>JAEEGL010545402.1_pt1 | contig 19963 bp, 11 predicted proteins | sample 9134231 | NCBI WGS metagenome assembly JAEEGL01 (sample SAMN16246548, study PRJNA631951) | gut metagenome | biome: gut microbiome; feature: rumen; material: fiber-attached | host: Bos | place: Iran: Karaj | collected 2018-10 | reverse complement strand
GGCTTCAACAGTAAGCAGGAGCTGGCCTTCGTTCAGCTTCAAGGCATAGTTGCCGTCGAAGACACCTTCGATGATGATGTTGCTGATGCTGCCTTTTAAGCTCTCTATGCTGCCGAGCACGTATGTTCCGCTCTCCACAAATCCCATGCTGCTGCGTATCTCGAAGACAGGAGCCAAGTATTTCGGGCCTTGCTTCCATGTTTTCTTTTCGATATTCAAGGCTCGGACGTCCAATTTGTCGTTGCCCTGTTCGTCAATATCAAAGACAACACGCGCCCCTATGCCCAGCGAAAGGCTGTCCACACTGATGCTGCCCTCAATTTTCAGAGTGGCGTTATACTCCATACGGAGGCTCTTCTTGAAGTCGCCACCGCTGATGAGCGTCGTGTGTCGGTTCATCCAAACGTCCGAACCTTCCATTGTGCCGTCGAACTGCAATGTGCCGCCCCAGACATCTGTTTTGCCCGTATAGGTTTGTGTGATGGGAGGAAGGATGAGCATTCCTTCGCCCTGCTTCACCATTCGCATCTCTCCTGTGAAAGCCCCGCCAGTAAGGGTGTGGGTGTATTTCGTGGTCTTGATGTTTGCTGTGTTGCCTGTTCCTTGCGTCCATGAAGGCGTGTTGACGGTAAGGATGCCTGGCGAAGCGTCTTCTTCAACGGTGAAGGTTGCATCCTTCTGTTCAGCAATAAGAAGATGGTCGCCATTCCCTATGGAAGAACCTTCAGGCACAATGGTACGTCCCTGAGTGGTGAGAGGCGGTGGGGCAATGGTGATGCCTTCCAACTGTCCGAGGAAGTAGCTGACGTGAGGCGGTTGGTTGTAGCCGCACATCTGCCAGCACATAGCGTTGCGGTAGTCGTGGTCGTGCCAAAGGGTGTAGTTACGGACTTTTGTAACTTCGGTTGTGGTGTAGATGCGAAGCTTGTGGTCGCTGGTGCGCAAGATAAGTTCTTCGCGCCAGTCACCGAGGATGTCGCCCTGGAAGTTCGGTGAGCCTTTCGTGGAGTTGCACGTCCATACATTGTTCCCGAAGGCCCAATAACCGCTGTTGCTCCAGTTCGTGCCAAGCTTTACGACATGGGGATTGAGGCCGTGGTCGTAGCCGTCTTCGCTCATCTGGCCGTAGTTGAATGTCTCTTCAAGCAGGTCGCCGTCCCAATAAATGCGGAAGTTCTGCGTCATAGTTCCGTCGGAAGCCATAGCTGTCTGTCCTGTGACTGATGAGATGTATCCGTTTGTTCGTGCCGACGACATGAGGCATCCGGGATAGCTGTTCGAGAAGTTGCCCGCCATACAGCGCCCGTCGTCCCTATCGGAAGAGCAGGTGAAATAGACGTCTGCTGTTGTGGCATTGCGAAGCATTGAGCCAGGCTTATCTTCGTGGCAGGTGAAGATTTCCTCTCCCCAACGGAAGGGGTCGAGGTCGGAGGTGTGCTGAGCGTCACCGTGTCCGCGTCCAGTGGTGCTGAGACCTTTGCCGTTGTCGTCTATGACCATCGAGCCATAGACAATCTCGTCGCGCCCGTCCATATCCACATCGTTGATGCTGAAGTTGTGGAAGCCCTGCCCGAACCACTGGCTGCTGCTCGATTCTTCTTTCCAATACCAGCGTTGCGTCAGCTTGTGTGTCGTGGGGTTGACGTTGAAGGCTTTCATATAGATATGGGTATAGATGCCGCGGCAGATGAGGATGCTCGGATGCTGTCCGTCCAAATATGGAGCGCCGAAGAAGTGCTTGTTGGCTCGGTGGCCGTAGTTGTCGCCCCAAGAGCCGTTGGTGGTGTTTTTGATAAGTCCCTGCAACGAGCGAGGCAGCGGATAGCTCATCTTCTGGTAGATGTTGCCTGTGGCTCCTTCCAAATACAAGAGGTATTCCGTGCCTTGCGTCTCGTAGGCATTGTTAGCTTCGCGCCACGCAATAGAGCTTCTGTAGTTTGCCGTCTTGGAACCTATCACCGTCTCTGTGCCGTCGGCTGCGTGGATAGTAAGGCCGTCGTTGGCACGCATCAGGACTTCTGCCTTTCCGTCCTCGTCCCAGTCGAAGGCTACGGCATTGCTCTCCATCTGATTGGGGCTGAACATGTTGGGGCCAATATCTATCCACCATAGCAGCGTACCGTCCTGCTTGATGATGTCTATTCGGGTGTAGTCCTTTTGGCTGACATCCCAGACGCTTGCCTGGTCGGTCACGTTGATGCGTCGCATGATAAGTTCCATCTCGCCGTCGCCGTCAAGGTCAGCCACGCTGATGTCGTTGGGCTGGTATTGCGAAGTAATGTCCGTACCATCTTTCCCTATGACGGTAGGCAGCGTGATTTCCTTGTAGTTCTGTTTCCAAACCTCGACAGCCTCGCACGCTTCGCCCTCCACGCCTCGAACCACAGGGCACACGGTATAGGTTGAGGTCAAAGTGCCGCTTTTGTCGGTGTAGTTCGAGACTTCGAGCGGTTCTGCATTCAGCAAAGTGCCGTCGCGATAGACGTTGTACGCCACATCGTAGTATTCTTCTGCCGGAATGCGCCAGCTGAGGAAGATGCCGCCCGATTTCTTTACGGCCACAAGGCCACGACCGAGTACGTCTGTCTGTCTTTGTGCTGAAGCGGAAAAGGGTGTGGAAGCAATAATGGTTGCTAAACCCAGGAGTAGGAGAAATCTTTTCATTATGAGGTGAGTGTTTCAGTGAATAAATGTCTTGATTGCGGAGAGCATTTCCTCCCCTTTGTCTCTGCCCATGGAATAGACGCGGCGCATTCGTGTCTCATCCTGTTCTGTGCGACCGATGGGAAGGGTGTCCTGAGGACAGATGAGCAGGATGTTGCCTTGTCGCTCCTGTTCTTCAAGGTAAGCCAGCTCGTCGTTATACATGAGATGTCGCTTGGACATAGCTCGGACAATAGCTGGGTAGCGGCGCATGAAGAGGTGGAAGAGTGGCATCAGGCGTGTCTTCTTCTTGTAGAAACCTTTGGGCTGCGTCAGTATGACCACATTGCGTTCAAACCCTTGACTTTGGAAGTAGCGCAAGGGAATGGAGTCGCTGATGCCTCCATCGAGCAGAAGGCGGCCGTCGAGCTTCACGGGACGGGATACAAGAGGCATTGAAGCTGAGGCACGTATCCAATCGAATTCCTCGTCGCTCATCTTCTCGATGCGGTGATAGACAGGTTCGCCCGTCAGGGCATCTGTGCAGACGATGTGGAACTCGGCAGGGTCTTGGTCAAACGTCTCAGCATCAAATACATCCAACTCCTTCGGCAAAGTGTGGTAGCTGAACTCCGCTGCCACAAGGTCGCCCGTGCGCAGGAGGCTACGAAGGCCCATGTAGCGAGGGTCGTCCTTGAATTGCACGTTGTAGCGAAGGACTCGGCCAATTTGGTGCGACTTGTAGTTGCACCCGAAAGTCGCTCCTGCCGACACGCCCACGATACCGTCGAAACGGATGCCATTCTCCATCATCACATCCATCACGCCAGCGGAGAATAAGCCCCGCATTCCGCCTCCTTCTAATACAAGTCCTGCTTTCATCGGTACAAAGGTACGAAGAAAAATCAGAATACAAGCGAAAAGGCGAAATAAAAATCCATTCCGCGCGTTTATCAGGCAGCGAAGACGAACAGTTCCTGATTGTTCTTTGTTATTGGTGGTACGATTGCGCATAATCATTTGTGTTTGTTTCTATAGTGTCTCGTTGGCAAAGTACACGTGTGTCGTTGGGCAACTTAACGCGTGTCGTTGGCAAACTTAACGTGTCTCGTTCCCTCATCTTTCACGCTGCAAATATACGACAGTCTCATTGCGGTCTACGAATTTTTGAGCAACTTTTTTTCGTCTTTTTGTAGGCCTCGGTTTAGCCGAAGCATTATCGCGTTACAGTGTTACAGTTGTTACAGTTGAAAATAAGGTTGACAAAAGTCAAAAAGAAATTTTATATTATATATATATATAATATATATAATATAAATTGTAAATTGGGATGTGAATGACCTTAAAACGAACTGTAACAACTGTAACAACTGTAACACTGTAACAGGCTACCAATAATCAAAAATACTACTCTGACACTATTGGTTGCTTCTGCATATTTCTCTCTCATCTTTTGCGAGGCTCAACTTTTTTTTTTACCTTTGCACCGTTGTAACAAAAAAGAACAGGCTATGATGAAGTCGATTATGGAAGGCCGCACGGAGCTGGCGGCTGTGATAGAACAGGTGGCGGAGGTGGCTGGCTACCTCTGGCAAAAGGGTTGGGCGGAACGCAACGGCGGCAATATCACGGTGAATGTCACAGAGTTGATGGACGACGAATGCCGCGCTCTGTCCGCTATTGCCCCTGCAAAGGAGATTGGGAAGGTGCTCCCTAACCTGAAAGGAAAGTTTTTTTATGCCAAAGGAACAGGCAAACGGATGCGCGACCTGGCAAGGAAACCGATGGAGAACGGAGCCATCATCCGCATCTGCGACGACTGCCAAAGCTACGAAATTATTGCCGACCAGCCCGTCTTGCCGACCAGCGAACTGCCCAGCCACTTGGCGCTCCAGGACTATCTCATCGGCTCAGGCTCCAACTACAAAGCCACTCTCCACACGCACCCCATCGAGCTGGTGGCCATGAGCCACATCAAGCGCTTCCTTCAGCCAGGCGAAATGACACACGTCCTCTGGTCGATGATCCCCGAAACCCTCGCTTTTGCGCCGCTCGGAATAGGCATCGTGCCCTACACCTTGCCGGGGTCTGTCCAGTTGGCCGACGCTACACTCAAACTTATCAAGGACTTCGACGTCGTCCTTTGGGAGAAGCACGGCACGGTGTCAGTAGGCACGGACATTATGGATGCCTTCGACCAGACGGATGTCCTCTGCAAGGCCGCCAACATCTATCTTTGCGCGAAGGCGATGGGAAGCGAACCCGAAGGTATGACCGACGAGGCGATGAGGGAGGTGCAGGAAGTGTTCAAGCTGCCCAAGACAAGAGTGAAGAGTGAAGAGTGAAGAACGAAGAATAAAAGTTACTCTGATTCTTCACTCTTCGTTCTTCACTTCTCACAAAATCACCACTTCCACCGGGCAATGGTCGCTGCCCATGATATTGTCGTGTATCTCGGCGGACTTCAGATGCGGCAGGAGGCGCTCGGACACAAGGAAGTAGTCGATGCGCCAGCCTACGTTCTTCTCCCGCGCATGGAAGCGATAGCTCCACCAACTGTAGCGGCCTGTGGCATCGGGATTGAAGTAGCGGAAGGTATCAACGAAGCCGCTGCCCAGCAAGGCCGTCATCTTCTCGCGCTCCTCGTCCGTGAAGCCTGCATTCCGATGGTTTGTGGCAGGGTTCTTCAGGTCAATCTCTTTGTGCGCCACATTCATATCGCCGCAGACAATGACGGGCTTCTTCTCGTCGAGCGCAAGCAGATAGGCGCGGAAAGCATCTTCCCACTTCATGCGGTAATCGAGGCGGAGCAGGCCGTCCTGACTGTTGGGCGTATAGACGCAGACAAGGTAGTGGTCGTCCATTTCAAGGGTAATGATGCGCCCCTCGTGGTCGTGCTCCTCGATACCCATGCCGTAGGTGACGGACAGAGGCGTGTGCTTGGTGAAGATGGCTGTGCCTGAGTAGCCTTTCTTCTCTGCGTAATTCCAATAGGACGTATAGCCCGGGAAGCTCAGGTCGAGCTGTCCCGCCTGCATCTTGGTTTCCTGAAGGCAGAAGAAGTCCGCGTCCAACTGGGCGAACACCTCCTTGAAGTTCTTCCCCACAACAGCCCGCAGGCCGTTGACATTCCAACTGACGTATTTCATAATTGCTGTTCTTTTTTTTACTCTACTCTATATTGACCCGCTTCGTCTGAACGTCGCGGCTGTTGCTGCCAAGCATGATGTCGAATTCTCCAGGCTCAAAGAAGAGGTTGCCCTCCATATCGTAGTAGCTGAGTTCCTGTTCCGTGAGGTGGATGCTGACGCTCTTTGTCTCGCCCTTTCGAAGCATAATGCGCTCGAAGCCCTTCAGCTCTTTGACGGGACGACTGTAGCGGCAAGCAATATCATGAATGTAACATTGAACCACTTCTGCCGCATCGTAATCGCCTGTATTTGTGACAGAAACGGTGGCCGTCACGCTGCGTCCGTCCTGACTGACCGTCATTTCACCGTACTTGAAAGTAGTGTAAGACAAGCCGAAGCCGAAGGGGAAGGCGGGGCCATTGCTCACCTCGAAGTAGTTGCTCTGGTATTGGCGGAAGCCCTCCTCATAGTCGCCAACAGGACGGCCTGTGTTCAAGTGGTTGTAGTAGAGCGGCTCCTGACCCGTTACCTGCGGTATGCTGACCGTAAGATGCCCCGATGGAATCTTGTCGCCAAAGAGCACGTCACAGATAGCAGCACCCATCTCTGTGCCTCCAAACCAAACATTCATAATGGCAGGCACTTTGTCCTTCTCCCATCCCATTGCTGTGGGGCGGCCGGAGAAGTTGAGGAAGACGAGAGGTTTGCCAAGTGTCATCAAGGCCGAAAGCAGTTCTCTTTGACAATCAGGCAGGTCGAGGTCGGCACGGCTATGGCTCTCTCCGCTCCACTCCGCACCTTCTCCGCCAGCATAGACCACGACATCTGCTTCGGAAGCAACCTTCATGGCTTCTGCCAAAGCCTGTTTCGGCTCAACCTTCGGAGCTGTTCGATAGGGCGCATTAGACATTCCCGCGTTATCCTGACGCTCGTTGTCGCTGAGGTTACAGCCTTGGGCATAGAGCACTTCCGCCTTGCCCTGAAGACATTCCCTCATGGCTTGTAGTAGCGAGGGATAGGCATCCCTGGCCGGACGAACCACGCACCAAGAGCCAAGCAAGCCGTCGGTCGTGTCGGCATTAGGGCCTATCAGGGCTATCTTGCCCTGTTTCTTCAGAGGAAGGATGTTGCCTTCGTTCTTCAAAAGCACGAATGTCTCGGCGGCGAAGTCGCGCACCTTTTGCCGATGGGCAGGTGTGAAGATGTGCTTCGTCTGCTCCTGGTCGCCCATATTACAATGTTTGTAGGGGTTCGCGAAGAGGCCAAGCTTGTACTTCGCCTCAAGTATTCGGCGGCAGGCCTGGTCGATATCCTGCTCCGTGATGAGTCCTTCCTTGACTGCCGCTTCACAATTCTTGAGGAAAGCCTGCGCACACATATCCATATCGGTACCTGCTTTGAGGGCACGCACGCCGTTTTCCTTTTGGGAGCCAAAGCCGTGGGGCGTCATTTCATTAATGCTGGCGTAGTCGGTCACAACAAAGCCCTTGAAGCCCCACTTCTTTCGGAGCACCTCGTCAATCAGCCAGGGATTGGCTGTGGCGTGCTGTCCGTCAACGATATTGAAGCTGGTCATCACGCTCCCCACACCTGCTTTGACGGCTGCTTCATAGGGTGGGAAGTACTGGTTGAACATTCGCAGGTGGCTCATATCCACGGTGTTGTAGTCGCGCCCTGCTTCCGCAGCACCATAAAGCGCATAGTGCTTGAGGCAAGCCAAGATGTTGTGCCGGCCTTTGAAGTCGCCCTGATAGCCTCGCACCAAAGCCGCCGCCACGAGACTACCCAAGTATGGGTCCTCGCCATTGCCTTCCATGATGCGCCCCCAACGGGCATCAAGGGCAATATCGACCATCGGGCTGTAAGTCCATGAAATGCCATCCGACGAACATTCCTCCGCAGCTATCCGTGCGCAAGCCTCAATACCGGGGATGTCCCAGGAGCAAGCCTGAGCCAAAGGCACAGGGAAGATGGTGCGGTAGCCGTGTATGACGTCAAGCCCCATGAGCAGAGGTATTCCCAGTCGGCTCTTTTTAACCGCCACTTCCTGAATGGCCTTGACCTTGTCTTTGCCAGTAAGGTTGAGGATGGCTCCCAAGTCGCCGTTCATCACAAGACCGCCCACCTCGGTGTCCATAGCACCTCCCGTGGTCACGTCGCCCGCAGGTTGCAGGTTGAGCTGCCCTATCTTCTCGCGAAGGGTCATCTTTTGCATCAGCGAACTGATAAACTTGTCCATCTTCGCGTCTTCTGCTGCGAAGCAATATGTACCGACCAACAAAGTCAGCAAAAAGCCGAGTCTTTTCATCCTTCTATATATTATAATAATGTGTCAGGTGTGTTACTTTGCGTGCAAAGATACGAAAAAAGTCGCAAAGTTCCATAATTATGAACCGTGAACTATGAACTATGAACTAAAATTCGTAACTTTGCAGAAGCTATAAACTAAGAACTATGACTTCAAAACTCTCAGGTCTTGCCAAAGACACAGCCATATACGGACTGTCGAGCATCGTGGGGCGCTTCCTCAACTATTTGCTCGTGCCGCTCTACACACACTATATGCCCAAAGCATCGGGCGACTATGGTGTGAACACAAACATCTATGCCTACACCGCCCTGATATTCGTCATTCTGACCTTTGGAATGGAGACGACACTCTTCCGCTTCGCCAACGACGAGCACGAGAAGCCCGACACCGTCTTCTCCACCGGCTTTGCCATAGTGGGAAGCCTCAGCGCACTCTTCCTTTTGCTTGTCTTCGGCTTCATCACTCCCATTTCGGGTTACCTCGGTTACGCGGCACATCCCGAATACTTGCTGATGATGGCCAGCGTGGTTGCCCTTGATGCTTTGCAGGCTTTGCCCTTCAGCTTCCTGCGCTTCCAGCATCGGCCCATTCGGTTTATGTCGCTGAAGATGCTCTTCATCTTCCTCAACATCGGCTTCAACCTCGTCTTCTTCGTCCTCCTCGGCAAAACGGCCGTGTACTATGTCTTCCTCATAAACCTGCTCTGCACAGGCTTCGTCACCTTCTTCTTCATTCCCGACCTGTTCAAGATTCATTGGAACTTCGATGGCAAACTGCTTCAACGGATGCTCTCCTACTCGTGGCCGATACTCGTTTTGGGCGTAATGGGAATCCTGAACCAAGTGGCCGACAAGATACTTTTCCCGAAGGCCTATCCCGATGAGGCTCAGGCAAATGTGGAGTTGGGCGTTTATGGGAGCTGCGTGAAAGTGGCGATGATTATGGCGATGATAACCCAAGCCTTCCGTTACGCCTACGAACCCATCGTCTTTGCCAAGTCGAAAGATGCCGACAAGAACGAGTACTACGCCCTCGGAATGAAGTATTTCGTCATCTTCACCCTGCTGGCTTTCCTCGGAGTGATGGGCTGGCTGCCCCTGCTCCGCTATATGATTGGCTCGGATTATTGGGAAGGATTGTGCGTTATCCCTATCGTGATGGTGGCAGAGATTATGATGGGCATCTACTTCAACCTGTCATTCTGGTACAAGCTGATTGACAAGACCATCTACGGCGCCCTGTTCTCTCTGGCGGGCTGCCTCGTGCTCTTCGCCGTCAACATTTGGGGCATTCCCCACTACAGCTATATGGCTTGCGCCTGGGGCGGTGTTGCGGGCTACGGAACGGCTATGCTCCTGAGCTATTTCGTAGGGCAAAGGCTCAACCCCATCTCCTACCCGCTTCGCTCAATAGCAGGATACACCGTCTTTGCCGCCTTGCTGTATTACGGAATGACACGCATTCCTGAAGCTTGGCCGATGTGGCAAAGCCTCGCCCTCAGCACGCTACTCATCCTCGCTTTCGCAGCCATCATTTACTGGCAAGAACTGAGGAAGAAACCAGCCGCCTAAGGTCAACAAAAAACTTAACACGTTACGATTGCAAACGCAACACGTTAAGATGGCCAACGTAACACGTTAAGTTGCCCGACGAGACACGTGTAATTTGACAACTACACGTGCCTCGTTAGAAAACCCATTCTGCCTACTCTTTCAAGATAATCTGACGCAAGACATCCATCAGCTTGTCTGCAAGGCCGATACTGTAGCCCTGATGGAACCAGACAACACGGTTGAAGGTGTCGCAAAGCAAGAGGATGGGCAGCTCCTCGTTGCCGTGCATGAGTTCCTCAATGTGCATAGCCTCAATGGTTTCCGGGTCAGCCACCCCGAAGAGCACGTTATCGGGCAGGTCGTCGTACTCTTTGCGGTCGAAATTGGCAAAGTCCTCCTTGCTCTCGAAAAGCATCAGGTAACATTGGGACCACTGCGAGATGTAGATATTGGCTGCTTCCATATCGTGCAGGAGGTGCGTGCTTGGCTCGTGTCCGCTGCGGATGAGGCCAAGGATATAGAAGCCGCGTCCTGTGGTTTCGAGTATCTTCTTGTGCACACCCTTTGCATTCGTGAAGTAATTCTCGCAGTCGAAATTGCCGATAACGTGCAGCCTGTTCTCATCCACACGCAGACGCAGAGGTTCCGTATGTTGCTGCTGCGCAGCAACATTAAAGATTTCGAGGTGTGCCCAAACACCCCCATTCGCCAATCTTGTGCCGCTGACAAGCATATATTGGCCTGCATCAACACTCACCCCGTCCTTGAAGGTGTCCTTCCAAGTCGCGTTCTCCGGGAACTCCTGCAACTGCGGACGCCCATCCTTGATACGCGACAAAGCAAAATGCGAGTAGTAAGTAGGATTCTCCTTAACCTTTTGGTCGGTATATGAGAGACGAAGCCTCACCCCATCCCTCTCCAAAGGAGAGGGGGTCAAGTTGCAGTCGTTCTCCCCTCCTTTGGAGGGGTTGGGGGAGGCTATCACTTTCCCCGTCACTTCATCAATTCGTGCAGGAATGCCTATACTGCGAGCCGCTGTCACAAAGAATATGTCGCGACTGTGACTGTCACAAGTTCTATGCCTCAACACGCCAAGCGGACTCATGCAGAGATGCTGCGGGTTGCGCGTCTCATCCACCGTGATGCTGTCCGTCACCCACTTCATCAGCTCCTCTGCCGTCATACCTTTGAAATACTCTCGGAGCGCTCCTCGACAAGGCGTAAGGCGCTCGTTGGCAACACGCGGCGAGAGGACTGCCTCGCCGTTCCCCCCTCCTCTGGAGGGGACGGGGGAGGCCGCCACATCCATCAACACGTCAAGTGTCACATCCCTGTAGTCCTTCTTCGAGAGTGTAGCAAGGATGGCATCTGCAAGCTCCTTGTCTGGACAATTCTCCTTGAAGGTCTTGATAGTCCGCCAATTAGCTCGTGCCAGCACTTCTGGACTGTCTGCTTCGCCGTCCTGATAGAAAGCCTGCTTCATATAGGCATTTCGAATACTGTCCTCTTGAGCGAGTCGTATGCGATTGGCACGAACAGACTCCGGATTAACATCAGGCTTGTTGTCCTTCCCCAAAGGGGGCATCAGGTCAAAATCGAGCGAGGCAGTGTATGTGCTGTCCTTGTCCAGTACAACAATAGGCATAGCTTCCTTGCCAACACTCACCTTTTTGAAACCGAACTTGCCGTCCTTGCTTGCCCAAACAATAAGGTCGCCCTTGCCGCAAGTAAGCGTGGATTGTCCCTTTTCATCACTTTGCTTAGAGACAAGAGGATAAAACTCCGCATAGTTATAAAGGCGGTAATCAACCGTCGCACCCTCAATAGGCAGGCTATCTTGCCCAAGAACTGTCACCTTTATTGTGGCAACATCGGCATAGTTCTTCGTTACATTTATCTCCGTATAGCAGGCGTTTTTGCTCACCACCTCTTCCGGGCCTGTATAGTCACCAAAGACTTTCGTGTGCATAAGCATTCCTCTGCTGGCAGGTTCATTGAACCAACCGAGGTTCAGCACAGGCTCAGGTTCGCAGGCTCCAAGGAAGTACCACCTGCCATCAACCCATGCTTCCACCCAGGCATGATTGTCGTCCGTGTGTGCCCAGCGTGGCGTATAGACCTGACGGGCAGGGATACCGATGGTGCGAAGCGCAGAAACCGTGAAGGTGCTTTCCTCTCCGCAACGCCCTATGGCAGAGCGTAATGTGTTCATAGGCGAAGAAGTCCGGCTGTCGCTGGGCTGGTAGCTGACGTGTTCGTGGCACCAATGATTCACCTCAAGCACGGCGTTATACATCGATTTGCCTTCGACACGCTCCTTCAACTCATCATAATAGACGATACGAAACGAGTCAAGGTCTTCGTTATTGACGCGCAAAGGCAGGACAAAATGCCGCCATTCCCTGCCAGGCACCTTTTCGCCCCAAGGCATTTCGTGCCGTGCTTTCAGCGCAACCCTCACGTTTGCCTCCCAGAACTCACGGGAATAGTCCACGCTGTCGGGCAGCGGCATTCCCGCATAAAGGAAGTCCAACGCTTCTTGTTCTTCTTGACGCTGGCTGTCGGAACAAGCCACCACCATAAAAGCAGAAAGCCCCATGATGAGGGCTTTCTGCAATAACTTTCGCTTCTTATTCTGCATACATATCTACTATAAGTTCACCGAAGAGCGTGTTGGCCCAAGCAAACCAAGAGCGCGTGAAGTCCTTCGCGTCGTCCTTATTGAAGGACTCGTGCATGAAGCCTGTGTCACCATCGGTCTTGAGGATTTGCTGCACGCACCACTCCTTCTCTGCACGGTCGTTGGTGGTGAAGGCCTTCATCACCAGAGACATAGGCCAAGGCTTGTTGAGACCGCAGTGAGGGCCACCGATGCCTTCGCCTGCCTTGCCCTTGAAGAAGTAAGGATTGTCCTCGCTCCACACGAACTTGCGGGTGTTCTGGTAGATGGGGTCGTCAATTGAAACGTCGGTCAGGTAGGGCAGACACAGCAAGCTGGGTGCGTTACTGTCGTCCATCAAAAGGGCTGAGCCGTAGGCATCTACCTCGAAGGCATAAATCTTGCCGTACTTGGGATGCTCCACAACGGCATACTTCTCCAGAGCCTCTTCCACTTGGGTTGCCATACGGCGGCAGTCACTTGCCAGTCCGTACTCCTTGTTCACGTCGTTCAGGATGATGGCAGCCTTGCGCAACACGCTTACAGCAAAGAAGTTGCTGGGCACGAGGTATGGGAAGATGGTGCTGTCATCGCTGGGACGGAAGGCGCTGGCAATGAGTCCGCAGGGCTTGCCGGGATGTCCGTAGCCTCGGTTGGAACGTGTGTCGTGCAAAGCCTCTGTTTTACGAGTGAAACGATAATTGGTGATAGGTCCGTTCCAGTTCTGCTGGTCTTGGAAGACGTGCAGTATCTCACGGATAGCCTTAATCCACTTCTCATCGAAGATGCTGGTGTCGCCCGTCTTCTGCCAATAAGCGTATGCAAGGCGCAAGGGATAGCAAAGGGAGTCTATCTCATACTTGCGCTCGTGCAGTTCCTTCTTCATCTTGGTGTTGTCAGACATCCAATGACCGTTCTCTATGGCCTTGATGTTGAAGGCATTGGCGTATGGGTCGATGAGGATGCAGTCAATCTGCCGACGGATGACACCACGGATGAGGTGGCGCAGAGGTTCGTCCTGGTTCACATAGCGAAGGTAGGGCCACACCTGTGCAGCACTATCGCGAAGCCACATAGCTTCGATGTCGCCGGTAATGACAAACGTGTCGTCATCGCCGCTCTCGTTACTATACCAAACAGTTGTATCGAGTGTGTTGGGGAAGCAGTTAACAAACATCCAGTAGAGCTTGGGGTCGATGGCCGTGAGCTTCTGCTTGAGGTCGAGGATTTGCTTCTCGATGGCCTCGCTGCGGAAGAGTCGCTTCTCTGGTTCAGGACGGAGATCCTTGATGGTGCTCTGTACTGCCACCTGATGCTTCTTGTCAGGTTCGGGCATCGTGTAAAGGTTGTTGCTGAAGGCGTACATTGGCGCGCTCATCAGCAGGGCAAAGATTAGTTTCTTCATTGTTATCTCTGATTATTCTGATTACTCTGATTGTTCCGATTACTTCGTCATATAAACATCAAGGGTGCCGCCTGCCATGATTTGCTCATGAGTGATGGTCGTGCCCTTGAGCTGCTTGCCGTTCAGCACATACTTCTTCACATAGATGGCCTTGTCGCTGCCGCCGTGTGTGCGGATAGTAAAGGTCTTTCCTTCGCCGACGGGAATTACGGCTTCCTCCACGATGGGCGAACCAAGCTGATAAACACCGCCACAAGGCTCAACCTGATAGAAGCCGAGAGCAGAAAGGATGTACCAAGCAGACATCTGACCCACGTCCTCATTGCCGCAGAGACCTGCCGGCTGGTCGGTGTAAAGCTCGTCCATAACCTGACGAAGCCATTTCTGAGCCTTGCGAGGCTGCCCCACATAGTTATACATATATAATATATGGTGGCTGGGTTCGTTGCCGTGAGCATACTGACCGATAAGACCTGAGATGTCGGGAGCCGCACCTTCGCCAAGGTCGCTGCTGGCTGCCAGCAGGTCATCGAGGCGCTTCTCTAAAGCCTTATCGCCGCCCATCACCTCTGCGAGGCCTTTCACATCGTGAGGCACAAGGAAGGTATATTGCCAGGGATTGCCTTCTGTATAGTCGCGTGACTGCCGATTTGGATTGAAGTTGGGAGGCAGAGGACGGAACTCACCCTTCATGTCGAGGGCACGCATCACGTTAACACGGCGGTCATAAAGCCTCTTGTAGTTCATGCTAATCTCATAGAAGCGGACACTATCCTCTTTGTGACCAAGCTTTCCGGCAAGCTGTGCGGCTGCCCAAGAAGCAATATAATACTCCATACTCTTGCCAATGACCTCGCTCTCGCGACCGTCGTAAGGCAGATAGCCAAGCTCTGCCAGATAGTCTTTACCGCGAAGAGGCACGCGGCGAACCTTTGCATATTCCGTGGGAAGCATGCTTGCGCAAACAGCTTCGTAAGCCTCATCAACATCTATGTCGCCAGCTTCGCCCTTCAGGATAATGTCTGCAAGGACAGGCACAGCAGGTTCACCCACCATGCAATAGGTGTCGTTGCTCACCAAATGCCAAACAGGAAGCTCACCCCACTCGCGATAGATGGCAAGCATGGTCTTTGCATAGTCGCGCATACGGTCGGGCATGATGATGGTTGCCAAGGGATGAGCGGCACGATAGGTGTCCCAAAGGCTCCATGTTGTGAGCGTGTTGTAGTCGGCTCCACGATGAACCTTGAAGTCGGCACCCATGTAGTCGCCCGTCACATCGTTCCAAAGCTGGGGAGCTACCATGTAATGATACATTGCCGTATAGAAGATGGTGCGCTCGCGTTCCGTGCGGAAAGTGGCCTTGATGCGAGAGAGCTGCTTGTTCCAAGCTTCCTGAGCTGCTTTGACAACACCGTCGAAATCAAAGCCATCGGGCTGCTCCACGTTCATGTTAATGAGTGCATTGGCCTCGCTGGTAGGTGAAAGAGCCACCTTCACGAGCACTTGGTCGCCGGGGTTCACCTCGAAAGTTGCCTCTCCATACTTGGCGTTAACGTCCTCTATCATCCAGTTATGAATGGGTTTGCTGAATCTCATGCAGAAATAAACAATCTGATCATTTGCCCAACCATGACTGCGACGATAGCCCATAACGGTATATTCATCAACAGGAACAACACGGGTTTCGCGAGCTTGGTCGCCAATGGTGTTCTCCAAGTCGATGATGATGCGGGCATTATTGCTGCCTTTGGGATAAGTGAAACGATAGAGAGCCGTGCGTTCGGTAGCCGTTACCTCAGCCAAAATGCTGAAACGGTCGAGCAGAACACTATAATAACCTGGTTCCAAGACCTCAGTCTCGTGACGATAGTCGCTGGCCAGACCTTCGCGGCTAAGCTCCACATCGCCGTATGCAGGCATCAAACCGATGTCGGCAAGGTCGGCACAACCGCAACCGCTGAGGTGCATCTGACCGAAACCGATAATCTTCTTTCCGCTCTCATGATAGCCGGAGCACCAGTCCCAACCTGTCTCAAGCTGCGTGGGGCCAGCATTCACCATTCCGAAAGGCACGTTAGCCCCCACGAAGACATGCCCGTGGTCGCCCGTTCCGATTACAGGATTAACATACTGAGCAAGGTTTTCTGTTGCGTTAGCGTTGTCGTCGGCCTTTGCCGTAACCGCAAGCAAAAGGCCGAGAAGAAGGAATTTACTTTTCATTATATTTGTTTGTTTTTGTTGGATATCTGCTGCAAAGATACGAAGAAGTGAGCAAAACACAAAAGGGAAACACTTTTTTTTCTTTCTTTGCCTTCTAATGAGCGCATTAAAGGGTTAACGTCATTCGGGAGCTACCTGAGTGCGTTCCTGTTCCATCCGCTGGAAGTCCTTGAGGCGAAGCACGAAGCTGCGGGTCAGATATTTGTCGAGAACAACAGGGTTAACGCTAAGTTCCTGGGGTGTGCCGTGAAAGAGAATCTGTCCTTCGAAGAGGAGGTAGGCACGGTCTGTAATGCAAAGTGTCTCCTCCACGTTATGGTCGGTGATGAGGACACCGATATTTCTTTGCTTGAGCTTCCAGACGATATACTGGATGTCCTCAACAGCGATGGGGTCAACACCAGCAAAAGGTTCGTCGAGCATAATGAACTTCGGGTCAATGGCAAGGCAGCGGGCAATCTCTGTCCTGCGCCTTTCTCCGCCGCTTAACTGGTCGCCGAGGTTCTTACGCACCTTTTCGAGGTGGAACTCGCTGATGAGGCTTTCAAGTTTTTCCCTTTGATAGTCACGAGGTTTCCCTGTCATTTCGAGCACGCTGGCGATGTTGTCCTCCACACTCATCTTGCGGAACACGCTGGCTTCCTGTGCCAAATAGCCGATACCCTTTCGTGCCCTTTGATAAACAGGCAGGTTGGTTATCTCCTCGTCACCAATATAGATGTGTCCGGCATTAGGAATCACAAGGCCAGTTGTCATATAGAAAGAGGTTGTCTTGCCTGCTCCGTTAGGTCCAAGCAAACCCACAATCTCTCCCTGATGCACGTTGAAAGTGACGTTGTTCACTACGGTTCGCTTGCCGTATATCTTGACAAGCCCCTCGCTTCTAAGCTGTAAGGACTCACTATCCACAGCCCCCCCGTCCCCCTTTAGGGGGAGAGAAGTTTCATTCGTTTCCTGTATTATATCTTCATTCATAATAACCATTGCTTCTTATTCCCCCTAAAGGGGGTTAGGGGGTCATAGTCGGGGGGTCTGTTCTTCCTTTACCTTCCTCAGCAAATCACTTGCAAAGATGAAGGAATTCAGCTTTTCGTTGGTCGAACCCATAATCTCGTCCTTCGAGCCTTCCCATTCCTTGTGGCCTTCACAAATGAAGAGGATGCTCTCGCCGATGCCCAAGACGGAGTTCATATCGTGGGTGTTGATGATGGTTGTCATTCCGTACTCGTGGGTGATGCTGCTGATGAGGTCGTCTATAACGAGGCTCGTCTTGGGGTCAAGGCCGGAGTTCGGCTCGTCGCAGAACAAGTACTTCGGGTTCAAAGCGATAGCTCTGGCTATGGCAACACGCTTTTGCATACCGCCGCTTATCTCTCCTGGCATCTTGTCTTCTGCCCCTTTCAGGTTGACACGCTCCAGACAGAAGCGGGCACGCTTCACTCTGTCGGCCTGATTCATATCTGAAAACATATCGAGAGGGAACATAACATTCTCCAGGACACTCATCGAGTCGAAGAGTGCGGCACTTTGGAAAATCATACCCATCTCGCGTCGCATCATCACACGCTCGCGCTTGTCCATCGTCACAAAGTCGCGTCCGTCGTAGAGAATCTTGCCTTTGGTAGGCGTGAAAAGCCCCACGATGTTCTTCATCAAGACGGTCTTGCCTGAACCAGACTGGCCTATGATGAGGTTGGTCCGTCCGTCGCGGAAGACCATATTGATGTCCATGAGGATGTCTCTCCCGTCGAAACTCTTGTATAGATGCTGAACTTCAATCATTACGACAACAGTTGTGTTAGGAAGATATCGGTAAAGAGGATGAGCATACTGCTCGACACAACGGCATTAGTGCTGGCCTTGCCCACATCGAAGCTGCCGCCCTCAACGAAGTAGCCGTGATAGGACGACACACTACTGATGATGAAGGCAAAGACGATGCTCTTTATGATGCTCATCCAAACGTACCAAGAATTAAAGCTATGCAGCAAGCCGACGGTCAGATCATCGGGTGTGATGATGCCGGCAATGGCTGTGGCGTAAGCCCCAACGAAGCCCGAGACGATACTAAACACGACAAGAAAGGGAATCATCGTCATCATACCAATCACTTTGGGCAGTATGAGGAACGAAGCAGAGTTGACTCCCATGATTTCGAGCGCGTCTATCTGCTGTGTGACACGCATCGTGCCTATCTCCGAGGCGATATTCGAGCCGACTTTACCCGCGAGTATGAGACACATAATGCTTGACGAGAATTCCAGCAACATGATTTCTCTCGTGGTGTAACCTGTGGTAAAAGTGGGCATCCAAGGGCTTTGGATGTTCAGCTTAATCTGTATGCAGATGACGGCTCCAATGAAAAAGCTGATGAGTAGGACTATGCCGATGGAATCCACACCGAGCGAACCCATCTCCCGAACATACTGCCGCATGAACATACGCCAGCGCTCGGGCAGGCTCATAACCCTTCCCATGAGTTGCAGATATCGGCCAAAAGCGGCCAGCCACTTGGTGATAAACATAAACTTCTACGGTCTTTTCAGGTCACTTTGCAAGTCCTTGATTTTCAAGAGGCACTTTTCACCGCCAAACTACACGTGTCTCGTTGGCAAACTACACGTGTGTCGTTGGGCAATTACACGTGTGTCGTTGGGCAATTACACGTGTGTCGTCAGCCAACTTAACGTGCCACATCTATCAATTTTTCATTTTTAATTTTTTATTTTTCATTATTCCTTCGGAGTTTCCATCCCGACAACCAACTTGTTGCCGCTGCCGAAGATGAGCTGGGCAACCTGCTTGATGTCCTCTATTGTAACGCTCTGGACGCATTCTTCATAGCCAGTCACGAAGTCCTGGTCGTAGCGTGTCAGGGAGACAAGCCTGTTCATCCAGTAGCCATTGTCCTTCAAGTCTTCCTGATGAGAGCGGAGCATATACTCCTTTATCTTGCCAAGGTTCTCCTCCGAGGGTCCCTTCTCCATCATCTGCTTGATGCCATCGTTCACGATAGAAGTCATAGCTATGCGCTTTTCGGGAGCCGTCGGAAGCACAATCTGCGCCGTTGCAATCTCTTCTGGGTAGTCGCTAAGGCCAGCATTAACAGGTACGCCGTATGCTCCACCGTTGTCCTCACGAACAGTTTCTGTGTAAAGCATAGTCATGGCTTGTTGAAGCATATCGACAAGGATGTCGTTCCTGAGCGTTTCCTTCATGGGAGCATGATAGAGGAAGACGTTCAGGGAGTTGGGCGTGTCTTGCTCCTTCGTGAAGTAGCACTCGCGCTCGCCCTTGTGCATGCGCTGGCCGATGACCTTATAGTTCTCCTTCTTTCCCTTTGTAGGCAGTGCGCCGAGGTACTTTGCGAGCATAGGAGCAACAGAGTCGGCATTGACATCACCCACCATGTAGAACTCGAAGTCGCCAGCATTGGCGAAGCGTTCGCGATACATCTCAAGCAGGCGGTCGTAGTTGATGCGGTCGAGGTCCTCTTCCTTCACGCGCTTTGCACGCACATCATTATCATAGACAACGCTGATCAAGCTGTCCTGGAGGGTTGTCTGCGGGTTGAGTTCCTGGTTCCTCAGAGCGTTGCGCGAGCGCTCTATATGCGATGTGAAGGCATCGTCGTCGCGGCGGGGCGAGGTAAAGCAGAGGTAGGTGAGCTGGAGCATCGTTTCGAGGTCCTTCTTCACGCAGTTGCCATCGATGCCTTCGGTGCGTACACCGACGCTGGCCGAAGCGCCTGCCTGTATGCCGGCAAGCTTCTTGTTCAGATTGATGGCGGAGAAGCTGCCCAATCCTCCCTGGCGGACAAGGTTGATGTGGGTCGAGTTGATGTATTCATCGTCGCTGTAGAGGCTGTTGCCACCCCAAGATGTCGCGCGGAAGATTATCTTGTTGGGGCTGTAGTCGGTTTGCAGGACGTGAATCTTCATACCGTTGGAGAGGGTGATTAGCTTCGCGCCGTAGATGTCGTCGGTTATCTTCTTGACCTTCACTTTGCTTTGAAGTTCAGGCACGAGGGGGTCTGTG
>JAEEGL014571130.1_pt1 | contig 19964 bp, 12 predicted proteins | sample 9134231 | NCBI WGS metagenome assembly JAEEGL01 (sample SAMN16246548, study PRJNA631951) | gut metagenome | biome: gut microbiome; feature: rumen; material: fiber-attached | host: Bos | place: Iran: Karaj | collected 2018-10 | reverse complement strand
TTCGGGTGTTCAGTGTTTCGATGGTTTTTCCGTGGGCAAACCACTTACCGTAAATCTTCGAGTTCTTGATGTTGTTCTGCTTCAACAGATAAAAAATCTTTGCCATAATGTTGTGTGTTTTAATTTTAAAATGGTTAATAATTAAGTGTTGTTTGTGTCTCTCAAAAGTTTTGCGCGCTTTGTTTTTGATTAACGATGCAAGAGAAGTGTATCTTTCTTAATGCACTGCAAAGGTACAAAAAATATTTCAAACTACCAAATATTTTAGCCACTTTTTTAATCAAAAAGCAAAAATATTTTGGTTATCCATTTCGTACGCCAAGAACCGTAATTTTTTCGCCTCAAAAATTACGGATTTCGCTCAAATAAGTACAACCTCGTCTCCTATGCTCACCTCCACACCGCACGCCGCACGCCGCAACTTTTCCGTACTTTACACTCGCAATATCTTGTCTTTAGAATATTATATATTATTATATATATTATAATATATATAATAATATATAATATTTATAATACCATTAAATCTACATTCACCATTACACCCGCTACACCGCAACATGCAAAAGTTGCGGCGTGCGGCGTGCGCTGTGGTTGATAATCTGATTAACTTTTTATTTTTGCTAAAATTTCTTCAATTATGGCACTTATTGTTAATCCTTTTGTAAAAATACTTTTAGGTACGCTTGCTGTATAATCTCCGTTAAGTTTGATATTATTGTCTTCGGTGTCCTCGTCTGCTTTTAGAACAGGGGTTACTAGTGGCGAAAGGAGACTGCCAATTTCATTATTGAATCTAGTGTGTGGAATAAGTTCGTCAATTGTAGGATTGTCGATGTCTACACAATGAGCATTACTTAGATCTACACAGCACAGAGCATATTTGTCTGGGTGCTGGCATGCCATTCGTATTTGATTCTTGCTCATATAAGCAGGAGATAGGAAGTTGCGCTTTGATTTCACTTCGATGTAATAGATGTCCTGGCCATTGTAGCTGATAACAATGTCTTGGCCGTTTTGGATATCATCTACAGTCAAACGCTCGTTGCTTGATTCTGCAGTTGTTACTTCGAGTTTGTTTCCTAATTCCTCTGTAACCTCTGCACGAATCATGTCTTCGATTCGCTTACCGATACTGCACATTACTTCGAAGTTTGCCTGATCTTGCTTTTCTTGTTCGATGATCCTCTGAGCTCGGCTTATTATTTCAGCCAAGTTATTCTGTTCAGCCAGATCTGCAAGCGCTGCAAGAGTATCCTCGTCATTCTTCATCAGACGATAAACGTCGTTCTTCTTATTCCCGCTGACTGCGTTTTTGAAGAATATGTTCTGCTTGTTGTCTCTGATATTCTTGAAAAGCTTACCCCAACCATCCTCATCAAGGTCAATCTTTTCGATAATCTCTATGGTGGTCTTGCTCGAGTAGTCTTCGTCAGCAAGTTTCTCCTCTATTACCTTGCTAATATCTTCTGCCTTAAGCTCCTCGAATTCCCAAAAATTCTCAAAATCGTCAATAACGATGCCTTCGCGTAAGTCGTCACCAATCTCCTGCTCGTAGATTCTGAACAGATCTTCGCATTTGTCTTCGTCGATAGCATTCTTCTTCAGGTCGTTTGACAAACACAAGGAATAGTAGTGATTTGGGAATATACTATAATGCTCAAGTTGCTTTTTGAATGATCCTACACTGGTTACTTCAGTCAAGAAGTCCTTGTATATGTATAGATTGTTTTTTACCCAGTTAACATCCTCGCATGCGAGCTTGTACATGTTATATTCCACCAAGAATCGGAATGCGTAGTCGTAGAGGTCTACTTCGTTTTCATTAAGCTTCGGAATGACAATATCGTTGTATCGCACATCCTCGTAGTGACAAATAATAGGCATAAGTCTGTTTCTCACGTTGTTGCCGTTAGTTGTGGTGAAAGCAGAACAATAAGTGATGACAGCATGTTCGTCGTCTTCGTCCATGAGCGAATTTATCTCGTTTCCGGATGAGATCTGCTCGCGAATATTGTCAATAGCTTTCTTGATGTCGTCGCGCAGGTCCTCTCTATCATATACGTCAAACTCGTATATGTCAGTATATTCCTCATCTACGAATCTGTTAGTGTCTGACTCGATAAGTGGCTTGGCGATGCTGTAGAGCTCAGATGTGATCTTTGTTGCGTCTCTTAGCTCGTTTGCCTTGCGAAGAACACCCTCTCGGTTGGGAATAAGAGCCCTGAGGGTAAACAGGTTGCTGTATTTGCATGTTTTTAGGAACTCTAAGAACTTGTGCAAGTCGCCTGATACATTCTTTACGTTTTCTACAATAGTCTCTACGCTGATAAAAGGATCAACATCAAGTTCTCCCCAGTTTGATACAATGTTGGTCCATGCCAGGCATTCTTCTTCAACAGGCAGTGTGCAGTTCTCGCCCATCTGGGCATACTTGTGTACAGTGTGGAGAAAATCCGAGCCTTCGTTAGCATCGAGACAATCAGCAATCTCCTTATCTAGCAGATACAGATCTGAATCAAAAACCGACATCACACCTTCGTCGGTCTTTATTAAAGGTAGTTTGGCAAAGAATTTTGCCCACTTGCTTCTAACTTCTTTTATGAACTCCTCTTTGTCTGCATTCTCGTATTTGTCAGGATTGAAACAGAGTTTAGCTATAATCTGGGTGTTTTCAATCTCTGTTACGTGTTCCTCTAGCCAGTTGAACAGCATTTCTTGCATTCTGTCTAGAACCTCAATGTTCTGCTTTGACTCTCTCTCGTTATTCTCATTGCCGTCTGGCAGGTACAGACCATCGCGTTTCTCTTCTGGCTTGAAGTTGTGAGAGTGGAATACGAAGTTGAAACCAAAATCTTCGGTTCCCAACAATGGGAAATACATAAACAACTTTGAGATACCATCAAGCGATCTGGTTTTTGTTGCAGTTTCCAGTGGCAGAACAATACGTTCTGTTCCGTCTTCCGATTCCAGATAGTATAGGTCCAGGGGCATTTCTGTCCCGTTGCTGTTGATGTCAATACGCATCCTTTTCAGCCCATTCTCGTCAGCCATCTGAGATTTCTTGAACGTTATGTGTACATTATTAATGTGATTGTTAACCTCGCACTCTGTAATGCGATCGTTGAATAGTATCACGTAGGGCATCTGTTTTATGACAGCCTCTATACCTTCTGTTGCCCCTTCTCTGTGATTTGTTGGCAGATTGTATACGAAGGTTGTCCATTCTTGCTGTACTGGAGAATAATCTCTGTTAAGTAGGTCGTCTGTAGCCTTCAGTTGTTCTGTTATTTTGCTGATGAGTTCGTCAATCGACTCGTGAGCACGATCAATTTCAAATCCATCAAGATCTATGAACATATTGTCGCCAATCTGGTATGAGCCATAGAGTTTAAACGCCATACCATAATAATGAGTAGTAAGAAAGCCTGTTCCGTACTGACCTACTGTTTCGTCATTCTCTTTAAACTGGCCACTAACCTGCTTAACCAATGAACTTAGTGAGTCCATGTCGAATGGCTTACCATTGTGAGAGAACTTAAACTGGCTGTCGGTCAGTTCAATTTTGATGTGGCAGTCTTCTGCCAAATCCCTGGCATTCTGACATAACTCCCAGATTGCTCTTGCTGGACCTGTCTGTGAATCAACTCGACGCAAACCCTGATCAATCTTGGTTGCGTGCTGCTTGTTGTCTTGACGACGTTCCTTCTCTCTCTTCTGTTCCTGGAGCTTATTAAGCTCTTCAAAATTTAATTTTTTCATTGTTAATCTTTTTTAATGAATACTGATTTGTAATTTACACATGTATATACCTTGGTATCATAAAAAGGAAACATCGAAAACTGAATTTTTGTTTTTTTTAAGAAAAAAGCGCTTTATAAAAAATAAAGTAGTATATTTGTACGCTATAAACAAATAATTATTAATTATATATAAAATGAGAAAGTTGATTATATTTATACTATTGATAATGCCATTATGCGTTCTTGCGCAAAAAGTTCGTCTTGGGGTTTCTAAAGATCTTGGCTGGGCAGTATGGACATATGATACTATAGAATTCAGAGATGATTGCACAATACTTAAAGGTTACTTTGTTTCTGGTGCTAATGGGTGTTGGGTAATAAGTAATATGGATGAGACGTTGGAAGCTGATGGTAGGAGCTATCGTATCATTTATACCACTCTTCCAACAAAACGCCATCCTCGCACAACCTATAAAGGAGGGGTAAAGGTTTATTTTGAAGAACGTTTTGAACCGATTTTTTCGACAGGAGGTTCTGTACAATTACCAACTCATAATATTAGTTTTTCTATACCATTTAAAGAAAGAAAAGCTACTAAGCCGATTGAAGAACTGTTTACTGCATATGAAGCACATATAGATACCTTAATATCAAAGGGGAAGCACAATATAGCGGCATATCTATTAAACCAATATGCAAGAAAAGTTTGGCTTTCTGTATCTGAAAAAGCAAAAAAGAAAATCTCAAAAAGATTATTCTTAAAGTATAGGGTTCTGGATTTCTTCTTGAATGCATCGTCAGATTATGACAACATATTGGCACAATTTGAGCATGCATATAATTTGCTTAATTATAATGGAGATAGTAAAGTTTTAAAGAGGTTGGATTATATAACAAGACTTCAAGGTAACATAGAGCTAAATATAAATGGTAAGCACCCTTCCAAGGTTGTCGAATGGTGTGAAACGTTATTACCTTTGGTTAAGAAGGTGGGATTTTATAGTAAGATTTATGAAAACTCTCTGATTCTGTATAGGAAAGCACTTATATTGGATGGACAATTACATAGAATCCCAGAACTTGACAATGAAATAATTGATGTTTGCAGTCATATCTATGATACTAGAGGGGAAGAATATCTTGATCGTTTAATGAATATAGGTTCTGATCTTGACATCCTACCTTCAAAAAAATCATACCCATCTTACATTAGTATTAATATATGGAAGGAAGTTAGAGATAAGGCTGGTGTGAGTCATCCTAATTCATGGAGATATGCAAGCGCATTACAGGAAATAGCATACTACAATCGTTACTATCATCATTATGCTGTAGCACTAAAACAGTATTTGACCATCGATAGTTTATATAAAGTAAAACGAAACGAATGGATGTATGAAGTGTGGTATAATCACGACTATTTTTCTATAAAAGATGCTGAGCTATATATAAAACTTGTTCAAGAGTCCCTGGCAAAGTCGATAGCTTATTGCTACTCTCAAATAGGAGATATAACAAATGCTTTAAAATACGACGGTAATAATCCATACTACCATTATACTACCGGTAATACTGGAAAAGTTGTGGCATGGTGCAATAAATCGTATATAGAAAGTATAAATGGATTGAAAGGTATTATTCGAAATCCGTCCATTATATCTCCAGGAGCATATTATGAGGAAGTCTTTGATATAGCTTATTCACCAGCCTTAACTGCTCATATACCATATTTTGCATATAAAACAAAATCGGGAGAATTGTGCGAAAAAGCTTACGATGGCGCTTTGATAACAAAAGAATTTAGGTTGTCAGCAGGAAAAAGATTGCGAGATTATCTTAGTAAAACGCAAGACTCTGTTTCTTTATGTTATAAAGATAGAATTAATATAGAAATGGATACGTACCAAACAATGATAAAGAAGGGGGATTTGAAATCGGTAAATAAGCACTGGGAAATAGTTAAACTTCAAAGAAATCTCATTTCCCATCTTGATAGCATTGGTGCGCTAGATACTTTATTCCCGAATTGGACGGATGTAAGAAATGTATTACGAGAAAATGAACTTGCAATAGAGTTCATTAAGATTCCTATGATGGAAAAAAATAAATCGTTGTATGCAGCTCTGACTCTTCGTAAAGGTTATGAGCACCCAAAAATTATAGAACTGTTTGATGAGGAACAATTGAAGCTTGTTCCTGACACGTTATATTATCAATGTAAAGAGATGACGGATCTTGTTTGGGGACCGCTGATGTCCGAGTTAATGGGGGTTAAGAATATATATTTCTCTCCGACAGGTGCTTTATACAATATAGGTGTGGAGTATTTGTCGGGAATGGGAAACTATAACATCTATCGATTGTCTTCTACACGTGAGTTGTTGACGGATAATAAATCAAACCCAAACAATAACGCAGTCCTTTTCGGAGGATTAGATTATTATGCAAAACTCGGGGCATTAGGTTGTGGAACAGTCGTTACACCTGCACATAAAACCTTAGCGAGTACAGATGTAAGAGATATGAAATTTCGAGGTGGAAAAGAATATTTGCCGCAAACTAAAAATGAGATAGAACAAATTGAAAAGGTTTTAAGAGGGGTTAATTGGTCATGTATGCTTGATTCTGCGTCAATTGGTATAGAAGAATCCTTCAAATCTCTTTCTGGAGATAGTATACGTTTATTACATATTGCAACGCATGGCTTTTATTACACTCCTGAAGAGATAGACAGCATGAGTTATGATTTTATTCAAATTAATAAGTATGTAGCAACTGCTGAAGACAAGTCTTTATCGCGCTCTGGTTTGCTGATGTCAGGTGCCAATCATATTTTGGAGGGCGAGAAAATTCCAGACAATGTCGAAGATGGAATATTAACTGCCAAAGAAATATCTGGTGTTGATTTACGAGGTCTTGATTTAGTGGTTTTGTCTGCTTGCCAGACTGGGTTAGGTGATATTTCACAAGGCGAGGGAGTGTTTGGTTTGCAACGAGGTTTCAAAAAAGCTGGGGCTAATAGTATCTTAATGAGTTTATGGGAGGTCAATGATGAGGCAACCCAGATTTTAATGACTCAATTTTATAAGAATCTTATGTCAGGACAGTCAAAACGCCAATCTCTCCAATCTGCTCAAAAGTACTTACGAGAGTATAAAAATGGTTGCTTTGATGAGCCCAAGTATTGGGCTGCCTTTATTTTACTCGATGGTATAGAAAAAAATTAAGGGCATCATTTCAGATGCCCTTCTCTTCCCAAGGCTTATTTTACCATAGGCTTCTCTTTGGAACGTAGGTCTTATTACCTCTACTGTTGTAGTAATACTGTCCTCCGCGTGAACCTGTATGAATGGTGTGTCCTGCTCCATAATTGTATGCATCTCTAGAATAGTCCCTGGCTCGATAGCCGGTAGAACCTGTGAATGGATTGCTGTTGCCCTTGGTGGAGAAGTTGTCCCAGTTTGTGTTGTTGGGCATCGTGCGGACATGGCTCTCAACATAAGTACCACTGTTTCGATAGTATCCATTCACATTGATTGTACTTGTGTTGATGGAATTCAAGTTGATGGTCCTAGAAGGAGGAGCATTGAAGGAAGATGTTGAATAACTCGATGACGAGATAATTTTGTTGAACACGTCATTGTACTGTGCAAAACTTGTTGTTGCCATTGCCACGAGGGCTACCATTGTAAGAACTAACTTTTTCATTTTACTTTTAATTTAAATTGTTACTATTTGTTTGTTGTTTACATCTATTTATACCCAAATATTGAAAAAGGTAAACAAGAAAATGATGTTTTTTTGAGAAAAGGTTTAAAATACGCCTAAAAATATATATATTTGTACGCAATAAGATTCAAAAGTATGAAAATGAACTCTATAAGCAAGGTATTCGGATTGGGATTTGTTTTACAGATCCTTTGTGTTTTTTGTTGTATTGCACAAACGCGAGAATCAGATAAATATTATCAAAGAGGTATTAATAATGTTGAAGCTGGCCAATATAAGGATGCTATAGAAGCGTTCAAAATGTGTAAACAAATAGATGGAAACACTATATCACGAGATTTTAATATAAGCAATAATAGTCATGAATGGCTTGGCTTTTGTTATTATAAAAATAATGATGTTGCCAATGCCAAGAGATACTCGTATTTCTATAAATACAAACCAAATAATAGATTGTTAATTTATGGAATTGATACATTGTATAATAATTTTATAGTTTTATCTAAAAAAGGAGATTATGGTAAAGCATTGGAATACTTATATAGTGTAGAAAATATTTTGGCTTCTAAATTTGGGAAAAATAATATTTATCTTAACGAGCTATGGGAACAACAGGCATATATGCACTATCGATTAAATCATTATATGGCAGCCACGAATATGCTAACAAAAATATGGAATATTTACAATGATTCTATAGGTCCTTGTTATAAGTGGCAAGAAATAGGTCAAATGTTGATAAAGGTTTATTCTGCTGAGGGAAAAAGAGATAAAGCTATTCAAGTAGAGCCATTAGATTCTAACACTGTTAAAATTCGAAGGACAAAGACTTATGAGACGGGGCTGTTCTTTATGAAAGATTCGATAACTCCAATTCTATTACTTCCTATGGAGTACCGTAATATTGAAAAGATAAATGATAGATTCCTCTTTGTAACGAAAGATCTAGAACATCATTTTATTATTGACTTTTCAAACTGGACCTTTTCTAAGAATATAACAGCATCATCTGTTCTAAAATATATTGCAGATGTGGATGGGGTTCCTGTATTTAGTACGTATGAGAAATTTATTGATTTTACGGGAAAAACTAAGGAGAATAAGTATTCCTATTATGTTGAAACAGAAGGTGATCTGATTAAATTCGAGTTGGATTCTGTATATTATACGATACCAAAAGATAGCATAATGTTATCAAACAATAAAGTTAAGTATATATTTCCTTCTGAGACTAAGTCTAATGACAAATTTAGGGATTATTATGTACAACATATTATTAATAAGAAATATATTGTTGTTCACAATAGAATCGACACGGAAATAGGATTATTAGAAAGGACGGATTCTGGGTTAATTCAATTGCTTCCATGTAATTATAGTGAAATAGATTCTGCATTTGATAACAATCATTTTATTATTAAACGTGGACATATAAATTATATTTTTAATTCTGAGAATTTAGACAAAATAGAAATATCTTCACCAATAGACGGATTCGGTTCTGATCTTACTTTTTATTATAATGGAAAGAAAACTTTATTCTGTGGAGATTATAGGCCATTTGCTATAGACATAGAAGGAAATGTCTATCATTTTCCCATAGGTTCTTGGGTTGAAAAAGATAATGATAAATATATGTTTCACTATGGAAATGATTTTGTGGTAAATGTTAATGATATTTCATTGGGAAAAATGAACGAATGTAGGATAAAGTGTCATAGACTCCTCCCCGGTTGGAGGTTTTCTATGAGGATGGACTATCCTACAGATAATTCAAAGCTATCAAATAATGTAAGATGTTGGATGTCTAGTTTATTGTCTGGCACAGATAATACCTATGCACCAACAGATATAAAATCTCCAAGACGGATGTTCCTGCATTATGCACATGACCGAGCTGGTGAGCTTTTGGGCGATACTGATGGCTCGGTTTACACCATCATAGACAATGATAGTGTAATAGATAATGTTCACCAGGAAGACTATGACGTTTATAGAATGTGGGAGGATGATAATTATGTTACATATATTTCTGGTGATGCTTGGTTCGGAGGAGGTGCCCATGGCGATACCTTTACATACTATTCTACCTTTTCCAAAAAGACTGGAGAGTTGTTGGGTGCTAAAGATTTCTTTAACGAACATTCTGAAAATGAAATCCATCAATTAATTTATGATCTAATTATTGAAGAGCAGAAAGCGAGAACGGGGGATAGTGTGGATGAATTAAAATCGTTATTTGCTTTTACTCCAAGAGAGTGTCCAATTGGACGGTTGGCTTTGTCCCCCCATGGAGTAGTCTTTCAATACCGAGCATACGAGATAGGTAGTTATTCTCTTGGTTCATTTTCTTTTACTGTTCCATATGAAAGACTAAATGGTGTTCTGAATCTACGTCCAATGTTACAAACTGCCCGAAATGTATTTATTGAATCATTGGGAATGGCCAATAAACACGAAGAATTGGTATTATTAGATGTTAATGGTGATAAAAAGCAAAACTCATTATCTGTTATTAAAAAGAAATATGGAAGAAATAGTGGTGAGTATATGACCTGCTTGTTGCATATCGCTCATGATTCTTATTTAAAAGGTGATTTCAAATCGTCACTTGAAAGTTTACAAGAATATACCAATTTGATTGCAGTCAACAACCCTTCAGCCTGGACGATAAATCAAGGACAAAATACTGCAATGCTGTGTTATATTAAGATTAAAGATTATAAGTCTGCTAAACGAATTGGATTGGCAATGCTTAATTGTTTCCACGATACTCATTATATGAATGAGATGTTAGATAGATATCGTTATTCAGATCTTTTAGCTAACATTGGGAGTATATACTATCATTTGGGAAAGACTGATAGCGCCTTGTTCTATCAAGAGAAGAGCCTCTGCTATGGTAATGAGTATGATTTAGATCCATATAAGAAAGCATCCCTGTATGCATACAAATGCAAGCAATATTCTAAGTCAAATGAATTTGCGAAATACATACTTTACGGCAGCAATAACAGAGATAGTTGGATGAATAAACTAATAAACGAATTCAAAGAATCGACTTCTTATAATAGAATGGAACTGAGAAATAAACAGATTCCTTGGTATCAAAATTTTCTTCCAGATCTTGCTTGCAAAACAAATGATTCTTTAATGGTGAGGAGCGCATATAATGCTCAACTGATTGGTAAAAACTTATTACTAAATACTGAACAAAGTTTACGAAGCGCTATTCTGGCTAGTCAAGATACGACATTGATTAATCCATATTTGTCGGTTCAACGTCTTAAAAAAGAATTGGTTAATATTGCGAACGAAAAGGACCTCAAAAAAGAAGAAAAGGAGGAAAGAGCTTTTTCTGTAAGAGAGAAAATTAATATTTTAGAAAGGAAATTGATAGACAAATCTGAGCTTTATGGAGATTATGTAAAAAAGTTGAAAATTGATATTGACGAAATAAGTAAATTTTTGCGTAAAGGAGAAATAGCTATTGAGTTCGCCATTTCCTCTGACAGTATATATTATGCTCTTGTTTTAAAAGGCAACAAATCTATTCCTCAAATTATTAAACTATGTACATTAAGTGAACTTATTTCGAAGAAACCAGATATATATAATACTATTTGGAAGCCTATCATGCCTAATTTGGATGATGTGAATACTATATTTTTCTCACCTGCTGGTGAATTGTACAATTTGCCAATCGAGTATGCAAATAGTACCAAAAATCATAATATAGGTGAAAAATATGAAATTTATCGTTTGTCGTCAACACGAGAAATTGTTATCTCAAGAGATTCTACTTATAAGATTCAAATATATCCGAACAATGCTGTTCTTTATGGCTATTTAGACTATGATGCTGATGATAATTTTAAAAGCAATCGAAGGGCATCTCTTGACAAAACCAATATAATGACCAGATTCTCAAGGAAGGAAAGAGGATTAAGGGCCAATGTTGGAAGATTGGAATATTCCAAAACAGAAATACACGATATAGATTCTTTGTTAGTTTCTAATAACTATGCAGTTGTCGATTCTATTTATGAGAATAATCACGGAACAGAAACCTCTTTGAAAGAGTACTCTCAAAAGCATATGAGTATATTACATCTTGCAACGCATGGTTTTTATATCACGAAAAAAGAAATGGACAATTATAAGAATTTAGATTTTTTGTCTTTGGATGATGCTAACTCTGATGAAATTGAAGACAAAGAGTTGGTTCGATCTGGCCTCCTTTTTGCAGGTGCAAATCATACATTAGAAAGAGATAGCGTCATTCCTGAGGGTTACGACGATGGTATACTTACTGCGTTGGAAGTTGCGTCTCTGGACTTAATTGGGTTAGACCTTGTTGTACTATCCGCCTGCCAAACTGGACAGGGAGACTTGGGAGAAGATGGGGTTCTTGGACTTCAGCGCGGATTCAAAAAGGCCGGTGCGAATTCCATTTTAATGAGTTTGTGGAAAGTGGAAGACGAAGCGACCCAGATTTTAATGACTCAATTTTATAAGAATCTTGTATCTGGTCAGTCAAAACGTCAGTCTCTACGTTCCGCTCAAAAATATTTGCGCGAGTACAATCGTGGTCAATTTGACAAACCGGAGTATTGGGCAGCGTTTATTTTACTCGATGGTATAGAAAAGAATTAAGGGCATCATTTCAGATGCCCTTTTTCTTAAATTTTGCTTTTTACCACAGATTTCTTTTTGGAACGTAGGTCTTATTACCTCTACTGTTATAGTAATACTGTCCTCCGCGTGAACCTGTATGGATGGTGTGTCCTGCTCCATAATTGTATGCGTCTCTAGAATAATCCCTGGCTCGATAGCCGGTAGAACCAGTAAAGGGATTGCAGTTGCCTTTGGTTGAGAAGTTGTCCCAGTTTGTGTTGTTGGGCATAGTGCGGACATGGCTCTCAACATAAGTACCACTGTTTCGATAGTATCCATTCACATTGATTGTGCTTGTGTTGATGGAATTCAAGTTGATGGTCCTTGAAGGAGGTGCATTGAAGGAAGATGTTGAATAACTCGATGACGAGAGAATTTTGTTGAATACGTCATTGTACTGTGCAAAACTTGTTGTTGCCATTGCCACGAGGGCTACCATTGTAAGAACTAACTTTTTCATTTTACTTTGAATTTTAATTGTTACTATTTGTTTGTTGTTTACAGCTATTTATACCCTAAATTAGGAAAAGGTAAATAGGAAAATGAAGTTTATTTCAAAAAAATCAATTATTTGCATTTTAATTGCTAATTTTGCACCAAATTTAAAACTATTATGGGAAAAAGCTGGAACACTTGAAATACTTAACGTATGGGTAAACCCTCCAGCGTCTTTGCTAATGATGTGTTTTCATTATTAGTGTAAGACTAAGGTAGATACTTAGTCTTACACAAGGGAAAAGACAATTTCCTTTGGATTAGAGTTTAGCATAAGCAAGGTTATTACTTGGTTGGTAAACTGGCTCCCCAAGGGACTAAAGTCTATCGTTTAAAAAAGTATACTTTCCTGAGGGTAGAGCTTATGCTCGTAGCAAGCTGCCCTCAGGTTTTCTATTTGTCAATGGCTTTTAGAAGTTTAATCGCATCCTTGTCACCATTTTCGGCCAAGGGCTTCAGAAGTTCTTTTGCTTTTTCAATATTTTCGTTTTTTATGTACGCCAAAGCAAGAAACCAATCAATTGTCTTTCTGGAATATTTGTATTCATCATATTCCTCATTATCTGCCACAATATTATCATGAATGGTTTGTAATCTATTAATAATGGGGGTAATGTCTTTTTCTGTTCCCATTCTAATAAATAGGTTGTTGAGTTCCTGTTTGACCGCATCTCCATCTGCGCTTCGTGGGGATGAGACTTCTGGTGACACATAATATTGTTCGAAAAGTGCATCTGTGTCAGATTGTCTGTTCCACAATGTAGTAACTCCGAAAACCAGAATAATCATTGCAGCTATGGACAATGTCCGGCGTACAATAGTTATTATTTTGGCTTTTTTCTTTGATGCAAGCACTTCTTCTATGATTTCAGCGTCTTGTTTTGCCTGATTTTCTTTCAATACCTTAATCATAAGAGCCGTCGTTTGTACCTCCTCACATAACTCCTTATCATTCCTAAGGTCATTTAGGAACTCCTCGTTTTCTTTAGGTGTCATTTGCTCACTGAGGTATTTTTCAAGCCGGTTGTAATTTTCTTGTGTCATATTGTCTACTTTATTTCTTTATTTCTCTTTTTAAAACTATATAATTTCTTAAGTTCCTGGTTCTTTTCATCAAAACCCTTACGGCATTTTGAAGCTTGTACTTTTGCAGAATCAGCACCTCCTTTAATATCAAATTTATCTGCAATAACAGACCAACTTAGCTCTTCAAAATAATAACTCGTGAGCAAATTTTTGCATTTAGTAGGCATTTTCCTTAATGCTTCTTTTACTAAATGTTTCATTTCCTCTATGACATATACATGCTCTGGGGATTTTGGTGATTCTAGTGAAATAGGAGAAAGGTTTATAATATCATTAAGTTTCTTTTCGGAAAATCTTTTATTTTGAGTGATCTCAGTAGAGAAACCATCCAGCCTTATGGAACTCCCTTTCCATCGATCTCTCATGGTTTTAAGAGATTGATTAATGCAAATTCTTAAGAAATAGGTGTATAAAGAACTTGATAGTTCATTAAGCTTACCTGTTTCTATATTATTATATAACGCCAACGAAGACTCTTGATAGATATCTTCAACATCATCATACGACAAGCCTTCGTATTTGGATTTAAGGAAACGTAATGTCGATTCCCTATTATCGGAAATGAATTTATTAAATTTGGGGCCTTTCAGTATTTCCATATCATTAAAAACTTGATTCAAATACTATATTCTGATCTTTAGGCCATGGGCCTTTCTGTTTTGTGGAACTATCTACTTTCTTCTTGAATTCTAAGGCGTTTCGGTCGAATTTTGACATAGATTCTAACGTCTGCCATATATGGTAGGACAAAGAACCATATTCTTTTCCTCTAACACGTATTTCAGAATTACGCTGATAAGATTTACATGCCTCAATGAATAATACGGGTGCTAGATTATTATCTTTGACAACTGGATAATGACTAATATGATCTTCTGGAGGGTTGTATCTTTTAGTTTTTGATGCTAAAACCTCTTTGGTGCCTCTAATGGACTCAAGTCCCCCCATATAAATTCTTCCAGCATGGCATGCATCGATGGTTACGTAAAGCATACCTTTGGGGCCAATCTTTGTTCGTAGAGATTTAATATAGCCATTTAGTTCGTCGTCAATCAGGTGTTTTTCTCCTTTATATCCATTGGGGGAGTATACTTTGCCGGCATCAATCGGAACTATTGCTTCGTCATATCCGTCTTTTTCATCTTTTGGGTAACCTTTCAGTAGTCCGTCTTCTACGGGCTGACCATGGCAAGAAAAATGAATGAAGATGATATCCCCCTTCTTCGTTTCTAAGATTAGCCTTTTTAAAGAACTTGTTATCCCCTGATACGTGGCTTGCTCATTCACTAACGTCGTGACAGAGAATCCTTTCTTCGTTAGGGCAGGAGCCAAAGAGTCAACATCTTCTTTTCCGTGTATGTTTCCCCATGCAGTTCGCCCATTGGCTCTATATTTTGAAATACCAACAAGTAAAGCCCTCTTCTTGGCGTCACCTGATAATGGCAATGCTATAATGAGGGCTAGTATGAGGATAATATGCTTCATTATTTATGAATTTTGCCACAAAGATATACATTTTTAATAATATACAAATACAATAAAACTTTTTTAACTGTTAACAGGCTTAAACACAAGGTTGTATACTCAAAATCGGGTTGAAGGTCATCTCGCTTTCATGGCCAATGTGGTACATATTGCAATGACTGCATTTGTACACATTTACGTTTTTATGACACCAAGGTCGATCGTGTACAAGTTTTATCGCAAACTTCTTGGCTTCTTCGATTGTGCGATAACCCACTTTCTTTTTAAATACGACTTTCCCCGTAATAGGGTCATACTGACGCTTCCAGTGGGTTGATACACCTCGACTTTGCTTTTCAATATTCTCCACTTGCCCTAAAATGTATAGCTCATATGAAACGGCGCGCTTCATGTTGTGTCGACTTTTGTTTCCTCGTTCGTGGAAAAACTCTTTGTGCTGCTTGTGATACGTCTGGCACATACGCTTTTCAATTATGCGTCTAACTTTTCTTGCAAGCCATGGCTCTTCTGTCGTGATATCGACATTGCGGAGCCACATGCCATCCTTGCATTTCAACTTCTCATTGAAGATGGCTTTTGTAACATGTTCATAACGCTCTTGCTGACCAAAGGTCTTTTCTCTTTTGCTTGTTGACATTGTAATTGTTTTCATATCCTAAATGTTTTAAATGTTTGACACTTATTTATACCCTTGATAACCTAGAAGTAAACAGAGAAAAATTTTTTTTATTATGACTGTTTACTTTTACTATTATTTTGGTATTAATAGCTGTAGGTGACAGAGAAAATGAAATAAAAAAACATTGCCTGTTTACCTTTTGAATAAATGTGGTATTAATGAATAACAAATAAAAATTTAAATATAACAATTATGAATTTAGAAAATGTAATGGTGAATGTAACGCACATGTGCGTTCTTCGCAAGGTAGAGAATGAAGATCGAGTGAAGGTTGATTTCGTAGAGCTCAAGTTTAAGCATCAGGATCAACTTGATGAACTGAAACGAATGGCTGATAATGACAACCGTTCTGTGCTGGATATGCAGGATTATGTGAAAGGAAGTTCGTTGAGAAGACTCTCGTTGGACTTTGACTTTTGCTCTTGCCTGTCAGACTCTTACCAATGGATGTCTTGTATTCAACCGGTTTCTTTTGCTGATTATCAAAAAGTGATAGATGAGTATGAAGAAAGAGGGGATAAAGCAGGAAAAGAAGCTTATGCGCGTGACCAGCGCCAGAGATACTACCAACGCATAAAAAGTCGCATATTACCAGCGATGTTAGAGGATTTGACCACTGACCTGTATAAGGAACCTTCGGTATTGGCATATTCACATCGTCGAGTAGGTTGGGCATCACCAGCATTCAATCTGAATGATGATATTAAGGTGGTATATCTAACTAACTTTGGCTATGGTAGTGCTAGTTACTTCTTCTTGCAGATATATTATAAAGGTATTGGTATCTTGCCTTATTCTCAGTGGGTGCACTATCGTAAAGCCTGTGCGAGTGATATAATCCGTTACACAAGGCGATACCATCTAAACAATCAGGAGTGGATGAAGACGATGGCATTCACAGCAGATGTTTATAATAGTGCAGTTAGTGATCCTGCTACATTTGTTGAGAAGAATATGCTGAATGAAGTTGAGGAAATGGTTTCTGGTCTAGAACAAATAAGACTTGCTAGTAAATACTATATACAAGAGAGCTTCTTTAATGAAAGCAGTGTATTGATTTCTGGCGATGATATGGTACGATTTAAGGGCGAGAAAATCTCTGGAGCATTGAACTTCCTGGATCAACTTCAGACGCTTGCACCAATAACTGACAAAGTTGGTCTTTATATTAAACGCATCATGGATTGTAATAATTCGGTGATACCTGAACTTAAGACTGCGATTGACAATAAAAAGAAGTATCTTGCCCCAATCTTGGCAAACATTGAGAAGGAGCAGCCCATTTGGGATAAACTAAGTTCTAAGAACGATGTATACGAAAAGATGCGAAGCGAAATGTACGATGCCATTGCTGTAGAAGATGACTTCTCGGACAAAGCATGGGATGTGAAAATAGAGGAACGCAATAAGCGTTTTGCCAAAGAGCACCCTGAATATGAGGCATTCAAGGCAGAATACGATGCTGAGTATAATGTTTACAATGATCTTTGCGGCAAGCGCGATAAAGCACAGTCTTTTATTGACGAGATCCAGTCGTACCTCGATAAGATTGAGGAGCATAAAGACTATATGATTAATAACAATATAGCAGCATAGATGATGAACGAGTTTTTAGCAGCGATGGGATTGTGCCTGCTTATATGGTATATTTATAAGTATTGGCAAGAAAGTAAAGTTATAACTACAGAAGATAATAAAATGGAAAAGGAAATTAGAACTACAACACCCCAGTTGGCGGTAGGGACTAGAGAGTTGTTTATGGAAACGCTCACTAAAATCGGTTGTCAGTATGAGATGGGCGATGGTGATAACAACAGAATCTATTTTGCCTATCAGGGAGAGTATTTTGTTGCAGATGCATGTGACGAAATGTCGTATGTGCATCTTTGGGATACTCATTGGGCACACGTCGAGCTATATGATGTAGATGAGTTGTCACGATTGAAAAAGGCTATCAATCTGTCAAATCTGAATTGTGCAGCAACTACGGTATACACGATAGATGAAGCTGGAGGTAATGTGGATGTTCATTGCAAGAGCACAATCTTATTTGTTCCGCAGATACCAGAGTTAGATAATTATCTGCGTGGAGAATTGAACGACTTCTTCCGGGCTCATCAGTACATCGGGAATGAAATGGTTAAACAAAGAGAAGAGGAATCTGTATGAATACTCAAAAAGACAAAACGTTTATGACTAATAGTAGTGATTCTAAGTTAAGCAAACGTGATAAATGGAAGGTTGTCATGGTGCTGCTAGCATTGACTGTGGTATTAGGTGCAGGATTCTCATGGTTCTTGTATCCAAAACAGTCAGAGCTGGTTGATGGGAATCAGGGTGATTCAACCATTATCCCAGAGTTGCAAACAGCCGTAGACTCACTGCTGGGCGCAGAACTAACGGAGATTAACGGACTGCAAGGCCAAGTGATAGTAATGGAGGTGCAGACAGGCCAGATATTGGCAATGGTAGGCTTGGAGCGCGATTTTGAGGGGAAATACAAACCTTGTCAGAACTTTGCATATCAACAAGAACTGGGTTCTATGATGAAAGTTGCATCATTACTTGTTGCGTTGGAATCCGGAAAATCCAGTCTCTCGGATGTTGTAGATGTTGGTGATGGTGTCTGGATTGTTGATAGTGGCAAGCTAATGAAAGACCATAATTGGCGTAGAGGTGGTTATGGAGAAATTACGCTTGAAAGGGCTCTAGAGGTAAGTTCGAATATCGGAATCAGCAAGACGATTTGGAAGATATTCAAGGGACATGAACAAGATTATTTCAATATGCTTGACTCTATGAGTTTTGGTCAGCCAAGTAGCATTGATGGTATAGATGGCTTGTGTCCAACAGCTTTGCAGTCGCCCAAAGATTCTGATTGGGTAAACGAACATGTTCTTTGGTCTTCAATTGGCTATAATCAAAAGATCGCGCCAATACAGATGCTTACATTCTATAATGCAATTGCCAATAACGGAAGGATGGTGAAGCCAACTCTGAAGTTAGGTAAAGCGGAGGTGATAAATCAGCAAATAGCCAGCAAAGAGAATATCGCCATCATGCAAACCGCGTTGAATCATGTGGTAAGTCATGGAATGGGCAAGAAGGCTGGTTCCCCGTTGCTTAAAGTTGCCGGGAAGACCGGTACATCTCAGGTCGGTGAATATAGTTATGGTGTAGTGAGTTCTGTAATGGAATATCAGCTAGGTTTTTGTGGATATTTTCCTGCAGACAAGCCTAAGTACAGTATGATTGTGAGCATGAATAAATTAGGTTTGCCAGCTAGTGGCGGTGGGATGGCTGGCGTAGTCTTCCATAATGTGTTGGAATGGATGATTATCCAAGGTTTACTGCCTCTCGCGACAATAGATGAGGCCACGAACGACACCGCCAAAATCACCCCAAATAATATCCATGCAATCACTGACGCTCTCAGTAAATAATAATAAAACATATTTATAATATATTTGTTGCTATGAATAAGATAGAACGACAGAGAGAATGGGAAGATGCTCTGGATTTGATGACTGAGGAGGAGATGGAGTTTATCTTGGCGCATCCTGTTGGTCACTATCCAGACTTCTTGGAGATGGTAAGTGCTAAGCTATGGGAGTTGATGGAAGACCCGTATTCTGTTTCTGAAAATAAGGCAATGTTGAATGCCATCGTTAATATCATAGAGGGTTTGGGGAGTAAATGTGAGATAAACGAGGATGATAGGATCAACTTCACTTTCAGTGATGCTGATTTCACGATTTCATTTGATAAGGATTTCAACTATATAGAAATAATTGACAATAGTTGGAAGAAAATTGATATCAAAAACTCGAGACTAATGCAGAATACAATGCTTGCTGTAAATAAGGCAAATATCTGGAATAGTGTAACAATAGCTTATATTATTGGTGAGGAAGAAAATGTGGTTGAATTATTCAGTTTTACAACTATGCCTTATTATCCTAACTATGCCTATCTTAAGAAGTTTATTGAATGCAAACTATACGACTGCTTGGGTACGCATCAATATTATGATTATCTTCTGAAAAAGGAGGAAGAGGCGGAAATTAGAG
>JAEEGL010033094.1_pt1 | contig 19964 bp, 19 predicted proteins | sample 9134231 | NCBI WGS metagenome assembly JAEEGL01 (sample SAMN16246548, study PRJNA631951) | gut metagenome | biome: gut microbiome; feature: rumen; material: fiber-attached | host: Bos | place: Iran: Karaj | collected 2018-10 | reverse complement strand
TCGTCATCTTCAACCCGGCCGACGTGACGGCGCTGACGGCGCTGATCCATTCCGGCCTGAAGCCTTGCCAGCTGACCTCGCTCGCCGCACTCGACAGCACCCGCCTCCAGGAGGCGCTCGCCGTTGAATTCGGCGTGCCGCAGTACAAGGTAACCGGTGCCCACACCTATGGCGGGCACGGTGAAGCGATGGCGGTCTTTGCCTCGCAGGTCAAGATCGACGGCAAGCCCCTTGCAGAGATGGGTCTGAGCGAAGAACGTTTCGCCGAGATCAAGCAGGCCACCATCCAGGGCGGCAGCAACATCATCAAGCTCCGCGGCCGCAGCTCCTTCCAGAGCCCGGCTTACCAGGCGGTGAAGATGATTGAGGCCGCGATGGGCGGCGCCCCGTTCTGCTGGCCGGCCGGCACCTATGTCAACGAAGGCAAGTACAAGAACGTCATGATGGCCATGCCGACCCTCATCGATGCCACGGGTGTCCACTATACGGCACCGGAAGGTACGGAGGAAGAAATGGCGGCGCTTGACGCCTCTTACGCGCACCTTTGCAAGATGCGCGACGAAATCGTCGGCCTCGGGATCGTCCCGCCGGTCGACGAATGGAAAAAAGCCAATCCGAACCTATAGGTGTATTAAGGATTTGACGGGTGCGATGGTGCTCAGCAGATCGCGGCCCTTCAGGAAATCCAGCTCGACAAGGAATACAAAGTCCGTGACCCGGATTTTGTATTCCTTTCCGTTTAGGGTCACGGTATGCTGCTGCAGCCCTTCCGCGATGCCCAGTGCCGTACCGCCGGTGGCGAGGACGTCGTCGAAGAAAGTGACGTTGAAGGTATCTCCCTCCGGCTGGCCGGCAGCGATGTCGGAGAGGCGGAAATAGAGGGTATCCTTGCCGTATTCTTTCTGGATGTCAACGCTGATGAGATCGCCTTCGTTGAAGGGAAGTTTGCCCTTCTTGCGCATGGGGATGACGTTGATGACGTTGTCGCACTGCGTGAGCATCGGGGCCGCGAACAGGAAGCCGCGCGCCTCGGGCGCACCGATGTTGGGGGAGGCACACAGGGCGCCGAGATCTTTGATGAGGGAAGCGAAGACCTGCTTGTCCTGCATCAGGGGGATAATGTCTACGAAATTGACTCCTTTGATGGGGAAGTCGGGATAGAATTTCAGATAATCTTTGTACGCTTTCATTTCTGACTTCTTAGAATACAAAAATATAAAAAAATGATTATATTCGCAAAGTCTCCTCAGGCAATTGCAAAAGGTATAGATTATATGGCCCAAACGTATGAACTGAAAGATATCGCGACGCAGGTGCGCCGGGATATCATCCGGATGGTGTCGATGGCCGGCTCGGGGCACCCGGGCGGATCGATGTCCTCCACAGATTTCCTCACCTATCTCTTCTTCCGGGAAATGAAACAGGATCCCGCCACCTGGCGGCGTGACGGCCGCGGACAGGATGTGTTCATTCTTTCCGCAGGGCACACGGCCCCGGTGTATTATTCGATTCTCTCCCGCGCCGGCTATTTCCCCGCATCCGAACTCGGCACCCTTCGCAAGTTCGGGTCGGTCCTGCAGGGGCATCCTTCTATCCGGAAGGGTCTGCCCGGCGTGTTCCAGACCTCCGGCTCACTGGGCCAGGGACTTTCGGCCGCCGCAGGATTCGCCCTGGCGAAACAGCTCGACGGCGCCCCGGAATACACCTATGTGATGTGCGGTGACGGCGAGAGCGAGGAAGGCCAGATCTGGGAGGCGGGCATGTTCGCCGCCCATCACGGCCTCGACCATCTCATCGCGATGACCGACTGGAACCGCCAGCAGATTGACGGCGGTGTCGACGAAGTCGGCGGTATCGGCGACCTGGAGGCCAAATGGAAGGCCTTCGGATGGAATGTCATCGTCGCGCCTGCGCACGATTTCGAGGCGATTGCCGCGGCGTTCTCCGCTGCGAAGCAGCATGTCGGAAAGCCTACGATGATTCTCTTCGAAAGCGAAATGGGGCACGGGGTCGACTTCATGGCCGGCACCCACAAGTGGCACGGAAAGGCCCCTTCCGCCGACCAGTGTGCCGAAGCCCTCGCCCAGCTCGGCGAGACCCCGCTTGGTGACTTTTAGCCCGAATATTATGAAAAAATACATCGATACAGGTAAGAAGGACACCCGCAGCGGGTTCGGCGCGGGCCTTCTCGAAGCCGGACGGCGCGACGCGCGTGTCCTGGCCCTCACGGCCGACCTCAAAGGCTCCCTCAAGATGGACGCCTTCGCGGCAGAATTCCCCGACCGTTTCATCCAGTGCGGCATCGCCGAGGCCAATATGGTCGGCGTGGCGGCCGGACTCGCCATCAGCGGCAAGATTCCGTTCATCGGCTCCTTCGCGGAGTTCGTGACAGGCCGTGTTTACGACCAGATCCGTCAGGAAGTCTCCTACGGAAAGGCCAATGTCAAGATCGCTTCTTCACACGCGGGCATTACCCTCGGAGAGGACGGCGCTACCCATCAGACGATGGAAGACATCGCGCTGATGCGGGCGCTTCCTGAGATGGTGGTCATCAATCCCTGCGACTTCAACCAGACCAAAGCGGCCACCCTTGCCGCCGCGGCCTATGACGGTCCCGTATACCTTCGTTTCGGCCGTCCTTCCGTCCCGAATTTTACGCCGGAAGACGCACCGTTCGAGATCGGGAAGGCCATCCTGATGAACGAAGGCACCGACGTGACGCTCTTCGCCACGGGACATCTCGTCTGGGAATCCCTGCTGGCGGCCGAAGCGCTGGAGGCGGAAGGCATCAGCGCCGAGGTGATTGACATCGCGACCGTCAAGCCGCTGGATGCCGAGGCCGTGCTCGCTTCCGTGGCAAAGACCGGCTGCGCCGTCGTCGCCGAGGAGCACAACAGCGCCGGCGGACTCGGTGAGCTCATTGCCGGTGTCCTTGCAGCTGCGAAACCCGCTCCGCTCGCGTTTGTGAACGGACGCGACGCCTTCGGCCAGAGCGGTACGCCCGCCGAGCTGATGAAAGCCTACGGGCTCGACGCCGCACACGTTGCCGACGCCGCCCGGAAGGTACTGTCCCGGAAATAGAAAGGACTTCGTCACAAAACCCGCCAAAACGTGCTCAGCCCCTCTCGAAAAGGAGGGGCTTCGTCATAAAATGCCGGGAAATGTGCTCAGTCCCTATAACTTAATCAGGGCGCGGCCTGTCCGGCCGTCGACGCAGACCGTCAGCGGTGCGGAGAGACGGATATGGCGGAGGAAGCCGGTCTCCGTCAGGGCAGGCAGCGCATCCAGGGCGGAAAGGTCCAGGATATCGTCGCGGCGGCTGTAGGGATCCACGTTGACATAGCCCGCGTTGAAGGACGTAAGATTCTGGAAGAAGTGCGTACCCTGGCTGGATTCCACCCGGAAATCCTTCAGGGAACCCTCTACCAGGACCTTGGCTTCGGAGATGTCGCTCCATACGACCGGGATGCCCAGGCTGGGGATGCTGGACCCCCAGCGTCCGTAGCCGATCAGGACGTATTGCACCTGTTCGTTCCGCAGCCGGGCGTTCAGTTCACGGAGCTCGGCGGCGATCTCCGCGGTCCGCATCTTGTCGAACGCGTCCGCCTTGATATAGACGACGTCGCTGAGTCCTTCGATCCAGCCGGTACCCAGGGCGCTTGTAGAATGCACGATGGCGTCGCTGCAGTCAATGTCTTTCCAGTCGACCTCGGCGAGGAGGCTGTCGGATGAGATGGAGCGCACCTGCAGGACATTGAAGATCCCGGTGGACGGCTCGGCCGCGAATTCGATTTCGACGCTGCTTTTCATCTCGTCCGCGCAGATCTGCAGGAGTTCCTTCAGGATCGGGGCAAGCGGGAAGGTCCCGTAACGGAGAATGTGCGAGAAGGTGACGGCTTTGGGGCCCTTGGGGATAGGAGAATCCACCATCCGCTGGTTCTCGTAGTCGTAGGTGGACACGACACGGGAGAAGGAAGGGAACTGTACGCAGTCGGCGACGGGGATGCGCTCGAGATTGACCGCGTCGTCGACGGAGGTCTTGAATTTTTCGGGCTGGAGGTTGAGGGCGTACATGACCTGCTGGGTCTCCTTCATGGCGAGCTCCGGCGTCGAGGTCTGGAGTACGTGGCGGGGATAAGCCGGTGAGAATCGGAGCACCTGTTCCCCGTCAACGACGGCCTTGCCGAGCCCGTAGGCGATCTTGGCGATGCCCTCGTCGGACTTTTCGCTTCCGATCGGGTAGAAATTAACGGACCGGGCTACGCCGGAGAGCGTCGGGAAGAAGTAACCGTTCTCCTCTTCGCCGCAGATCTCCTGCAGGATGATGGCCATTTTCTCCTCCGAAATCACGTTGGCCGTGGCCGTGATATAGCCTTTGGAGGCCGCGAAATACACGGAGGCATAGACGCTCTTGATGGCTTTGGCCAGCAGGCGGAGCTGCTGGTCTTCATTCTCCACCGCAGGAATCATATAGGTGGAGTATACGCCCGCAAACGGCTGGTAATAAGAGTCTTCCAGTTTGGAGGAGGACCGGATGGCCAGCGGTTTCCGGACGACCCGGATGAAGGCCCGCAGGGCCTCCTGCAGCTCATGCGGGAGGTTGGACGAGACAAATTCCGAGAGGATATCCGCATCGGACGCGTCGGAATTGATGACGTACTGGAGGCCGTTTTCGAGGATGAAACGATCGAAATACTCCGTGGCGATAATCAGGGTCCGGGGGACCATGAGCCGGACATCCTCCCACCTGTCGTATAAGCGATGCTGGTAAAGAATCTGGTTGAGGAAAGCCAGGCCGCGCCCTTTGCCGCCGATCGAGCCATCCCCGAACCGGGAGAACCAGATGGTGTCGTTGTAGGTATCCGGGTCAAATCGTGCGACAGCCCCGAGGCTCTGCCGCACACGGTATTCGTGAATCAGCGGAATGGCCATGGCGCGGAACTCTTCGCTGGTCGGCGGCATGCTGTTCTTGATGGCATTCCCTTCCTGGAAGATACCCCGGGCCAGCAGCCAGCGGGAGATGTAGTTCTTGCTGCGGAGCTTGTCCAGTACCTTGTCGGGCAGGGTTGCGATGATCTCTTCCGCCCCCTGGAGGTCGTGCGCCCGGGCGATTTCCCTCCCTCTGGCATCCGTCGCGACGAAGTCGCCGAAGCCGAATTCCCTTCCGATATACTCGGAGAGTTCGTGCGTGAGCGTCTTGGACCGCTTCATGATGAATCCGGCCTGGAGTCCCTCAGCCACGGAGCGCATGCTTTCCTGGGAAGACTGCATCAGGATGGGCATGCGGGGCGTTTCTTTCCGGATGAGCTTGCACAGGTCGACGCCGGCGTCCAGTTTCTCGCTGGACGGGTTGTCTCCGCGGTGGAGGATGAATCCGATGTCGGAGATGACCCCCAGCAGATTGTCCTTGTATGTGTGGAACAGGGAAACGGCATCCTCGTAGTTGGTCGCCATCAGGATCTTGGGCCTGGCCCGCTTGCGGAAGATCTGCTGCTGCTCGTTGAGGGCGTCCCGGACGGACGCGATGTTCTGCTGGAGAACGAGTTTGTACAACAGGGGCAGGTACGTGGAATAATACCGGACGGAGTCCTCGACCAGCAGGATGCACTGCACGCCGCTGCGGAGGATGTCGTCCGGGGCGTTCATGCTGTCTTCGAGCAACTTGATGATGGCGATGATGAGGTCGGTGCTGCCGTTCCAGTTGAAGATGTAGTCGATATGCGAGCGGTCTTTCCGCTCCATCTGCCGGTACACTTCCTTGGAGAAGGAGGTCAGCAGGACGACCGGCGTCGCGGCATCGAAAGCCTTGATGCGGGCGGCGAAGTCGAACACGTCCACTTCGCCGACGTTGTAAAGGGTAATGACGAGGTCCCACCGCCCGCCCTGCTCCGCCTTCTGCAGCGCCTCGCGGGTCGAGGAGACCCGCTCGAAGACGGGCGGAGAACTCAGGTTGAGCTCGGAATACTCCCGGGCGATGCGCATCTGCAGCGACCCTTCTTCTTCGAGGGAGAAATTGTCATAATTGTTGCAGACGACGAGGATCCGGCGGATCCGTCGGGCCATCAGTTTACCCGCGTCCGTCATACGAGGCCCTGGTCGGTCATCGCGCCGGCCACCTTGATGAAGGCGGCGAGGTTGGCGCCCTTGACGTAGTTGACGGTCCCGTCTTCTTCGGTGCCGTATTTGACGCAGGCGGCGTGGATGTCCTGCATGATGCGGAGGAGGTAGTGGTCCACCTCGTCGGCCGTCCAGTGCTGCCGCATGGAGTTCTGGCTCATCTCCAGCCCGGAGGTGGCGACGCCGCCTGCATTGGATGCCTTGCCGGGTGAATAGAGCAGGCCCGCGCCCTGGATGATCCGGATGGCCTCCGGCGTGGAGGGCATGTTGGCGCCTTCCGCGACGCAGATGCAGCCGCCGTCCACCAGCCGCTGCGCGTCCGCTGCCTCGATTTCGTTCTGCGTGGCGCAGGGGAGGGCGATGTCGCACGGGATGCGCCAGGGACGTTCGCCGGGATAATAGGTGGCGCCCGGGTATTTCTGTGCGTATTCCTTGATGCGGCCGCGGCGGATATTCTTGAGCTCAAAGACGAATTTCATCTTCTCTTCGTCAAGGCCGTCGGGGTCGTGGATGAAGCCGTCGGAATCGGAGAGGGTCTGGACGATGGCGCCCAGGCGCATGGCTTTCTGAGCTGCGTACTGGGCGACGTTGCCGGAACCGGAAATGTTGACGCGCTTGCCCTCGAAGCTCTCTCCGCGGGTCCCGAGCATCTGCCGGGTGAAGTAGCACAGGCCGTATCCGGTGGCCTCGGGCCGGAGCAGCGATCCGCCCCAGGAGAGCCCTTTGCCCGTCAGGGTGCCGGTGAATTCGTCCCGGATGCGCTTGTACTGGCCGAAGAGGAAGCCGATTTCACGGCCGCCTACGCCGATGTCGCCGGCAGGGACGTCGGTGTCGGCGCCGATGTGCCGGTACAGTTCCGTCATGAAGCTCTGGCAGAAACGCATGACTTCGTTGTCGGACTTGCCGCGGGCGCTGAAGTCGGAACCGCCTTTCGCGCCGCCCATCGGGAGGGTCGTAAGGGCGTTCTTGAACGTCTGCTCGAAGGCAAGGAACTTCATGATGGAGAGGTTGACGCTCGGATGGAAGCGGATACCTCCCTTGTAAGGGCCTATGGCGCTGTTGCACTGCACGCGGAAGCCACGGTTGATGTGGATCTCGCCCCGGTCATCCATCCAGGGGACCCGGAAGATGACGATCCGTTCGGGCTCGACGATGCGCTCGAGGATCTTCTGGTCTATCAGGTGCGGCATGGCCGTGACATAGGGTGCTACACTTTCTACGACTTCGCGAACGGCCTGGTGAAATTCGGGTTCGCCGGGGTTTCTGGCGATGACGTCCGCCATGAATCCCTCTACATACTTTTCGGTAAATTTGTCCATACAAGTTCGTTTAAACACACAAAGTTAGTAAAAATCTTATTATCTTTGTAAGATACTGCGGAAAGATCTTTATGAAAAATATACGTAACTTTTGCATCATTGCCCATATCGACCACGGGAAGTCTACGCTTGCGGACCGCCTGCTGGAACTGACCGGCACGGTGGCGGTGCGTGAGATGGAGAACCAGGTCCTCGATGACATGGACCTCGAGAAGGAGAAGGGCATCACCATCAAGAGCCACGCCATCCAGATGGAATACCGCCGGGGCGGAGAGACATACCGGCTCAACCTCATCGACACGCCGGGGCACGTGGACTTCAGTTACGAAGTGTCACGTTCCATCGCTTCCTGTGAGGGCGCGCTGCTGGTTGTGGACGCTTCCCAGGGCATCCAGGCCCAGACGATCTCCAATCTCTATCAGGCCATCGACCATTCGCTGGAGATCATCCCCGTCCTGAACAAGATCGACATGGACAGCGCACAGCCGGAGGTCGTGACCGACCAGGTCTGCGACCTGCTGGGCTGCGATCCGGAGGATGTATACCGGGTTTCCGCCCGGACGGGCGAAGGTGTGCAGGCCGTGCTGGATGCCATTGTCGACAAGATTCCGGCTCCGGTGGGCGATCCGGACGCTCCGCTCCAGGCGCTGATTTTTGACTCCGTGTTCAATCCCTTCCGCGGTGTCATTGCTTACTTCAAGGTGCTCAACGGCGAGATCCGCAAGGGCGAAAAAGTCAAATTCTTCAACACCGGGAAGGAATATGATGCCGAAGAAGTCGGCGTGCTGAAACTCCGGCTCCAGCCTGCGGAAAAGGTGTCCGCCGGGGATGTCGGCTATATCATTTCGGGTATCAAGAGCGCCGTTGAGGTGAAGGTGGGCGATACCATTACCCACGTGGAACGTCCCTGCGCCGAGGCAATCGCCGGCTTCGAGGAAGTCAAGCCGATGGTGTTCGCAGGTATGTATCCGGTGGATGCATCCAAATTCGAGGAACTGCGCGCGACGCTGGAGAAATTCCAGCTCAATGACGCCTCGTTTGTGTACGAGCCGGAGAGTTCGCTGGCCCTCGGATTCGGCTTCAGCTGCGGCTTCCTCGGGATGCTGCACCTGGACATCGTGCAGGAGCGGCTTTTCCGCGAATTCAACATGGACGTTATCACGACGGTGCCGAACGTGTCGTACAAAGTATATACGACCAAGGACGGCGTCATCGACGTCCATAACCCCTCCGGGCTGCCCGCCCCGACGCTCATCGACCATATCGAGGAGCCGTACATCCGGGCGCAGATCATCTCCAAGTCGGATTTCTACGGCCCGATCATGAAACTCTGCATGGACAAGCGCGGGACGCTGATCGCCCAGCATTACATCACTTCGGACCGGGTGGAGCTCACTTATGACATGCCGCTGAGCGAGATCGTCTTCGATTTCTACGACAAGCTCAAGACCATCTCCAAGGGCTATGCCTCCTTCGACTACCACGTGACGGGATTCCGCCCGGCGCGGCTCGTCAAGCTCGACATCCTGCTGAACGGCGACCCGGCTGACGCCCTCTCCACCCTCATCCACGAGGACAATGCCTACACATTCGGCCGCAAGATGTGCGAGAAGCTCAAGGACCTGATTCCCCGCCAGCAGTTCGACATTCCCATCCAGGCGGCCATCGGCGCCAAGATTATCGCCCGTGAGACGGTCCGGCAGGTGCGCAAGGACGTGACCGCCAAGTGCTATGGCGGCGACGTGACGCGCAAGCGCAAACTGCTCGAGAAGCAGAAGGAGGGCAAGAAGCGGATGCGCCAGATCGGCACCGTGCAAGTGCCGCAGAGCGCCTTCATGGCCGTTCTGAAACTGGATTCCTAGACTATGGTCCGTCGTTTCCAGGTAGCGGGACTCGTCTTCTCGCTCGACCTTCCGGAGCATCATCCGGCGGCCGTTCACCTGCATAACTACGATCCGTTTGATATTACGTCGCGGCCCGGCAGCCAGCCTCCGGAAACGTCTCGCTGCGCTCGACCCCACCGCTGCGCTTCGCTTGCGGTCCCCCCTCTTACGATGCCGAGGGTGGCACGGTTTCCAGAGACTGCTGCCGAGGCCGCTCCGATTTTTAGTTTATTATTAACGGACGAGCGGCCGGGGGCGCCGGATGAGACCCTGTTCCGCAGCGCGGAGGAGTCCGGAGAGCCGGTCGTCGGCTTCTATCGCCGCGGTGAAGGTTACCTTGCGGAGTTTTCTCCCATGCCCGGGAGGCCCGTGTGCGGGGTGCTGGAGATCAGCGGCGATTTCCGGGAGGGGAAGCTTTTTGCCGAAGGCAGTCCGTCCGACCAGGTCTTCGCCATCAACAACTCCCTGATGCTGCTGTTCGCCTTCGCGTCGGCCGCCCGGCAGGCGCTGGAGATGCACGCCTCCGTGGTGATGCATGGCGGTCGCGGATTCCTCTTCCTGGGGCGCAGCGGAACCGGCAAGAGCACCCACAGTTCTCTGTGGATCAAGCACATCGAGGGCACCGAACTGCTCAACGACGACAACCCCGTCGTCCGGATCGTGGACGGCACCGTCCGGGTCTTCGGCACGCCCTGGAGCGGCAAGACCCCCTGCTACAAGGCCCAGGATGTCCCGGTCGGGGCCATCGTCCGGCTCCGCCAGGCGCCGGAGAACAGCATCGCACGACTCGGCACCGTCCAGGCCTATGCCTCCGTGATGGCATCCTGCTCCGGATACCGTCCGATCCGTGCCCTCGCTGACGCGCAGCACGAGACACTCTCCGTGATTGCCACCGATATCCCCTGCTATGAACTGGGCTGCCTGCCCGACGAAGCCGCTGCCAGACTCTGCTGGCAGACTGTCGATGGATAAGAAAACCTTCCCCAACGCCTTGCTCCTCGGAGAGGTAGCGGCCGTTCTGGACGAGGGCCGGGAAGCCATCATCTCCCCTACCGGCAACAGCATGCTGCCCTTCATCCGGGGCGGTGTGGACCGCGTGGTGCTGCACCGGACGCCCGACGTGGCCGTCGGGGACATCGCGCTCGTGTACACCGAAGGCAGGTACCTCCTGCACCGTATTGTCGCCCGGGAGGGCGATGCGCTCACGCTCATGGGCGACGGCAATGTCCGTGGCCTGGAGCATTGCCGCCGTGCGGACGTGATCGGTACCGTCGCGGAGATCATCCGGCCGGACGGCAGCAGGCGCAAACCCGGGAAAGCAAGCCTCTGGCAGGCCTTGCGGCCTGTCCGGCGCTATTTGTTGGCATTTTACAAAAGAGTTCTGATATGAAGATTTGCGAAGGTATGGTGCTGAGGTCGCTTGCAGGCTGCTTCATCGTCACCGGAGACGGCCGTTCGCCGGTCGATTTCAGCAAGGTCATCTCCCTGAACGAGACGGCCGCCTATCTGTGGAACGAAGTGAAGGACAAGGAGTTCACCGTGGACGACCTGGCCGCGCTGCTGACCACCCGCTATGAAGTAGACGAAGCGACGGCGAAGGCCGATGCGCAAAAACTCACGGATACCTGGCGGGAAGCCGGCTTGCTGGAAGGATAGATGATTCCGGTCCGGCAAGTCATCCAGGGCCTGCGGCCCATGGCCCGCCCCGTACGGGGACGGATGCTGGTGAGCATACTCATCGGCCTGGTCCGCATTGCCGCATCCCTGGGCTTCGTCTGGATCTGCAAGCGGCTGGTGGACATCGCCACCGGCGAGATCGATGCCCCGCTGGGCCTGCATATCGGCATCATGCTGGGCATCATGTTCATGCAGATGCTCTGCTCGATCGGCGCCTCCGCATGGGAGACCTACATCCAGGTCCGCACCGGCAACGACCTGCGCAAGGATACCTTCGCACGGGTACTGCGCAGCCGCTGGACCGGGCAGGAGACCTTCCGCAGCGGTGACGCCGTCAACCGCCTAGAAGAGGATGTCCGCGTGGTCAACGACCTGCTCTGCGCCCGCATGCCGGAAGTCGTGATCACGCTGGTCCAGCTGCTCGCCGCTTCCGTTTACCTGATGATGATGGCACCCCGGCTCCTGTGGGTGCTGCTCATCCTCATGGTCGTGGCGGTCGTCGGCTCGCGCTTGTTTTTCCGCAAACTGCGCGCGCTTACCGAGCGCATCCGCAAGCAGGAGGCCGAAGTCCAGCAGCTCATGCAGGAGAACCTGCAGAAGCGGCTGGTCGTGCTGACCCTGATCGGCGCGAAGCGTGTACTGACCCGTCTGGGCATCCTCCAGCAGGACGTCCAGGGCCAGACGGTCGTACGACTGAAATACAATGCCGTAGCCCGCGGCTTCATGATCCTGGGCTTCATGGGCGGCTATGCGGCCGCCTTCCTCTGGGGCGTGCTCGGCATCCGCAGCGGCGCGGTGACCTACGGCATGATGACCGCCTTCCTGCAGCTTGTCGGGCAGGTCCAGCGCCCCATCGCCGAACTGGCCCGGCAGGTCCCCGCCTTCATCCACGCCGCCACGTCCGTGGAGCGCCTGATGGAACTGCAGGCGCTGGAGCAGGAACCGGACGAAGCCCCCGTCAGCCTGTCCGGCGCCCCGGGCCTGCGCTGTACCGGCGTCAGTTTCGCCTATCCCGAGCGGCCGGAGAAGATCCTGGACGGCTTCGACCACGATTTCACCCCGGGCTCTTTGACGGTCATCATGGGCCCCACCGGTGCCGGCAAGAGCACCCTCAGCCGCCTGCTGCTCGGCTTGCTCCTGCCCTCGGCCGGCCGCATCGAACTCTACGGGGCCGAAGGCTCCTTCCCGGCCGGACCGGCCCTGCGGGGTAATTTCCTCTATGTCCCGCAAGGCAATTCGCTGCTCAGCGGCACAATACGCGAGAACCTGCTGCTCGCCCGCCACGACGCGACGGAGGAACAGCTGCAGGAGGCCCTGCACACGGCGGTCGCGGACTTCGTGATGGAATTGCCCGAAGGGCTAGACACGCCTTGCGGCGAGACCGGCAGCGGCCTGAGCGAGGGGCAATGCCAGCGCATCGCCATCGCGCGCGCCCTGTTGCGCGAAGGGGGCATCCTCATCCTGGACGAAGCCACCTCCGCCCTCGACGCCCGGACCGAGGAGCTGCTGCTCGAGCGCCTCTACGAACGCTTCCACGGTCGCAAAACCCTCATTTTCATCTCCCACCGGGAGGCTGTCACCGCCCGCGCGGACAGTCTGTTAAGCATGTAGCCGATGGAGTGGCTGGAGAGTCTCGGCCTGCTGGGCCTGTTCCTGGGAAGCGCGCTGGCGGCGTCCATCGTGCCGTTCAGTTCGGATGTGCTGTACATCGCCATCCTGGCCACGACCGGCCAGTCATTGGGCTGCCTGGTCAGTGCAACCCTCGGCAGCTGGCTGGGCAGCCTGTTCACCTACTATCTGGGCTGGCTGGGGAAGTGGGAATGGATCGAGAAATGGTTCAAGATCACGCGTGAGAAACTGGAAAAGCAGCAGGAGAAAGTCAACAAATACGGCATCTGGCTGGCGCTGTTCAGCTGGGTGCCCATCATCGGGGATGTCACGGTCCTGGCGCTGGGGTTCTACAAAACCCCACGCGGGTGGACCTTCCTGATGCTCTTGATCGGCAAGGCCCTCCGCTACCTGTTCTGGAACCTGATCGTCGGCCTGTTCTAGATGAAAACGATGATGTAGTAGAGCATCACCGCCGAAGAGATGAGCTTGATCCCCGTACCGGAAAGGAAGCCCAGAAAAGCGCCCAGCGATGACTTCAGCGATGCGCCGGCGCCCTTGCCCGCCAGAAGGAACTCCGCGAGGAAAGCACCCAGCAGCGAAGTCACGATCATGCCGCCCGGCAGCGGGAAGATCAGACCGGCGAACAGTCCGATGATGGCGCCCCAGGAGGCATATTTGCTCCCGCCGGTGAGCTTGGTGAACCAGGCCGGGATGATATAGTCCATCACTGTCACCACGATGGTGACCCCCAGCAAGACGAACAGCAGCGTCAGGGACATCGGGTCCCCGGCCTTGTCCGTGCCGCCGAAGAAATACATCAGCAGGATCCCGACCCAGCTGAAAGGCGGTCCCGGCAGTCCCGGCACCACACTGCCGATGATGCCCAGGACACCCAGGATCACGGCCAAGATGATCATCACGGTATTCATACCCTAAAGATACAAAGATTCCGGGAAACTGTTTCAAAAAGCTTGCCGACCGCCGTTTTTGCAGAACAATCAATAAATGCTTATCTTTATCCTTCGGATTATGATCATCGACGCGAAAGGCATACGGAAGAGTTTCGGGACCCTGGAGGTCCTGAAGGGAATCGATTTCTGTGCGGAAGCACACGAGATCGTGGCTATCATGGGCGCGTCCGGTGCCGGCAAGTCCACCCTCCTGCAGATCCTCGGCACGCTGTCCATGCCGGACAGCGGCAGCCTGCTGATTGACGGGGAGGATGTGCTGAAGTTGAAAGGTGACAAGCTGGCCGCATTCCGTGGGCGGCGGATCGGGTTCGTCTTCCAGTCGCATCACCTGCTGCCGGAGTTCTCTGCCGTGGAGAATGTCCTGATCCCGGCGCTGATCGCCGGCGTGCCGATGAAGGAAGCACGCGGGCGGGCGGTACGCCTGCTCGGCGAGGTCGGACTGGAGGAGCGCCTGGACCACAAGCCGGCCGAGCTCTCGGGCGGCGAACAACAGCGCGTCGCCATCGCACGCGCCCTGGTCAACGACCCGGCCGTGCTCTTCGCCGACGAGCCCACCGGCAACCTCGACTCCGCCACGAAGCAGGAGATCCACAAGCTCTTCTTTGCCCTGCGCGAACGCCTGGGGCAGACCATCGTCATCGTCACGCACGACCCCGAACTGGCAGGGCTTTGCGACCGCTGCCTCGTCATGCGGGACGGACAATTCATCCAATAAGGTCTAAGGAAGCTTCTCCAACAGAAGTTCAAACAGGCGGGGCTTGGCGTAGCGGTCAAGCTCCGTTTCTTCGATCCAGCGATATCCCTCGGGCAGGACCGGCTCCTGCTGCGGCTCCCAGAGGTAGAAGTCGCAGATCAGCGTCCGGTGGGTCAATTGATGTTTCACGCCTGCTTGCAGCAGGGTCAAGTCCGGCCGCTGGTCGTTGACCAGCGGTTCATAAAGGCCCTCCCAGATATCCCCGGGACCGCGGCGGCGGATGGCCGTCCGCCCACGGAAACGCAGGTAGATATAATCGAAGCGGCGCGTCTGCACGGCCGCCCCTTTCGACTTGACCGGCAGCCGGTCCACCTGGCCGGTGGCGAGGGCGGCACAGCTGCCCGCGAGCGGACAGAGCAGGCAGGCGGGCGATGCGGGCGTGCACTGGATGGCACCGAAATCCATCATCCCCTGGTTGAAATCACCCGGCCGGTCGGCCGGCAGCAGCCGCGCGGCCAGGTCCGTGAATTCCTTTTTGGCGGCAGTGGAGCCTACCGGGGTCGCGATGCCGAAATGCCGGGCGAGCACCCGGTACACATTGCCGTCCACGACGGCGGCAGGCAGGCCGAAAGCGATCGAGCCGATGGCTGCTGCCGTGTAGTCGCCGACACCCTTGAGCCCGCGGATCCCTTCCAGCGTGTCCGGGAAATGCCCCAGCTCCGCAATCTGCCTGGCTGCGGCATGCAGGTTGCGGGCGCGGCTATAGTAGCCCAGCCCCTGCCAGAGCCGCAGGACTTCGTCCTCGCTGGCGGCAGCCAGGGCCTGTACATCCGGAAAGGCGGCCATGAACCGCTCCCAGTATGCCTGCCCCTGCGCGATGCGCGTCTGCTGGAGGATGATCTCGCTGAGCCAGATGGCATAAGGATTGCGGGTATGACGCCAGGGAAGGTCCCGACCGTTGGCTGCATACCAGTCCAGAATGGTTTCTGTGAAGGAAATCATGGCTGCAAAAATACGAAAATGCGTCGGATATCCGTTTTTTTTCTAATTTTGTAACAGATAAATCAGATTGCCGTGAGAAAGTTCAAGTTGATCCTGGTGCTGGCCGCCGCCCTGTTGGGCGGGACCGCCGCTTCCGCCCAGGCGGAATGGAACGCCAATTTCGGCTACGCCACGACCAGTTTCCGGGGGACGGAGTGCTCCGCTTTCCTGTCCTCCCATCCCTTGCGCGGTTTCTACGCCGGGTTGACCCATGAGTTCTACTTCTCCGCCCTCGCTGGCCTGACCTTCGAGCCGGGATTCTATTATTATTACCAGTCCGGGCAGAACGACTCCGGCTTGACGCCCAAGTTCATCCGGATGCATTATTTCTCCGTCCCGCTCAACGTGAAGTATTCCTTCGAACTGAGCCCGAGCCTGATGGCCGCCTTCTACAGCGGTCCCGCCGTCAATGTGGGCTTCATGGGCAATCTTTTCGAAGACAACACCTTCGTGACGAGCACCAACCTGCTGGATCCCATGCACCGCCTGACACGCGTCAATGCCCAGTGGGACTTCGGCGTGTCCCTCACACTGGCCGGAGCCGTACAGATACGCGCCGGCTATGCCCTGGGGTTAAGCCGGCTCATCCGTGAGCAGAACGTGTACAACAACAGCTTCACCGTCGGCGTAGGTTTCCTCTTCTAAACGCCGTCCGCCAATGACAGAGAAGCCCGGGACTTGATCCCGGGCTTCTGTGGTGTTAAGCGGTCTTTTCTTCTTTTTTCTTCTGGATCCTTTCTTTGGCGTCGGCATAGAGGTCCTTGACTTCCTCGCCGATCTCGGCCGCCTTGGCTTTGGCCTTCACGGCCACTTCTGCAGCTTCTTCTTTCAGTTCGGCCGCCTTGACTTTGGCTTTGCCTGCCAGTTCAACTGCTTTTTCCTTTGCATACTGCTTCGCTTCATCGAAGGTCACCTTGCCGTCTCCGTCAAGGTCCATCGCTTTCTTTTTGGGTTCGTCGCTCATGGTGTTGTGGTGTGTTAGTAATTACTGCTTACAAATATAATAAAATCTGTGGTTTTTCGGCGAGTATTTTGAATTCTCGCGAATCCGGGATACCTTTGTAAAAAATGAGTCACAGGGGGCGGCCTAGCCCCCTTCAATCAAGTCGGCATCAGCCGACCGGCCGGCCCCGGGTATTTGACCGAAGGGCAAATACGGAAAGGGGTTTATGGCCGCAAGGGGTCACAGGGGGCGGCCTAGCCCCCTTCAAACAACGGGGTGTGGCGCAGTTGGCTAGCGCATCTGGTTTGGGACCAGAGGGTCGTGTGTTCGAGTCACATCACCCCGACCGGAAAAAAAATCCGTCCGCAGCGACTGCGGACGGATTTCCTTTTCAGGCCGTAAAGCCTACAGATTCGGATTGAGAAGCTTCCAGTCGGTGACGGGCGGGATGATGCCGAGGTTGATGATCTCGTCACGCATCTCGCAAAGGTGGTCATAGGAAGCCTTGAGGTCTGCCAGCTCAGCAGGCGTGCCCTCGGGGTTGGTGAAGTGCACGCCGGTCTCGTCCATGACGGTCGGCATAGCCATCATCACATGCTGGAAAACCTCGTTGTTGACATAGCAGCCGGCGGGCAGGGTGAACTTCTCACCGCCCATCGCGGCCTCCATCATCTTGACGGCGTTGTAGGCAGGGCTCTGGAAAGAGCTGCGGCCACGCAGCCGGATGATGTTGCTACCGCCCTGGACCGTATTGCGCTTGATAATGGGCCAATGGTCTTCGGGGATGTTCATCTCGGCGATCGGAGTACCGTCGATCTTGGCCTTGGAGGCGAAGATAGCCATCGCTTCACCGTGGCCGCCATAGGTATAGGCGCCGGTCACCTTGCACTGCTGCACATTCAGCTCACGGGCCAGAGACTCCTGCAGGCGGGTGGTGTCGAGGGCGGCAAGCGTGGTCACACACTCGGGACGGACGCCGGAGTGGAGGAGGACCACCAGACCGGTCAGGTCGGCCGGGTTGAAGATGACGACGATGTGCTTGACATCCGGGCAGTAGGTCTTGACATGCTGGCCGAATTCTTCGGCGATCTGGCAGTTGCCCTTGAGCAGGTCCTCACGGGTCATACCTTCTTTACGCGGGGCACCACCGGAGGAGATGATGTACTTGGCATCCTTGTATGCGACGGCGGGATCGGTCGTCCAGGTAATGTTTGCGCCGTCAAAACCGCAGTGGTCCATCTCGGCGACAACGCCGAGCAGACCGGGTTCATAAACGTCGTATAAACATAGGTTCGGGGTGAGTTTCAGCATCATGGCGGTCTGAGCCATATTGGAGCCGATCATACCGGCAGCACCCACAATCACCAGTTTTTCGTTAGAAAGATAGTTCATATTGAATGTATAAATTGTCGTCTGACCAAAAATTCTCGCAAATATACAAAAAATCATTATCTTTGCGTTGTTATAAAGTTTTTATGGCCCTATATCTTATCAAAGATCTGGACGACGACTACCACTCGCGGGTAGGGGTCTGGCAGATTACGGAGACAGAAGAAGAACTCCGAGCACTCACTTCCATCCCCTCCGACGAACTGGAGGAGATTTCCTACATCAAGAGCGAATCCCTGCGCAAACAGAAGCTGGCCGTCCGGGCCCTCCTGGATGCGCTTTTCGAGGAGAAGGTGTACCTCAGCCACCACGATAACGGCAAGCCGTACATCGAGAACTCCGCCATGAATATCAGCATCACGCACACCACCCGCTATGTTGCCGTGATCCTCAATCCGACCGACGAGGTGGGCATCGACTGCGAGTCGCTGGACCGCGACTTCTCCGCCGTCAAGAAAAAGGCCCTCTCGGAAGATGAGATCGAAGAAGTCGAAGACATCGACGAGGACAAACGCAACGAACAGCTGGCCATCTACTGGTGCGCGAAGGAAGCTGTCTACAAGAAGATGTCCCAGTACAAGGTGGATTTCGCCGAGCAGCTCGAGATCGAGAATTTCCGGATGCGCGGCGAGGGAGAGCTGGATGCCACCTTCACGGACAAGGACGGATTCGAAGAAGAGCTGGAGCTCCAGTACATCACCTTCGACCGCCACGTCCTGGTCTGGGTCGTCGGTTAGTGCCGCGGGCGCAGCCAGTTTTCAGGATTTTCCGGAGTCTTTTCCTGCCAGACCTCGAAATGCAGCTGGGTCTGGCCGTCGATCGTGTCCACACGGCCCAGGACCTGTCCCGTCGCCACCTTGTCCCCGGCCTTGACGTCCACTTGTCCCAACTTGCAGTAGAAAGTGAAATAGCTGCCGTGCTGGACCAGGATGCAACGGCCGTAGCCGGGCATCACGATTACGTGCTTCACTTCCCCATTGAACACCGCCTTGACCTCCGCCTGGGCGGACAGGCCGATATTGACGCCGTTGTTGGTCGGCATCACCAGCGTCGTATAGACCGGATGGTTGTGCTTGCCGAAGGTCTCGACGACGGGACCGTCGGCCGGCCACGGGAGCTTGCCCTTGTTGGCGGCGAAGTCCGCTGACAGCTTGTAATCGACGGGCTTGGTGTCCTTGGTGTTGTTCTTGTTGTTCTGCTGCCGGGCAGCTTCTTCTTTCTTGCGCGCCTCTTCGATGGCCTGCGCGATGATGCGCTCGATCTCCCGGTTGAGCGCCTCCACCTGCTTGCGCTTGGTTTCCAGCTGGCGCTGGTAGAGATTCTTGTCTTTCTTGAGGCTGGTCACCAGCTCGTCCGAGCGGAGCTCCTCCTTGCGCAGTCCCTGCAGTTCCTGCTCGTGCTCCCGCCGGATCGTTTCGGCCTCCTCCCGCAGGGCGGCGAGCCGGGCGAGGTCTTCGTCCAGCCCCGTGCGGAGATCCTGGATCTTGCGTGCCTGGGTATTCATCTGCCGGGAGAGGTCCCGCAGATAGGTATAGCGGCGGGATGCCTGTCCAAGATCCTTGCTGGAAAGCAGGTAGGAGTACCACACCCGGACGTCGCGGTTCTTGTAGGCGTTGCGCACCAGGCGGCGGAAATACTCTTCCAGCGTCACCAGCCGCTGCCGGAGCCGCTCCGTCTCCGCCTGCTTGACGGCGATGGAATCATCCAGCTGCCGGATCTCCCGCGCACTCTCCTGCACGAGGCTCCGCCGCGTAGCGATCTGCCTGCGCACGAGCGTCAGCTCGTTGAGCGCATTCTCGCTCTTGGAGGCATTGTCCCGGATCTGCTTCTCCAGCTGGGCGATCTCCTTCTGAAGGGCCGCCCGGCGGGACTCCTGCCTGGCCGTGTCCTGTGCCTGCGCCCCCAGGACGCCGAGCAGCAGGACGGCAGCGGCCGCCAGTATGCGGAGTCCGCGGATCATTTGTTCTTCTGCTCTGCCAGATTCTTATAATAAAGGGAAAGGTCCGTCTCGCCGAGCGCCTCGAGGACCTTCGAATAGTGCTCGAGGACCGTGGCGCTGTCCTTGCCCCCGTAGAGCATCGCATGCTTGAAATACGGCTTCGCATCCTTCGGACGCTTCAGCAGGTAGAGCAGCCAGCCGTAGGTGTCGAGATATGTGGCGTTGTCCGGCTCCAGTTCGATGGTCCGGGCGCTCATCTTGAGGGCTTTGCGGAGCGACTTGCCCTCCAGCGAGAGATAGTATGCGTAGTTGTTGAGCACGGAGGTGCGGTCGGGATCGGCCTTCAGAGCCTGTTCGTATGTCTCGTAGGCCTTCTTCTT
>JAEEGL017203112.1_pt1 | contig 19965 bp, 13 predicted proteins | sample 9134231 | NCBI WGS metagenome assembly JAEEGL01 (sample SAMN16246548, study PRJNA631951) | gut metagenome | biome: gut microbiome; feature: rumen; material: fiber-attached | host: Bos | place: Iran: Karaj | collected 2018-10 | reverse complement strand
AACACAATCAATTTCGAGCTTCTTGTCACAAGTTACAGCACTGCAGGCTTCGGAAACCTCAGCATCACGATGTCGTTCCCGACATCGCCCGACGCGGAAGTAAAAGCACAGCTCCTTGAAACTGGTACGCTCGCGCCTCTTACGGACGTGGAGAACCTTACAGTCAGCCACGGAGCCAGCCTTAACTCAGTTACTTTCGTTAAGAACCAGCTTGCAGCAGGAAGCTATGTCGTCAGGCTGAATTTCTACAGCACACAGGGTCTTAAGCTAAACTCATATTCCGAGATAGCAGTCATAGCCGGAGACCTCGACACGTCTGCCAACAGATGCCTGTCGAGCCTTAACGACATCTACACAGTAAAATATGTCCTTAACGGCGGCTCGTTCGCAGATGGTATCACCGTACCGACATCTTTCACGCGGAAATCCTCAATAATCCTTCCCGATGAGGAGAGCGTACTCCGCTCAAATTACTTTTTCGCCGGTTGGTATGACAATCCTTCTTTTCAGAACAGCCCTGTAAAATCAATCAAAAAAGGAACGGCTGGCTCCGTTACGCTCTACGCCAAGTGGACAGACTCCGCCAACCAGATTGCCGACGGCGGCTCCGTAAATTCTGACACCCACGCAAGAATTTCCTGCCCGGACACCCTTGAGATGACGCTTGCCGACGAATCAAGGAAAATCACTGCCACCCTTTTAAACGGCTCCAACGCATCCTCCGGCGGATTTACTTTTGCCCTTGACCGTGAGGGAATTGCCTCGATAGACGCTCAGTCATCAAACGGAAACGTATTCATTTCCCCGGTCAAGAAAGGTTTCGCAGAGCTTACCGTAACCCATACAGGAACAGGCGCGACAAAGAACGTGCTCATTTTTGTCGCGGAGGACTCCAGTTCCCTTGCCAATTCATCCGCCGTATATATGACGGCATCCGACAACGTAGCCGTCCTCAACAGCCTTAACTCGCAGAAGACAATCAGGCTCAACGCAAAGAACATGTCCGAATATGAGAAGGGAAACATCGAATGGTCGAGCAGCAGTCCCGCTATTGTCAGGGTAATCGGCAATGGCGCGTCAGCCACAATCATTTCACTCGCTTACGGTCAGGCTGAAATAACCGCATGTCATTCTGACAGCCTTAACGAGCTTGTTTTTCATGTGTTCGTCAACGACAGGACTGTAACCGTCACCGAGCAGGAAAACTCCGGCAGCGGAAGCGGAACAGGAGGCGAGGGCGGCACGACATATCCGAATGGGGTCGTCTCGATGACTCCTTATTATCTCATATCTTCTCTTCCGTCCGGCGTAACGACATCATCAGACGGCTGGAGCGAGAATCCATCTCAGCCAACGGAAGACCTTAAATATTTATGGTCATTCACTCGGATTATATACGCCGACGGAACATACACCGACACTGTTCCCTGCGTAATCGGAACTTACGGCACCGGTACTGCGCACGGCACTGACGGAACGGCAGGTCAGGACGGACAGAACGGACTCAACGGCGTTAACGGCGCGGGTATCGCTTCGATGAAAGCTTATTATCTTATTTCCTCGTCGATGAACAACATAACGCGCCAGACCGAAGGCTGGAGCGAAACCCCCGCAGTCCCGACTGAATCCCTCAAGTATCTTTGGTCATACACAAGGGTCATATACACGGACGGAACATATACCGACACCGAGCCTTGCATAATCGGAACTTGGTCAACTGATGGAACGAGCGGTAATACCGGAAGCGGAGCACAGGGAAGCTCCCAGACCAAGTATCTTACAGCTTCTAAGAGCTACTGGTCGATACAGCAGGGCAACGTCATTACAGTCACCGTCTCATCGGCTGGCATCAGCGCGTACGATTACGCGAGCATCGAATGGACGGTGGAAGACACGGACATATTACAGATTCTTTCAAGCAACGGACTTTCCGCCACTATAAAAGGAAAAGCGGCGGGTATAGCATCCCTCAAAGCAGAGTATCCGGCGAGCGGAAGCTCCGTCAGCCTCACTATTGACGTAGCCGCGATTCCGGACAGGAACATATACATAAGCACATCATCAGAAGTCATGCAGCTCACTAAAGACAGCCAGACGACGCTTCTTCAGGCTGTCCTCGTCAACTCACAGAAATCGGAGCCTAAAGGTTTCAGCTTCGAGATCGACGATACATCGGTAGCCGTAATAACCGCTCAGACGGAGTCAGGTTACTGCTACGTCAAGCCGGTTGCTTCCGGACAGGCGCAGATAACCGTAAGCAACGACGACGCGGAGCATCCGAAAAAAGTGCTCGTTACGGTTGGAAACAGCGAGGAGGAGCTTGCGGGCATGGTCTACCTTACGACAAGCTCCAACGTCGTCTCCGTCAGCGAGGGCAACTCCAAGACCGTAAGCGTATCCGTCAAGAACTCCAATGACGTCGTATTGAACGGCTACTCCTGGTCATCGTCAGACCCTGCCGTCGTAAGCGTCACCGGCAACGGCGCTGTTGCCGTCCTGAACGGCAACAGCATTGGCTCGGCGATAATTACCTGTACACAGACCTCATGCACTTATCCGCTCACGATAATCGCACAATGCGTTGACCCAAGGGCAGCGCAGATGAGTCCTTACATACAGCTTTCCTCAAACGTACTTAACCTTGAGGCTGACGGAACGTACACCAACATAACGGCGGATTTGGTCGGCGGAACCGACGCCGACAAATCCGGTTTCGCATGGGCTTCCAATGACTCCACAATCTGCTCCGTATTCGGTCAGAACGAGACAGGTAAGCTCAAGGCTTTGGCAGCCGGTACAACTTATATAACCGTCTCGCATCCTAAAGCTTCTTATTCAGCACAGATACTCGTAATCTGCGATGAGCCTGTGAAAAACGACTGCTATATAAGCGTTCCGTCGAGCATCCTTTCCATGAAACCGACTGACGGACAGAAGACCATAAGCGCGACTCTCATCAACGGAACGCAGACCGACCGTTACAATTTCTCATGGTCGCTTGATGTATATGACGTAATCGATTTCCAATACGCGGCGAACGTATGCACTATTACGCCGAAACAGGCAGGAACGGTCACGATAACCGTCTCGCATCCGAAAGCTGCCTACGACCAGCAGATAATCGTGAACGTACAGCAGTATTCGACCTTCGCGTTTCCGGGCGATTACGTCAACATAACCGAGGGAACCGTTCAGTTCCTTAACATGGAAGTACCGGTCACGAACATGAGCACTTACGTGCGTTATTACCTTAAGACGGACGGAGACGAGAACATAGTCTCCATTTCCGGCACAAAGAACGTCGCGCAACTCACCGGCGTAGGCTCAGGCACTTGCACCGTGTACGCCGACCTTATTGCCACGAGCACAGGAACCGTACAGGCTACCGACGACCTTCTTGTATACGTGAAGCCTGCTCCGGCTAACAGCGTCTATATAACGTCGGCGAACACAATAAACACAATACAGAGGGGCAAGAGCCAGACGATAAGCGCGTACGTCACTGGAAGCGGTATCACGCAGGACGACCAGTACAAGCTAAAATGGAGCACTACCGACACTGACGTTATAACCATAGGTGGACTCGGTTCAGACGGTACCGTAATGGGTAGCTCTATATACGTCACGGCGAAAAAAGAGATGTCGGCTGAGGCTCACGAGGCAGTCATAACATGCACACACGAGAAAGCCCCAAGCGCGCTCCAGTTCTATGTTTTCGTACCCGGCTCGGAATCTATGTACATCAACATGAACAAGACTATGCTTTCACTGGTCAAGGGGCAGAGCGGAACAACCCTCTCAGCCACCATCGACAACGCCGACAGCCGCGAGGACTACAACCGTCTTCAATGGATAGCGGAGCCGTCCGAGGACGGCGAGGAGATAGTCCGCGTCATAGGAAGCGGTCAGACGGTCAACATTTATCCTGTCGCGGCAGGTGAGTGCAAGGTAAAGGCAACTTTGGAGGGTGCCAAGAACGAGGGTGTATGCACCGTTATGGTCGCCGCGCCTAAGAGCTTCCTTTTCGAGGATTCCGGCACTACACTCAGAGTAGAGCCGGACGGCGGAGAAAAGACACGAGCTTTCACTGTTAGTCCGGCGGACGCACAGCTTACTTTTACCGCAATGCAGGACGGAGAATACTTCACCTATGAGGTCAACCGCGAGGTTGACGACAGGGGTCGTTACACAGGTCGCGGAACCGTCAAGATAACCGGAATACAGGACGGGCAGGGCACACTTTCCTGCGTGACGGACGGCAACGCGAAAGGGCAGCTCCGAATTAATGTGGAATATACCACGAGCTTCGACGTACAGGCTCCTTCCAGCGTAACAATTGAACCTGTGCCTCTTGGAACAGTCGGTCGCAGCTTCTCATACAGCATGCTTCCGACAAACGCGCCGGGCGGACGTTTCGAGGTTCATGCAGAGACTGCCGCTACCTACGGTAATGAGATGTGCGAGGTTATTCCCGGAGAGAACGGAATGGGTGTAATCAACATAAACCCGCGCTCGGAGTCGTCCTCTCCTGTTCAGGTTACAATGTACCTGTACGACAAGGTGAACCATCTGAATATAGGGCAGAGGACGATTCAGGTACGAGCCGAGTATGCTTCCGTCACCCCTGTTATAACGTACAAGGACAAGGACGGACGTTTCTCAAGCCTCAAATCAGGCGGCGCTTACGTCGGGGACGGCGAGACACTCAGGCTGCAGCTCGGAGTGAACGAACCTAACGCCAACGTCAAGTTCAGCAACGTCGCTTTCGTAAGGAACACAAGCGCAACTACGGCATACGGCAATATATCATTGGAGTATGCTGCTGCTTCCGGAATCGTTACAGTCAAAAGTGATACGGATTATAAGGTGATGGGTTATAAAATAAACAGTGCTTATGCACCTGTTTATTACCCAGATGGAAAAGATAATCCATCCTCCAAAATTGTAATTACGGACTTGAGTGAGATACAGTGGTTTTGTAAAGACTGGATAAGTACTGGAGCTTGGAATTGGTATAGCAGAATGATGGGTCTTATTCACTTGAGGTATTCTAATAATGTTACTACAGGTGGTTCTCAAGGTTTTAAATACACTGTTACTACTAAGCTACCTGATGACCCTAGCCTTTTAAAATGGTGGACACCTACTATAGGTGAGCCTGAATCCGGTTATACTAACGAATACTATAAATCACAAATAAACAACGTTTGCCGTATGATTATTTTTAATGGAGGGTTGAAATCTACATCTTGGTCAGGTGGGTTTTATAAAGGAAGTGGTGGAATTTCCGGAAACTGGTTCTGGGATAAAACCCCGGACAACTCTGCTAAAGGCAAATTTTACAAAGAGAATGATTTTAAGAAAATTGCCTGGTATTATTGCCCGGCAACCATCAAATATAATAATTATGATAGTGTTATATATAATGAAGGTATAATGTACGATAATGTTGACGTTACTTATACTACTACATCTGATACCACAGAATTGACTTGTTTCCGAATTGGGGAGATACAGTATACCCTTGAGCACAACGGAACCGTACAGAAGCCGAACGGCGGCAACTACTATACGGTCAGTGTTTATCTTTCTGTAACGCCGTGCGCTGCGAAATAACACATAAATAACCGTTCCGCCGCAACGTTGCGACAAATCGCAGTTGCGGCGGACTTATCCCTTTCTCCCAAGTCCTTATTAATTTTACAAATGAAACAATCTAATATTAATATTGACTTACATTTATATTAATATTAAAATATATTTAACATTTTTACTCCGTCTGCCCCCCTTGTGAGTGAAAATGAAAGAATCAGAAGAATTCTCCAGAGGCGAACCCGGCAGGACAAAAAGCTATTTCCTGACATCGTTCGCCGGTGTCATCATTCCTCTCCTTTGCGTAGCCGTAGGTATATTCATGTCCACGCAGCTTTTCGCCGCGTACATGAACTATGATCCGGAAGTCGTAGGCGACCCTATGAAAATTCTGTCTAACGGTTACCGCATCTACAACCCGATGTTCTTCATACTCGGCTCGATAAAATATTTCGGCGACGAGAATTTCTCGGATTACGTATTCAAGAGCTTCCCGCCTGTACTCATAGGATTTGTCGCGGCGATTATCCTTTATCTTCTCAGGGGAGTGCTCCTCACCGGAAGGCAGAAGAACCAGCATATTTACGGAACCGCTCGCTGGGCTAAGCTCAAGGACCTCATCAAATTCGGTCTCGTCCAGAAATACGGCATAGTCTGCGGCGAAATGGCAAACGCGCCTGTCACATATAAAATCGGAGGCGAGAACAACGACAAGCTCATCCTTCACCTAAAGAATTCTTTCTGGAGAGAGTATATAACACATCAGCCGCCCAAGGCAGGTCGTCTCATCTGCCATTCGGGAGCCACAAACACATGGGTAATCGCGCCGACAAGAAGCGGTAAGGGTGTCGGTTGTATCATACCTACGCTGCTCAATTACGGCGTACCTTATTTCGGTTGGAGCTACGACAAGAAATCCTTCTTCTTCAAGGCGTTTGACGGTAAGCTAAAATTTCTCGCCAAGAAACAGAAAGTCATAAAGGGCAGGGGTTCGGTAATAGTTTTTGACCCTAAAGGCGAGAACTGGGAAGCCTCGGCGGGCTTCCGTAGCCGTTTCTCCACGTGCCTTCCTTTCAATCCCATGCAGATATCGGACTCGCACGGAAAGCCTATGGGAACCGTGCACTACAACCCGATTCTTGAGATACCCGATTCCAGGAGCGACGCGTTCGCTTGGTCTGACATGTTCGGAGAATTCTTTTTCAGCCAGAACGATTCGGGCGAGAACGCCTTTTTCTATAAAAACGCACGTGACATATTCACGGCTGTTATCATGCACGTCCGTTTCTCATGCGAGATACCTACAAACGAGAAGACTTTCACGCGCGTTCTTGAGATTTTCTCGATGCCGCCTGAGAAGTCATCGGATGACGACCCTGACGGCGGAGAGGGAACAGGAGCCGCGATGCTCAAGAAGCTCCGCGAGGAGGGCATACACGTCCATGACGACGGAACGCCTTTTCCTGAGATACACAAGCTCATCTCGGACGCGGCCAACCGAAGCGAGATAATGACCCCGAAGGAGCGCGCGTCCGTATACTCGACCGTCTTCTCCGAGCTTAACAATTTCCAAGATCCGCTCATAGAGGAGTGCACGTCATACTCCGACTTCTCGGTCAAGGACTTCATCGAGTCCGGAAACGGACTCAGCCTTTACCTCATCATTCCTTACAACCATATAAAGCGCATAAGCCCGCTTTTCCGGCTTCTCATAAACTTCATAATCCGCGTGTTCTCCGACGGAGCCACCAACGCGAACTCCCAGAAGCTCTCGGTTCCCTGTACGTTCATACTCGACGAGTTTCCGGTTCTCGGAAAGTTCGAGGAGATAGAGCAGAACGCCGGTGTCCTCGCAGGCTACGGAGTTACATTCATGCTCGTGAGCCAGTCTCTTTCCCAGATTGTGAAGCTCTACGGCGAGCACCACGCTTTCCTTGACCACTGCAAGAACATTGTCCTCTATACGCCGGGCAAATACTCCGACGCGAAGGAATTCAGCGAGGCTTTGGGCAACCGCTCCGTGCTTCTCGACAACATATCCGCGAGCGGCTCCCGCCATGAGGCAGGGCTTAAGAGCGTGTCGCTCTCGTCGCAGGAGACATCCGTGTCGCTCATCGCGCCGGACGAGCTTATGAAGCTTGAGTTCAACCGTTTCATACTCATTACGCAGGGCATGGCTCCGTACAAGGGTAAGAAAGTGGTGTACTACGAGGACCCGCGTTTCAAGAGCATCTCGTTCCTTCCGATTCCGGAGCTTGAGCACCTAATGAAACGTATCAGGAAGCTTCCGAGCAACGTGAACAGAAAGACCACGGAAACAGTTTTCCGCGCCGACAAGATAATCGCGCCGGAGAAGAAAACGAGCGATGAAGTCATTATTAAGCAGATGCAGGACACGGAACTATATTTCATGGAGGGTTAGGAGGATTTTATGCTCAGGAAAAACAAAAGAAGGGATGACGACCAGATTTATGACGCTAAGCTCAGCATAAGGCTCAGCAAGGAACTCGCGAAAAAAATAGAGCAGCAGGCTGAAAGGTCTCATTGTGGGAAAAATGAGATAGTCCGCCTGGCTCTCGCCGAATACATGAACCGCAACATGACCGACACGGAATTTTTCCATGCCTCGCTCGCCGACGTAAAGCACAGGCTCTACAGGGTGGAGAACAAGCTTAAGAAATATCCCGCCGCCATATATGCCGCTGTCGAGGAGCTGATAACGCTGCTCCGACCCGGAATCAGGGACGAGGAACTGTCTCTCCTTATGGAGGATTTCGGCAGGCGGACGGCGAATGTCGCATCCTCCAACCGTATAGGAGCGTTCGAAGCAATACTGATTGACGTAATGGAAGGCTTGGATTCCGAGAACACGGAGACGGAGGACAAATGACCAACAGCGTCGAGAAAATCAAGCTTGACAAGTGGATTCAGAACCTTGAGTTCGACATGCGCCAGATACTTCCCTACATAAAGGACAAGAGGGTGACTGACATAGCCATCGGTTTCGGCGGGGAGCTTATAGTGGAGGGCATCGGCATGGGCAAGGTCTACACCGGCATCAGGTTTGACGAAGTTACCACAAGACGCATCATCGAGGCTTCGGCTGCGGTCATTGGCGTTGACATAACGCCTGACAACCCTATCGTCGAGGGCGTTCTCCCGAACTGGAACATAAGGATTGAGGGTATACTTCCTCCCAGGGCAGTGACGAACCCGATGTATTTCATACGCCGTCCGAGCGAGACAGTTTTCTCTTTGGAGAGCTACCTTGAGTCGGGCAGGATAACCAAAGAGCACTATGACCTTATCGTAAGCCATATACAGAGAAGGTCGAACATAGTCATCGGAGGCGAGACAGGCTCCGGCAAGACGACGCTCCTTAACGCCGTCATAAAGAAGATGTACGAGTTCACGCCGGACGACAGGTTCTACATCGTCGAAGACGCGAGCGAGATACAGTGCGCCGCCAAGGACAAGGTGCAGATTTACGCCGCCGGAAAGGACACATTAAAGGCGGTAGGCATATCACTCAGGTGCAACGTTGACCGCATCATATTCGGCGAGCTTCGTTTCGGCGACGTTACCAACGAGCTTCTCAAGGCTTGGATGACCGGTCACAGCGGCAACGCGTCCACGATACACGCGTCAAGCGCGCTCGGCATCCTGTCCCGCATACGCTCGCTTCTCCGCGAGGTCATTCCAGGAGAGCTTCCCGACGTAACCGAGTCGGTTCAGCTCCTCGTCCACATGATTCCCACCCGTAACGGTCCGGTGGTGAACGAGGTGGTCGAGACCAAGACCGCCGGTAGCCGGACGTTCCTTGAGTCCATACAGGACAACGGACTCCTGTAATAAGCAGGGGTCATCAGATAAAGGCAGACGAAAAAAGGAGGCATTACAAAAAATCCGGCTGAAGCTTGCCGGAAATCTTACTTTCCTTTCCTTTGCGGAACAGGACGAACTTTTTTTAGAAGCAGCGCGGTTCGCGCCGCATATTATGAATCGTTCCCGAAAAAACATACCGCCGTGACTATAAATCCCCTGTCGCGGCGGCGGGAGGTTCCTTATATGAGGACACCAAATTTACTCGGAAAAAACGGCATCGGTGCCGGAAAACAGATAATGACGAAGCGATTAATCGCGGTTCTTCTCATGCTTATGTGCTGCACGCTTGTTTTCGCGCAAAATAATAATGCAAATGCAGATACTTCTGCTCTTTCACAAACGATTACTAATTGGAGTGGTAAAATTACATCGTTCTTAAGTTCCGGCTGGATCAAGGCGGTCGCTCTCATAGCGCTTGTAGCGGAGGCTATCGGAATTGTCGTAGGCGGACAGCAGGGCGGCGGAAGCCAGGTCTTCAGGAAGCTCGCGCCGTGGATTATAGGTACTATCATACTCCTGATGGCATCCGGTATATGCTCTTACATGTATGATTCGACCATGTCTTTCTCGCTTGGCAACAGTTAAGCAGCTTTATTACAGACCGTCCGTCTCAAACGGACGGCTTTTCACGCTCGTACAAGGAGGAGAACATGAGCGAAATTACCGTATATGACTACGAGAACCCGGTCTACAGGGTTCTCCTTGAGAACAGGCTTTTCATGGGAATCGGATTAACTCCTTTCACGGTCATAGCCGTCCTTACGATTGTTCTCATGGTCGAGATAAGCCTCTACAGCATCATCGCAGGGGTAATCCTCGTGATTGTGGCGCGGCTCGTCTGCAGGAAAGACCCCATGATGCTCATGATTCTTTTCGACAGGCTCCTTACGCCTGACCTCTGGAGGGCGGACTGATGTTCATACCGAGGCTCGACAGGAAGAAAACAGCCGGTTATGACGGCGGCGGAAGCCGCCTCGCCGGAGTCTCACCTTACTCATTCATAATGGACGGCGGCATCTGCCTCTTAAAGAACGGCGCGCTCATGTGCACGTACAAAATCAACTATCCCGACCTTGAGGCTTCATCCGGTCCTGAGATAGCGAGCGTGTCCGCTCTTTTCAACCGCTCCGTCATGTCGCTCGCGCAGGAGGAGGGCTGGGCGGTTTTCCTTGAGGTAAAGAGATACAAGACGCGCGACTATCCGGCGGGTACGTTCTCCAACCTCGCCGGATGGCTCATAGACCAGAGGCGGGCGGAGAACTACCGGAACTACGGCGAGCATTTCACCTCCGACTATTATATAACTTTCTGCTACCAACTTCCGTCAGACATCGAGAGCCGCACCACCGCGCTATTCTTCTCGGACGACGGCAAGGGCAAGAACAAGAAGAACAAAAAAAAGGAGAAGGACACGCTGACCTATCAGTTCGCGGAGAACCTTCCCGTAATCAAGAAGGAAGCCGAGAATTTCCTTGACGAGTGTGAGAAAGTCATGGGAAGCATGGCTGGAAAGCTCTGGATAATGCGGCTCAACAACAGCGAGCTTTTCTCATATATAAAGTCTTCCGTCTCAATGACGAGGCAGAACCTCGTCTACCCGGACGGCACTTTCTTTTTCCTCGACAACTACCTGTTTGACATGAACATAAAAACGACGATACCGCTTCAAATCGGTGACTATTACGTTCCGGTCATATCCGTCATGGACTTGCCGAACTCTACATATCCCGCCGTTTTCGACGGACTCAACAGGACGCGCATCGAATACCGATGGATGACGCGCTTCATACCGCTCTCCAAGGAGAAATCCTTGAAGGAAGCGGAGAAATACCAGAAAAAAATGTATTCAGCGCGAAAAAGCATGTCAACTCTTTTCGCGGAGTTCGCGCTTGACGCGGACATCGACCGCGAGGACCAGGGCGCGCTGACCCTCGAAGGTGAGGCGAACCAGCTCATTTCGGACATCACGGCTGGGCATTTCCTTCTCGGCTATTATACCTCGACTCTCATGGTATGGGACAAATCGCTTGAGAAGGCTAAGCTCAAATCGCGTAAGCTTCAGCAGGTCATACGTTCCGTCGGCTTCGGCTGCCGCGACGAGACACTCAACAATTTCGCCGCGTGGCTCGGTATGCTTCCCGGAGATGTTTACTCCAATGTCCGCCGTCCTCTCATCACGACCAGCAACTGGTCTAACATAATACCGCTGTCATCCGCATGGCAGGGGCAGCTCTCGAACGACCAGTTCGCCGACTGGTGCGGAACCGACATACCCTTGTGCATCTGCTCGACTTCCTACGGAACTCCGTTCTTCCTCAACCTTAATGTCGGCGATGTCGGAAACACTTTCATTTTCGGTCCGGTCGGCTCAGGTAAATCAACGCTCATCGCGACGCTCATAGCGTCAGCGACCAAATACCCGGACGCTAACATAATCTGCATCGACAAGCAGCTCTCTTCTCGCGCGTTCATGGTCGCCGCTGGCGGATACTACGTAGAGCCGGGCAAGGACGACGTTGCTTTCCAGCCGCTTTCCGAGCTTCTTGACCCCGCTACATGCACAGAGGCTGAATTCATAGAGAGCCTCATGTGGTGCCAGCAGTTCATAGAGGGTCTTTTATCTCAGCAGGGCATCGAGACAACGCCTGAGATGAGCAAGGTCATCTCGGCGACGCTCCGCGACATCGCGCCGAACGCCAACCAGAAAGACCTTACTTCCTTCCAGCAGTACGCGACCTACGTTGACCCGGTTACCGGCACTAACACGATACGCGACGGTCTTGAGCCTTACTGCAGGGGTAACCAGTTCGGCTCCATATTCGACGCTGAGGAGACGACGCTGAACCTCCAGAAGCTCCTTACCGTCGAGATGGGTTCCCTCATGCGCCTTTCCGAGAAAGCCGTCGCTCCGGCTCTCATGTACCTTTTCCGCTATCTTGAGAAAATCTGGAACGTAGGTCACGGAGAAAGGCAGCCCGTGACGTTCCTTTTCCTCGACGAGGCTTGGCTATATCTCCAGAATCCGATTTTCTCAGGATTCCTTCAGGAATGGCTCCGTACTCTCCGTAAGAAGAGGGTGTTCTGCATATTCGCGACGCAGGAGGTTTCGGCGGCCGCTAATTCTCCTCTAAGGGAGACCATAGCGCAGCAGTGCCTCACCAAGATTTACCTCGCTGACGAATCCGCCTGTACACCGGCTCTCGCCGAGAGCTACAGATATTTCGGGCTTACGGACTCAGAGATAGCCGCGCTCAGCAACGCGACGATGAAAAGGGACTACTATTTCAAGAATCCGCGCGGTTGCCGTATGTTCCGGCTTGACCTCGACCCCATGCAGATCGCGCTTCTTTCCCCTGACCATGAGCTTATCGACAGGCTCGAGGACATGTACGGTAAGAACACCGGTCGTCCTCTCGCTTTCGAGCTTCTTGCCGCTACAGCGGACAGATACAGGAGCGAGGGGAAGGATGCCTCGCAGCTTGACGCTGCGAAGTACAGGCGCATGATTCTCAACGCCAGATGATTTTACTGCCGCAACGTTGCGACAACTCAACTTATGATGCGGCTTTGATAACAAGGAGACGAATTATGAAAAGAAGATTAACCGTTGTCATGTCTTTGCTTGTGTTCTTGGCATGTTCCTTGAACGCTCAGGGAATGGCAGTCTTCGACTTCTCGAACTGGCTTTCGGCGATTGACCAGGTATACGCCACCTATGACCAGATTCAGAATACCATCAACATGGTCGAGAACCAGTACAAGCAGATACAGCAGGCTATAGAGGCGGCTAGGGGAATTGATTGGGACAACCCGAACACTTATTTCCAGTACACCGGACTCCAGAACCTGCGCTCCGACTTGCAGGGCACAGGACAGAGGATGAACCGTCTTATCACTATGGCGCAGAACATTAAGACATCCCTCACTCAGCCGTCAATCCAGTTCGGCAGCGTCCGCTACAGCGTCGCGGATTTGTTCGGTTTCGGCAAGGACGACAGGAACATAATAAGCGCGATGACCGATACGGCGAGCTACATGGACAAGCAGATGAAAAGCGTCGTCAATACGCTCGTGAACGGTCTTACAGACGAGCAGAAAAAGGCTATATGGGCGAAATACGGCGTTTCTCCTTCCAACTATATGTTCGCGCGTCAGGTATCTACATTCGTTGCTGATACGGCGAGGAACGCTCTTTCGCATACTAGCGAGGACGCGAAGGAACTGCTTTACGAGTCCCAGGAGACAGCCGCCGAGCTTGTAAAGGTCGCGCTTGAGACGACGGACGAGAACGGCAACAGCACCGAGGGCGCGTTCCGTGACGCGAACCTCGCGCTCCTTGACCTGCTTAATACCTCGATAAACAACTGCGCGGAAGCCGTCGCTGATTTCGCGGGCGTTTACGCTTCCAAGATGATGGCTGACCAGCAGCTTGAGGAGCAGGACAAGGAGCAGCTAAGGCAAACTCTTAAGAATATGGATACAATCGGCAGCCGAGTGAGCGACAGTTTCCGGAAGCTTGACTGACCTTAATTAATAAATAAAAGGAGACGCATAAAATGGATTGGATAGACGTACCGGTTTTAAAGGCGATGGAGTATTTCTCCGGTATAATGGCTTGGTTCCTGAAATTCGGAACTATGTTCGCGTCGATTTTCGGCTTGCTTGGCATTGTATGGTCGGGCTTCAAGGTACTTAACGCACGCGTCGGAGCGAAACAGGCATTCTGGGACATACTCTATAAATGGCTCATTTTTACGATTATGATAAATCTTTACGTTCCGGCGGCGCATCTTGTGGGCAGTTTCGGGAACAGGATAGGAACCGAGGCAGGAAACGGCAAACAGACCATAGTGGACGCGCTGAAAAGCATCAAGCAGACGCTGGAGAATGACCTTCAGGCTCAGCAGAATGCTGCTAATAGTCTCAATGCAACCTTGGCAAGCACTAAAATTAAAGAATTGAACATCGACATGGATTTCTCACATTATGACTCTTACAGTCAGTATGTACAAACATTGAGTACTTCTTTAGAGAACAGTAATCTGTCTAATCGTGCAAAAAATGACATCCGACAGAAACTCGATAAAGCCAGATACGACCCTGCGTTTACTCTCACGTCCGACAGGGCAACACTCAACTCTATCAAAAAGGTTCTTGTTGAGAAGAAGATGGACGGTACTGACGGCGGCAACTTGATTTCATCTTATGTTGACCTTGATATCTTCCTTAAAGATAAGGACGGCAATGATTCCCCTTATTTTTCTCCTTCCGCTCTTTGCCGCCTCGTAATGCTCACTGCTCAGATAATGAGGGCAAAGCTTGAGGAGGAATGGGCAATGGCTGATTTAGACTGGAAGCAGGAAACTAAAGGTTGGCTTAGTGATGAACCAGGTGCTATACAAACTCTTCTGTATACTGTACAAACATCTCTTAAGAGGATTTTTCCAAGCATTCTTTGTTTTGCGGCACAGCTTATGCTCATCTTCACCTCGATTTTCTGCTCGATAAACTATGTTATGATGGTTCTGGAGTACATCATAGTTATGGGTATAGGTGCGTTCTTCCTGCCTTTCATACTGTTCGACGGAACGAAAGACATGGCGAAGAAGCTTGTGCCGGTTTTCACAGGGTTCCTTATCAAATTCATCGTCATTGACATAATAATGTTCTTCGTCTACTGGCTGTATATTGACCAGTGTGTTAACACGATAGGCGATTCTGGAAGCATCGGCAATATAACGATGTTCGCGACCGTTGCTTTCAATGCTATTGTCGCTCTTGTTCTTACTCGGCAGGCTCCGAAGATCGCAGACACGCTTCTTACCGGACGACCGTCCCTCGATTTCGGCGAGCTTCGTCAGACTATGCACGACGCACGGGCGACAGCTCATACAATCAAAAGTGCCGGAGCAAAAGGTGTCGGTGTGGCACGCGGAGCTGCAAATTTCGGCATCAATACGGCAGGACATCTCAATAAAGCCATTCATGCAGGTAAAACCACCGCGGCAAATTACAAGGCTACTCATCAGGACGGAGGTACGACACGTGGCAAGGTCGGAGCTTTCAGTGCCGGTATGCTCGCGTCCTTCGTCGGGGACGCAGGCGAAGCGTTGAAAGGCGGTGCTGAGAAATTCCTTCACGGTGGCAAGGGCGGCTCAGGTTCAGGTTACGGCGGCGGCTCCGGCAACACGGCGTATATGCGAAGCGGACAGCTTACTCAAAAAACAGGTAATGGTATGCCTGGAGATAGTTTAAATAATCATTCTAATGCCAAGTTCCAGAACGCTTCTATGTATGATGAGAAAACAGGCGGAAGCCGCAATATGAAAGTAGGCGAATACATGGGAGAGAAAGGTACTCAGGGCGATAAAGTTGGTGATAGAGTATCCGAGCTTTTAGGTTGGAAACAGAAACCCGGAGCTGGTAAACAGCCTGACGGAAGTACAGAGAACAAAGAAGCCGCAACCGAGGAGAAAAAGGCTGAGAACCAGAATCCTTCAACGCAGGCTCCTGCAACAGACGCAGAGCAGGCAGGAACTACTGGCGGACAGCGTATGTCTGACCTCGCGGTAAATCAGGCTGAGAAACATGCTTCTGATGCGGAGCACGCTGCTTCTGACGCAAAAAACGCTGCTAATGAGTCTAAAAACGGCAATAACGGTTCTTAATGTGTAAGTGGGCAGGGCGAATGATTTAAAATAAGTAAGCCGGAGTTCGCTCCGGCTTTTTTTGTCGCAACGTTGCGACAGATGACAGATTATATTTTATGCTCGGGAATACTCAAATTCACGTCGTGTTGTACGCTGTATTGATGGTTCATCTGTTATTTCACGTTTAAAAACAAATTCGTTATTTATACCAACATCAGGCATCAATTCCCAACCTTGTTGTCCTAAATAATTCCAAAATTCTATTCTATTATTGAATTTCTTCCTTTCTTCTTGAGGTTCAAACATATACTCGAATTTCTTCATAAATCTCCTCCCTTAATTGTCGCAACGTTGCGGCACGAAACCGCAACCCTTACCTTATAATCGAATTCTACCACCCCGAATTCCCTTTGTCAAGGAAATACGTTCTGCCATATTAATCCAATCTTTTGGAAGCCGTGTTATAAACTTTTCTTCTATGATCGATTACCAACATAAGCACGATGAATTTTTCATCCTGAATCTCGGCTACGAGCCTATAATCTCCCACGCGATACTTCCAATAATTGGATAGATTGTCTTGCAGTGGTTCTCCCAAAGTCCTTGGGTCTTCGCGTTCTGCAATCTTGTCTATATATTTCTGAATCCGCTTTTTAACCGCGCCGTCCAGCCTTGAAAAGTCCTCAAATGCCTGAGCCTCAAATTCAATCCTGTAAGCCATTCTGTCGCTTTACCTCATCCCAGGAAATTGTGGAGCTTCTTCCCGCCCGGACATTTTCTGCGCGGCTTTGCGCGAGATAAATTAGCTCCAAATCGTCAAGCTTTTCGTTCACGGCTTCTTTTATGTAGTACGATTTCGTCCTGCCTGTCAATTTGGCAAGCCTTACGAGTCTGTCTACCGTTTCTGTGTCAAATCTTGTAACAACGGCTTGTGTCATCTGCGTCCCCCTTTGCTTTATTGTATTACTTGTATTACAATCTTGTCAAGCAAAATGCGACACGTACTTTTATTCTAAAGATACTTGTTCCGTAGATAGTTCGCCTGTTCTTTTGATATCTGATATCCGTTTTGCACGGCACGGACACACAAAAAAAAGCTGCCCGGTCGAGCAGCCATGTCCTTTCTTTTCCTTACTTACCGCACTGTGCAGGAAATGGTATTCAGGAAAAGCCTTAATTATTCTCGTTAAGCAAGCCCGATGACATCGGACGTACTTACACAACTAAAATATCATATCCAGGCAAAAAGTCAAGCCTGACGGTCATCTTAGGGTTTGAAAAACGACCGTATCATGCTATAATTAACCAGTAGTGTAACTATTATGATTTATACTCTTTGCCACAAAGATATTCCAGTCCTCACGTTTAAAACAGATTATGACGAAGTCTCTGAAATAATTTCAGTACTTAATCCATGTCATCTTCCTGTTGGTATATTCAAAGAATATGATAAAAACATTTCTCTGACACAGCAGTTCAGAACATGGTGGAGAAGCCGGGCAATTCCGGCGAGCCGACAGAACCTGAACGATGCCCTCGAACTTCTTGGAAATATCACTACGGAACAGCTTGTTACAAAATCTTTTGGATTAAGTCTCTCAGACCAGTATTGGGCTAATCCCGATTCAAGCGGTCTTTCGTGGCATGATGTAAATTTCTTCGAGAATGATTTTTCAGACGACGTAGGCAAGGCACTTTTCGGTACTCTGGACGTGCATGATATATCTTCTCTCAGCTTGTTGTCACCGGATAATACATCTGACGGCTGGCTTAAGAAAAAATGGATTATAGATAACGGAGACCGGGTTCTCCTGAAGGGTGGAAGCGGAGAAAGTCAGCAGGAGCCGTTCAATGAAGTGCTGGCAGCAGAAATATGCAAGCGGCTTGGAATTCCTCATGTGGATTATTCGATAGCAGAACATGACGGTCGGTATTATTCTGCCTGCAAAGATTTTATTAACGGCAATACGGAGCTAGTCAGCGCATGGCATGTAAAAAATGTGCTGAGAAAAGACAAAAATGAGTCAGAATACCAGCATCTTTTGAGATGCTGCCAAGCCGTGGGCATGTCAGCAATTCCCGATATAGAAAAACAGCTCTGCCGGATGTTCGTTGTGGACAGCATTATCGCAAACACCGACAGGCATTTTAACAACTTTGGATTCGTCAGAAACGCAGATACCCTTGCCTGGATCGGACTTGCGCCGGTATTTGACACAGGAACTTCTTTGTTCCATGATTTCTCTGCTTATGATTTACAACATAATTCTGAGCACATTAACAGAACAGCCGCTTCAAAACCGTTCGCAAAAACGCATCAGGAACAGTTAAAGAAGCTTCCATGCTCGGCGCATTGTAGGGATTTACCTTTCGAGAAACTATCCGGTATTGAGACCTTTGCACAGGAGCTTTTCAGCCATAACCGGCACATGTCCGAAAAGAAAAACAATCTTTGTACGATTCTGGCGGAACGTGCGCGTGAAACAGAAAGGCTTATCAGGAAGCCAGAACCGGTACAAAAACGTTATAAAAGAAGCTTTGATTGGGAAAGATAAACATGAACTTGATTGAAGGGAGGGCTTCTTTTATATCGTTCCAATTGAAACTATAATGCTTCGTTATCTTCCTTTTGCATCACGATGTCTGCATGAATCCAGTATTTCTGCTCGATAGTCTTCCAGTCTTTCTTTGACACCACTCCGGCTGCTATAGCGTTTTTTGCGTTGACCCACAGGTCATCAAGGCGGTCATAATAAAAAACATCGGCTCCTTCCTGCCCAGATTCGTCCCACTTATGAAGCTCTTGCAGGAGTGCCTTTATATTCTTTGGGATGTTTTCAGGAGTCTCTATTGTGTTATCGATGTAGCTTTCTGTATGTCTCATCTTTATCGGCTCCTTTCATTACTTATTATTATTTTCTACACAACTACACGGGTCAAGATTTTTGACCCGTGTTTCTTAAAATGTAGTTACTATTTAATTCTTATATCAAGTTTTTTTAACTCAACAGCAGGGAAGGTTTCTTTCAATTCCAAGAGAGGTACTAAATATTTTCTTGGTACAGACAGTTCTGATGAATTATATCCATTTTGAATTGTAAATATATATTCTTTCAAACCGTCTGTAGCCTTTTTTATATCTTCAAAAAGTAACAAAAACCAATAATAATTTTCACTTTCGGATTCTTCTTCAATATCTTGCCAATTATATATTTCCTTAGATTTATTGCCTAAAGATTCTTTATCAAAATTATATATTTTTTCTAATTTACTATTTTTTTCTATCAAGAGAGTTTTATCTAAGCCTTTTATTTTTTCATCAGACAAGTTTATATAATCATCATATTCTATTAATTCTTTTTCCAGAAGCTTGTAATATTCAACAGGAAACTCAATTTCGTATTTTCCATCATCAGGGGCAGAATAGTTATCAGAAAGCTGCAAAACAATTACCTTCGTTCCTCCGGAACCTTCTTTCACCTCAAATCCTGCGTAGCTCTCGGCATATACACAGACTGCCGCCAGCATCATAATAACCGCGGCTAATACCGCTTTTCTAAAACTTCTCATATTCATCTCCTTTACTTTATGTTCTTTCCGGGCTTTTGCTGTCCGGCAAACTTACCTTACAATACGGCGGAACATGTTCAATACCTTTTCCGCTGTCTCTTCCGGACAGCTTTCTATATAGATATATCCGTCCTGCTGGTTCTTCGACAGCTTATGCATGACAACCTCCGGTATGACGACACCGTTCGTCCTTGTACCCTCACGCTTTATACCGTCTTCGTAATCCTTTTTCCTTACTGGCGCGATGTAAGCAAATAATCCTTCTTTT
>JAEEGL014753313.1_pt1 | contig 19968 bp, 16 predicted proteins | sample 9134231 | NCBI WGS metagenome assembly JAEEGL01 (sample SAMN16246548, study PRJNA631951) | gut metagenome | biome: gut microbiome; feature: rumen; material: fiber-attached | host: Bos | place: Iran: Karaj | collected 2018-10 | reverse complement strand
CATGATTATCCACATTGTTGGAGATGTAAGAGTGCTTTAATTAGTTATCCAAAACCTGCTTGGTATGTTAAGACAACATCTTGTAAAGAAGAAATAATTAATGCCAATAAGAGTATTAATTGGTATCCTGATTATGTTGGTGAAAAGAGATTTGGTAACTGGCTAGATAATATGATTGACTGGGGTATTTCTAGAAGTAGATATTGGGGATGTCCATTACCAATTTGGGAATGTGATTGTGGACATAGAGAAGTAATTGGGTCACTTGATGAATTACAAGAAAAAGTAGTAGAAAAAGTAGATGTTCATAAAATTGAATTACATCGTCCTTATGTTGACAATCTACATTTAAAATGTCCAGAATGTGGTAAGAAAATGACTAGAGTTTTAGACGTTATGGATGTATGGTTCGATTCTGGATGTATGCCTTATGGACAATATCATTATCCATTTGAAAATAAAGAATTATTTGAAAAACAATTCCCAGCTGATTTTATTGCTGAAGGATTAGATCAAACACGTGGATGGTTCTATGTATTATTAGTTATATCAACAATTATATCTGGTAAATCATGTTTTAAGAATGTTGTTGTAAATGATATGGTCTTAGATGGACAAGGTAAGAAAATGAGTAAATCTACCGGTAATATTATTGATCCAATAGAGACTATTAAAGAATATGGAGCAGATAATGTTAGATGGTATATGTTCTATGTATCACCAGTATGGACACCACTTAAATTTGATTTGGAAGGTTTAAAAGAAGTTCATAGTAAATTCTTTAATCCACTTAAGAATACTTATTCATTCTTCCAGATATATGCTAATATTGATAATATTGACATTAAAGAATGTGATGTTCCAGTTAAAGATAGATTACTTATCGATAAATGGTTAATATCTAAATATAATAAATTAGTTAGAGATGTAACAATGGAATATGATAGATATGATCTTAATAACGTAGTTAGGTTAATTACTTCATTTGTATCAGAAGATTTATCTAACTGGTATATTAGACGTAATAGAGATAGATTTTGGGCTTCTAGTTTAGATGACAGTAAGAAAGCTGTATATATGACTACTTATGAGGTATTACTTGGCTTAACTAAATTATGTGCACCAATTATTCCTTTTGTTACGGAAGAGATGTATCGTAATCTAACCGGATTAGAAAGTGTACATTTTAGTGATTTCCCTACATATGATGAAAAACTAATTGATGAAGCTATTGAAGAGAGAATGGATTTAGTTAGAAATTTAATTAGTTTAGGACGTAATGTTAGAGAAGAAGCTAAAATAAAAGTACGTCAACCTATTAGTGAAGTAATTCTTGATGGTAAGAAAGAAAAGATAATAGGGGATTTAGTTGATCTTATTAAAGAAGAATTAAATGTTAAAGAAGTTAGATTTGAAAAGAATCTATCTGAATATATTAATTTTGTAATTAAACCTAACTTTAAAGTAGTAGGTAAAGTATTAGGACCAAAGATTAAACTATTCCAAGAAAGTCTATTAAAATTAGATGTTCTTAGTAAATTAGATTTAGTTAATGGTAAAGAAATTACGGTTAAATTAGATGGTGAAGACTTTACTGTTACACCTGATATGGTAGAAGTAAGAGTTGAATCTAAAGAAGGATTTAATACAGCTTATCAAGGAGATGTATTCGTTGTTCTTAATACGACTTTAACAGATGATTTAATCAATGAAGGATTAGCAAGGGAAACGGTAAGTAAGATTCAACAGATAAGAAAGAATCAAAACTTTGATATCGTTGATAGAATTGATGTCTTATATGAGTCAGATAGTGAATATGAAAAGGCTATTAAAGGATATTTAAAATTCATTAAAGATGAAACTTTAAGTGTATCCTTTAAAAAAGGAAAGAATCTAGAAGATGAATATGATATCAATGAATATAAAGTTAAATTCAAAGTAACTAAAAGTAAATAAAAGGTATACTTAAAAAAGTATACCTTTTTACTTGAAATAGTATGTTGCCTAATGTATAATTATACTAGGTGAGAATTATGACGAAAGGCCAAAAACTTTTTATAACATTTATAGTTATTGGAACTGTTATATGCTTGCTAGTTGGGTCAACTTTTGCTTATTGGTCATGGTCTAGTAATTCGGCTCAAGCAACAACAGTTGCTTTTACCGTAGAACGAGGCTATAGTTGTTCAGCTGATGGTGGAGGTAACCTAACAAGTAGTGATATTGAATTAGCACCAGCTAAATGTACTGATCCTGATTATGCCATCAAAAGGATGATTAAAGTTAATACAACCCAAGATGCTGGTAAAACAATATATTTAGATATGAAATTAAAAGTAGATTCTATATCAACTAATTTATCAAATAGTCAGAACTTTAAATATGCTCTAACAACCAGTAGTTCTTCATGTGAATCTGGAATTATGGCTGAAGGAACATTTAATGGAACTGTAGCCAATGATGAACTACCACTTCTTACTAAAGAGCAATATCTATCATCAACATCAAATGATACTTTTTATCTATGGGTATGGTTAGATGAAGAAGAAACTAATATTAATACCATGAGTCAACCATTTAAACTTAGCCTAACTGGATCTTGTACTGATCAGGAACCAGCTAAAACATATGCTCCATGGGGAACTGAAGTTGATATGTATAAGAGAATCAACTTTGCTAACACATCATCTTCAACCAATGGACAAGGTTTATATGTCTTTAAGCCAACGGTTAATGATACCAATCCAATATATTACTATAGGGGAGCAGTAACTGATAATAATGTTCTATTTGGCGGCTTTTGTTGGAAGATTGTTAGAACTACCAAAACCGGTGGTACTAAGTTAATCTATAATGGGATACCAGTAAGTGGTGAATGTACGGCAACTACTGGTACAGATACCCAATTAGCATCAACAAGCAAGTTTAATTCTAGTTATAATAATCCAGCATATGTTGGCTATATGTATGGAACTATATACACATATTCATCGAAGTCATCAAGTAATTTAGCCACAAGTTATAAATATGGTAATAGTTTTGGTTATACCGGAAGTTCATATATCTTAGTTGATACGATAGATTCAAGTGGTGATTGGGCGACAGACTATAACACTTTAAATAATAATCATTATACTTGCTTTAATACCACTGGAACATGCTCAAGTCTATATTATATATATTATACAAGCAGTTCTATAGCCTATTATATAACCTTAACAAATGGTAAAAGTGTAGAACAAGCCTTAGATGAAATGTTAACATCGTCATCCAATGCGACAAGTAGTACCATTAAAACAGACATAGACTCTTGGTATACGACTAATTTAGGGGCATATGAGGCTAGTCTTGAAGATACAGTATGGTGTAATGATAGAGAGATATCAGAGCTTAATGGTTGGAATCCAAATGGAGGGGACACCACAAAATATTTATATTTAGCTCCATATAAAAGAGGATATAGTACATATTTTCCAAGTTTAGAATGTAATTCGAATGATGCATTTACCAAGAGTAGTAGTAATGGGAATGGCAAATTAACTAACCCAGTAGGGTTAATAACCGTGGATGAAGCAATGCTAGCTGGTGGAAAAGGTAGCACTGGCAATAGTACTTATTACTTATATACGAATCAAGAATATTGGGCTGGCTCGCCTGGCTCCTTCAGCACCATCCTCGCTAGTGAGTGGTACGTGAACTCGACAGGCAACTTGCACAACAACAACGTGAGCACTGCTAAGGGCGTGCGTCCCTCAGTTTCACTTAAGCCTGGGGGAGAGTGGAGTGGCAGTGGAACAAGTAGTGATCCGTATACTGTAAGTTATAGTTAATAAATATTATAGCGAACACTTTAAAGTTTTGCAAAAACTAAAAAGTGTTTTTTTTATTTTTTGTAAAGTGTAAAGTTTTAGAAAAATCAAAAAAATAGAAAAAAATAATATACAACAATATTGTGTTTTATGTGGCATAGTCCGTATAAAATAAGGGAATAACGGTTAAAGAGACAAAATATTTTTATTTTCATAAATTATAGAAAATTTAAAAAATGAAAAAATGGAAAATTGGAAAAATTAAAAAAATAAATTTTTAGTAAACGAACAAAAAGTATTGACAAATGAAATAATAGTGAATTATAATGATAATGAAAATAGAGGAGGAAATAAACAAATGAGTAGTACGGAAGATGTAACTGCAAACTTAAAAGTAGTTAAAAGAAATGGTAAAAAAGTAGATTTTGACGGAGCTAAAGTTGCTTTAGCAATTAAGAAAGGCTTCGATAGTATAACTATGGATGATGAACCGGTATATGCAAGTAAAGATGTACAGAAGGTTTATCAGACAGTAATTAAGAGAATTGAAAAGGAATATAAAGACGAAGATAAAATAAAGATTGAAGATATTCAAGATATGATTGAGGATGCTTTAAAGAAATGTAAGTATGAAGATGTCTATAAATCATTTTCTGAATATCGTGAAAGAAGAGCACAGTCTAGACAGTTATTTGCAGATGAAAAGAAAATGCATAAGTTCTTAAAGAGTTTGGAAGGACTTGGACTTAAGAGTGCAGCTGAAGAAGATGCTAAAAGAGAGAATGCTAATATTGATGGTAATAGTGCTATGGGTACGATGCTTCAATATGGTTCAACAGTATCTAAGGAATTTGCTAAGGCTTATTTAATGAAAAAGAGATTTGCTGATGCACATGATAATGGAGATATACATATTCATGATATGGATTTCTTAGCAATGGGAACTACGACATGTACGCAGATTGATTTAAATAAATTATTTAGAAATGGTTTTTCTACGGGGCATGGATATTTGAGAGAACCGCAAGATATTATGAGTTATTCAGCGCTAGCCGCAATAGCTATTCAATCTAATCAAAATGATCAACATGGTGGACAATCTATCCCGGCATTTGATTATTATTTAGCACCTGGAGTACTTAAGACATTTAAGAAACAATATAAATCAGCAATTAGTGAATTATTAGATTTTACTGGATTTGATACATTTATTAATATGAATAAAATCAATGATAAAATTGATAAACTTGATAGTATCGAATTTCCTTTAGAATATATGGATGAATGTGCTAAAGATAGTGAAGAAGTTAAACATATTTTTGCTAAGGCATATGAAACGGCATATAAGAAGACTGATAAACGTACTTATCAAGCAATGGAAGCATTTGTTCACAATCTTAATACAATGCATTCAAGAGCTGGGGCACAAGTACCATTTTCATCAATTAATTTTGGAACTGATACGAGTCCTGAAGGTAGAATGGTTATGCGTAATTACTTACTTAGTGTCGATGCGGGACTTGGTAAGAGTGAAACACCAATATTCCCAATATCTATATTTAAGGTAAAAGAAGGAGTTAACTATAATAAGGAAGATCCTAACTATGATTTATTTAGATTATCTTGTCAGGTATCAGCTAAAAGATTATTCCCTAATTTCTCATTCTTAGATTCACCATTTAATAAACAATTCTTTAAGGGTGACTATAATACTGAAGTTTGTTATATGGGATGTAGAACAAGGGTTATTGCAAATGTAGTTGATCCAGATAAAGCAGTTACGCCAGGAAGAGGTAATTTATCATTTACATCAATTAATTTACCTAGATTAGGTATTAAACATGGTATATGTTTAGGTGATAGGGATAAAGCTGATATGGATGGATTCTTCCAAGAATTATCTGATATGATGGAAATGGTTAGGGATCAATTGCTAGAGAGATTTGAAATTCAATGTAATAAGAGAATATATAATTTCCCATTCTTACTTGAACAAGGAGTATGGATTGATTCAAATAAATTAAAACCAACTGATAAACTTAGAAAAGTATTAAAACATGGTACTTTAAGTATTGGCTTTATTGGTTTAGCTGAAACGTTAAAAGCTTTAATTGGAAAACATCATGGTGAAGATGCTGAAGCACAGAAACTTGGTTTAAAGATTATTAAGTTTATGCGTAAGAAATGTGATGAATTTGCTAAGGAATATAATCTTAACTTTACATTACTAGCAACTCCTGCGGAAGGATTATCTGGTAGATTTGTTAATATTGATAGAGCAATATATGGAAAGATTAAAGGTGTTACTGATAGAGAATACTATACAAACTCATTCCATGTACCGGTATATTATAATATTTCAATAGTTAATAAGATTAAGATTGAAGGACCTTATCATGAACTTACTAATGCAGGACATATTAGTTATATTGAATTAGACGGAGATATTACTACAAATATTGATGCATTTGAAAGAATTATTAGATTAATGAAAGAAAATAACTTTGGGTATGGTGCAATTAACCATCCAGTTGATAGAGACCCAGTATGTGGTTATGTAGGAGTTATTAAGGATGTTTGCCCTAGATGCGGTAGACGTGCTAATGAAGGGGTTAGTGTTGAAAAACTAAAAGGTTTGGAATGCACTACTTGTAAGTAAAGGAGGAATAAAAATGAAAGAAGTAGACGTAAAAGAAGAAAAAACTGTTGGTGAAGGAGTAGGCTTTGAGAGAATCAGAAGAATAACTGGCTATTTAGTAGGTACAGTTGATAGATTTAATAACGGTAAAAAAGCCGAAGAAAGAGACAGAGTTAAGCATTCTAAAGAAGGCTTAATGGAAAGTCGTTAAAATGAAAATTAGATTGGCCGGTGAAATGACAACTGAGTCAGTCGTAGATGGTGAAGGGATACGTACTGTTATATGGACACAGGGGTGTCCTCACCATTGTCCTGGTTGTCATAATCCTGAAACACATGATTTTAATGGTGGATTTTTACGTGAAGTTGATGAGGTTATTGATGAAATTAAAAATGTTCCTTTACAGGATGGGATAACTTTGTCGGGAGGAGACCCTCTTAGTCAGATTGAACCATGCTTAGAAATTGCTAAATGGTGTCAAAATAATAATTTAAATGTATGGTGTTATACCGGTTATAAAATCGAAGACTTGCTTGAAAGAACTAAAAAGGAGAAGAAACTACGTGAGTTACTTGAAAACGTAGATGTTTTGGTGGATTCACCGTTTATATTAGAACTAAGAAGTTTTGAAGTTCCTTTTAGGGGCTCTAAAAACCAACGTTTAATCGATGCGAAGAAAACAATTAAAGAAAATAAAGTATGCATCTATAAGGATTAGCATACTTTTTTGGAGGTAATATGGGAAGAGGATTTGAAGTAGTTAGTGAATATAAGAATAAAGGTATTCAACTACCGGTTAGAAAAACTTCTAATGCAGCCGGATATGATGTAGAAGCGGCTGAAGATATAATTATACCCGTATACAGACCGGGAATTAAACCTACATTAATACCAACAGGAATTAAAGCATATTTTCCACATGATGAATACTTGATGCTAGTTAATAGATCATCTGGACCTAAGAAAGGTTTTTTGATGGCCAATAGTATCGGTATAATTGATAGTGATTATTATAATAATATCGATAATGAAGGACATATTTATTTTCAATATTTTAACTGTAGTGATAAAGATATTATGGTTAAAAAAGGTGATATTATTGGTCAATGTATATTTCAGAAATTCTTAATAATTGACGATGATAAGACTGAAGGAACTAGAGTAGGTGGCTTTGGTTCAACAGATAAAAAATAAGAGACATTACTTAATTATGTATGTCTCTTTTTTAATTTCGTAAGCAACTCCTTCATTTGTAAGAGTATTTAATAATTCACTAGGAACATCTAAATTATAGGTAATTAGTTTATCATATATTTTATTTTTAATAGGGATATCTTTTAAAAGATAGACTATTTTTGAAGTATCATTATAAGAAAAAGTTATATCAATGTTATATCCTTTAATAAGCTCTTTAATAGGGATTTCTTTTATTAAATTACTTAATCCTTTAGCATAGGCTCTAACTAGACCACCAGCTCCTAATTTAATTCCACCAAAGTATCTTACAACGACTACTAAAACATTAGTTAATTTATTTGTTTCAATTACTTTTAAAATAGGAATGCCTGCAGTACCACCAGGTTCTCCATCATCACTTGATTTTTGTTTATTAAGGGTAATATAGGCATATGGATAATGCGTGGCATCAGGATATTCTTTTTTTACTTTGTTTAGGTATTCATCTAGATTATCATTATCACTAAAAGGATACATTATAGTAATAAATTTTGAGTTTTTAATAATTAATTCATAAGTATATCTTTCATTAATGGTATGCATTTGATCACCTGATGTAATTATACCTAGTTTGTCTTGTTTTAGCAATAGGTATGTGTTATAATGTTATAGGATATGGAAGTAGATATTATGGATTATAAAAAATTATCAATAATGTTGTTTGTATTTGCCTTGATTTTTGCTATAGTTGGTTCGACATTTGCATTTTGGTCATGGCAATCTACTAGTGCGCAAAAGACCGATATAACATTTACGATTGCTTCGGGATTTAGTTGTAGTGCTGATGGAGGAGGAAATCTTACTAGTAGCAATATTCAGTTAGCACCGGCAGTGTGTACTAATAGTACTTATGCAATTAAAAGGACAATAACTACTAATTTAACAAATAGTGGTAGTGAACCGGTTTATATGGATATGTGGTTAAATGTTGATTATCTTTTGTATCCATTGTCTGAATCAAAAAATTTTAAGTACGCTTTAACTACGAGTAGTACTAATTGTACAACGGGAGCAGTTGCACAAGGCAATTTTTATCAAAAAACTCCAGGCGATAAGGTTTATTTATTAAATGATGTAACATCTGGTGGAACTTATTATTTATGGATTTGGCTTGATTCAGCGGAGACCAATACAGCTCTTATGAATCAGAATTTTAAATTCTCACTAGGCGGTGAATGTACTAATCATGTATCGGGACCTGATATGATATATACTGCTAGTGATACTGAACTAGAAATAGGTGAACCAATTCCAACAGGCGTAGATACGTTTGATACTTATCAAGAAGCAATTTCTTTTCTTGGATACCCGATCTTTAATAGTCATGTTATTGATAATGGTGTAGTTTCAGAATCTTATGTTGGTTTTGAAATTACAAGCGCAGTAGCATCTTTAAATCAGGGAGTTACAGCAGGAGTATACTTCTTAAAGGGCGGAGACAGTGGGACAGCTTTTCAGGATAATGTAGGCGTTTTACAAAGCGCTTTTGGAACTAGTAGTACATACTGCTCTGGGGATTCTTCATCATATGATTGCCAGTTAGGGGACTATTATTATTCTGCTAATGATGAGGGAATTGTAATGGCTATATCACCATCACCGTATTGCGCGGTAACGGAGGGCGGATTTGCAGCCTGCATAGTTTATTAGAAAATAGAGTTTAGATTTATTTAGACTCTTTTTTAGTTGGCATTATTTTAAATATTTAGTGTAAAGTAGGGGAGTATTTAATTACAAAAAAGGAATAGTTTGTTATAATTAGTTTAGAAAGTAGGTGCTATAGATGAAGAAAATGTCATATATTGTTGCAATTATGTTATCTTTTATTATGTTTTCATATGTAGTATCTGCTACTAGCATTGCAGTAATTGATGGCTATGACGTTAGATTTAGAACAACGATGGATACGAGTACTACAAGTAACATAATTGGTTCTTATAATGCTGGATATGAATTTGAATTACTTGATAGTAATGCGGGAAGTACTAGTGCATGTAGTAAATGGTATAAAGTTAGGGATAATAATCAAGTAGGTTATATATGTGGGGAATTTGCAATTATTAAAGAAGTAGAAGATGTGGTAATCAATCCTAGTGATTATCAGGAATATAGTGATTATTTAAGTGAACTTGGATTTCCTGAGAGTTATTTTCCAGCATTAATTAAATTACATAATGATCATCCATTATGGCAATTTAGACCATATAAGGCAAATATTACTTTTGAACGCATGGTTAATCTTGAATATAATGGTTATAGTGAAGGATGGAGTTTATTTGAGGATACCGGAAGATATTATGATGGCTATAAAGCTACGGATAGTTGGGCATATAGTTACTTAACAGATGTATTTAGAAGTAATTATGAAGGCGGTGGAGTTAATAGATGGTATGCACCTAATAAAAAGATGTTAGGTTATTATATTGATCCACGTAATTTCTTAAATGAAAAGCAAGTATTTATGTTTGAAACTTTATCATATAATAGTACATATCATACTAAAAGTGGCGTTGAAGCAATGCTTAATGGAACTTTTATGACAGGTATGGCTGATGATACACATACTTTTGCAGATGCTTTTATTGATGCCGCAATTAAATATAATGTTAGTCCTTACATTCTTGTATCTAGAGTAATTCAAGAAGTAGGTGCTGGAGGTAGTACAATTGTATCTGGTACTGTTTCAGGATATGAAGGCTACTATAACTTCTACAATATTCAAGCATATGGTAATAGTAGTGCTGAAACTATTAATAGGGGACTTAGTTATGCTAAAAGTATGGGCTGGAATACAAAATATAAAGCTATTGTTGGTGGGGCAGCCTTCCTTGCGGATAGTTATATTAATGTTGGACAGGATACTTTATATTTTCAAAAATGGGATATAATTGGTGATAATTATATTAGTCATCAATATATGCAAAATATTCAAGCACCTAGTGGTGAATCTATTAAAACATATAATGGTTATAGGGATGTTAATTTACTTAATAATGGATTTGTTTTTGTAATACCGGTTTATAATGATATGCCTAGTAATACGACGCTTCCAGATAGGGGAAATCCTAATAACTATTTATCTAAGCTAGTTATTAACAATAATCCTATTTTTGATAAGGCTAGTACTAAAACTAATTATAGTTTAGAAGTTCCTGCCGGAACTAAGAGTTTAACTATAAGTGGTAATACAGTTAATAGTAAAGCTAAAATTAATGGTACAGGAACAATGGAACTTACTAGTAATAATTATGATTTAAAATTGATTGTTACGGCTGAGAATGGTGATACTAGAGAATATATTATTAATATTACTAGAAAAGATGAAGTAATTACTCAGGAATTAACAGAAATATTTGATACTTTAAAATATAAATATACGGATAAATATTTGTCTGGATTTGTTCTAGGAACAGATGTTAGTAAGATTATTAATGACTTAAAGAATAGTGCTAGTAATCTAAATGTTGAATATTTTGATAAAGATATGAAAACTAAGACTAGCGGTATAATTGCTAGTGGCGATAATATTAAAATAACTTATAATGGTGAGGCATTTAGTTATAAAGTAATAATCTATGGCGATGTCAATGGCGATGGTAAGATAGTGGCTACTGATTATGTACTAATTAAGAATCATATTATGGATGTTAAAAAATTAACTGATTTTGAGCAATTATGTGCTGATACGAATAAAGATGGTAAGGTCTTAGCTACCGATTATGTTGCTATTAAGAATCATATTATGGATGTTAAGCCAATTGTGCAATAGGAGGATGTATGAAGAAGATAATAAGTAAAATATTAGTGCTTGTAGTTAGTTTTATGTTATTTACGGGTTATGTATTTGCAGCGGATTTTAATTATTCTATTACGAGCAAAGATGTGACAGTTGGAAATAGTGTAACATTAACAATAGATGGTACGGGTTCTAGTTTAACAGGAAGATTTAATGTGTCTTCATCTAATAGTGGTGTTGCTAGTGTATCAACATCTTCAGTATGGATTGAGAATAATCGTCAAACAGTAACAATTAGTGGTAAAAAAGCTGGTACGGCAGTTATTACGATTAGTCCAACTGATGGAGTAAGTGATGCCGATGCTAATTCTATTAGTTTAACACCTAAAACTATTACAATAACGGTTAAGGATAAACCAGTAGTAGTTGATAGTGGATCTAACAACAATAATACTGGTAATAATAATAGTAATGTGATTCAAGCAAAACCTAAATCTAGTAATAATTATTTAACTAGTTTATCGGTTGAAGGTTTTAAATTAGATAGTGATTTTGATAGGGAAAAGTTAGAATATACTGTTACTGTTAAAGAGGATACGGAAAAAGTAAAGATTAATGCTCAGTTAGCCGATTCTAGTGCTAAGGTTACGGGTGTGGGAGAACATGAAGTTAAAACAGGATTAAATACGATTGAAGTAGTAGTTACGGCTGAAAATGGTAATAAAAAAACATATACGATTAAAGTAAATGTTCCGGAAGTATTACCAACTATTGTTAAGGTAGATGGAGTAGAGTATTCTTTAGTAAAAAATAAGGATGAATTGCCTGAAATTAGTGAATACTATGAGGTGAAAGAAGTTACTATTGATAAGGATACTATTCCAGGATATTATAGTCAAACATTAGGTTATACTTTAGTTGGTCTAAAAGATAGTACCGGTAAAGTAAATTATTACATTTATAAGAATGGTAAATATACTTTATATAAAGAATATCGCTTTGGAGGAACTACTTTACAAATATTAGATAAAGATATTAACAAAGGATATAAAAAAACATCATTTAATTATGGTGGTGATAAGATACCAAGTTATCAAGAAGTTAAATTAGATTTAATTAAGAATACATATGCTCTTGATAATAATGATATTACTGGTAATCAATTCTATTTATTTTATGCTAAAAACGTTGAAACTGGTAAGGAAAACTTATATCAATATGATGCTGTAGAAAAAACAGTTCAAAGATATAATACCGAAGTACTTGATATGGTCAAGAAGAATAGTGATACATATTATATGTATGTTTTAATTCTCTTATTAGTGGTAGGTTTCTTGATTTTACTTTTAAGTTTATTATCAATTAAGAATGGTAAATTAAAGAAAGAAATAAAAAATACTGTTAAGAAAAAAGCACAGGATGATGATGAAGAATAAAGCCGTAAGCTTAATGCTTACGGTTTACTTTTTGAAATAATCTAAAAATTGGTTTATTAATGATGTAAATTAGATTTGGAGTATAGTTAATAACATTTCCACCAAATGAGATTTTATATTTGTATTGATTATAATAGAAACTATTTTTATTATAATAAGTATTATGTATTTCTCCTAGATTGAAGATACGATATCCTTGTTCATGATATTTTTTAATTATAGCCCATTTTAAAATATGTGTTCCATGCATATGACGAAATTCTTCTTTGTAACCATCGATTAAGAAATATACTTCATGATTATTTCTAATAATCATACTGGTACCAATGATAATATCTTCTTTATAATGTTGATCTAACTGGATAGCTTCTTTTAATTGATTACGATATTTTTCTAATGTTTTATCACTGTTAATTTTCTTATTTAATAATCTATCGGATACATTACCAATGTGTCTTGTAAAAACTCTATGTATTTTTTCATTTTTTATATGATATGATTCGTATCTGTTTTTAGCATTTATTAAATATTCATGGGGATTTATTTTGGCAAAGTATAGTTCTGCTTGATTATCTTTATTGTTATAGATATTCATAATACTTTCATAGAAGGAATACTTTTTCTTTGTTTTTTTCTTAACTATGTCATAGAAGACTTCTAAATCATTTGGAGTGGCTTTATGTAAGGTAATACCTAGATCGAGACATTCATTTATATTTCGTTTGGTATTTCTATTTATATGGTTATAGGTATCACTTAGACTATCGGTCGTTTCTAAGATTACGTCATATTCTTCAAATTCACTGAAATAGCCCATTGATTCATAATCTAGATTTAATAGATTATTATATATATTTTCATTATCTATAAGTAGAACATTGTTTTTATTATATACTTTATATTTAAACATAGGATTAGTTATTAAATAGGTAATTCCTTCTTTTATTAGTCTTTTTTTTAATAGTAAGGTGAAATTTTTTACTAGTTCGAAGTTAGCATAGTCAATTATATAACCATTTGGGGCAACAGCTTCTTTGACAAAAGTATTGATGCTACGGATAAGAATTAAGGCAGCAGCTACAAGATTATCCTCATCATCAACCATTCCTAGGAAAAGATTTCTTTTGCGACGGTTAGTTATGATTCTGGAATATTCAAGGGATTGACCAAAATTGCTATAGTTATTATTACTGGCAAATTCACGATATTCTTTTGATGTAAGATTAACTAATTTCATATTATCACCTTCTTTTTGTGCAACAGGTATTATAACATATTATAGAGTAAAAATAAACCTATTTTATAATTATAGGTTTATTTGCTATTTCTTTCTTTATTAAATCATTATTATTTGTAATTAATGAATATATATAAGTAGCTTTTAATTCGGTATCAAGAGCTTTATTATTAGTTTTATAGGTATTTATAAAAGGAATAGTAAATGTTTTCTTTATTTTATTTAAGTAATTTTTTCCTTTATTAGTAAAACCTAATACTCTTATATATGTATCGTTATTGATATTTTCTTTTTTAATATCTAATAAGATATGAATTAACATACGATTTATTTTGTTATAGGTATATCTTTTAGTTTTAATATTTTTTACTAATTCTAACCAATTAGAACTATTATTAATATTTTTTATGATTCTTGAATCTATGCCTTCAGTAATATCTAAGTATTTATCAAGATTAGTTTTATTAGTAATAATATTATATTTTAAAAAGGGATACGCATCATTTAGTGTTATTTTGTTATAATACTTTTGAGTGTCTTTAGGAATATAGTTAGATATTTCTTTATTATTTATAAATAGCTCTCTGATTAAAGAAGCATTAACAATATTATTTTTTACTGTTTTACTATGATAGTCATTAGTTCTTTTAATGGCTATTGGACTAATAGGGTAGTTTTTCTTTTTTATTTCTTTAACATATGATAGCCCTAGTAAATCATTAGGGGTATTAATAGTTATTTTAGATATGTCGTATAAGGCTTTAGACATAGCAGTAGGGTAGTTTATTCCTTTATCTAAATAATCTTTTACAAGGGTATCATATTCTTTATTATTTAACTGAATATCGGCAAGTTTATCTATATTATCTAGATTATCTGACTCTGTGCCAAAGGCTAGAATATCAATATGTGTTTCATTTAGAATCTTTAAGGCAGATGCGGCAAAAATATCGGCACTTTGAGTAGCGTATAGAGTAGGTAATTCAAGGACTAAATCAATGCCATTATTTAGAGCAATATTAGTTTTATCCCATTTATTTAAAATAGAGATATCGCCTCTTTCAGTGAAATAGGTACTAGTAATAGCAATTATTAAGGAATCTGGATATCTTTTTTTAATTTCTTTAATTTGATAAAGATGGCCTAAATGAAAGGGATTATATTCAGCTATAATACCAATTATTTTCATTTAGTATTCTCCTTTAATAACTTATGTTTACGTCTAATATCTAGAAATATTAATAAATATATGGTACCTAAAAGTAATGATCCGATAATATCTGTTAGATGATGTACTCCTAAGTATATTCTTGATATAGCAATTAAGAAAACTAGGGTAGTCATAGCAATCCAAAGGATAGTTTTAGATAATTTATTGGTTAATCTTTCACTTAAAGATATAGCAATAAAGATATAGAAGGCAAAGGATACCAAAGTATGTCCTGAGGGATAACTAAAGCCAGTTGCTTCAACTAGGTGAGTAGTGGTTGGTCTTGGTCTACGGACAATTATTTTAACTAGGGTGCTAAGGATATATACGCTTGTTAAGTTAACCATAGAGTTAATAGGCAAGCGTTTATTTTTAATAATGGCTACCAATATTATTAGAATGGTTATGGCAATTAGGGCATAAGCACTACCTAAATTGGTAATTGTCGACATAAAGTCAGTAAGTCCATCATTACGGATGCCAATGACAAATGATTCTATAGCATCATCAATATTTTTAAATATATTTAGTTTAACTAAGATTGTATATATGATAAATAGAAAAGATAATATACAGATAGTTAATAATTTTTTATTTAATTTCTTTGTTTTATTGTTATTCATAAATATCTCCTTCAAAAAGTGTCTATTATAATTATACTATAAAAGATTAAAAAATTGTCAATAAATTAAAAAAAGTAAATTAGATTGTCTATCTAGTATTACTTTTTTTATTATTACGATTATAAATAACGTTACTATTGATAAAATCAGCATAGATTTCATTATCTGGAGTGTCTACTAACTCTTTAAATAAATCTATATCAGATATTGTATAATTTATAATAATATTACTTTTCTTTAATAATTCTTTTTTCATTTCAAGATTTGCAATTATTCCTCTTAAGGAATTGATATCTTTATTGATAGAATCACTATCAATAATAACACTAAAGTTAATAATCTTACTAGTTTGTTCATAATAATGAGTGATATAAATATATTGTATTAAATCATATTGTTTTAATGAATCGATAAGTAATTTATATTGACTATTTTCCATTGGCTTTATTTTTTTTAACCTTTCCTGATAATAAACTTCTATTAAATGATAATACTTCACTTATTTTATTAATAATAATATTTATATCGGCATTACCAGAATATAGGGTAAAGTACTTAGTTAAGTTTTCAGCGTATTTATTAACATATGCTTGGTATCTAGAATCTTTTTCGGTTAAGGTATTTTTATTTGTTTTATATTTTAAATATGCTAATATCTGCATAAATGAAATAATACTATCAAAGTTAAAATTACCAGCTTTTAAAATATCAGCTATCTTTTTATCACTATAAACAATATTAGTTTCAAGTAGTGTTTTTTCAATAGTATTTAGATTACTATATTTTTCACTATTGGCAATTAATCTAGCACGAGCTGATAGTAATTGCGTAATGGAAGTTGTTAGTCCATATTGCATTAATCTTTCATGCTCACATTTAGCTAATAAGACTATTTCATCATATCTTTTCTTATTAATTAAATTATTTAAGTTTTCAATGTATATTCTTTGGTAATCAATATTCATTATAGTCCCTTCTTTCGGGTTAGATATATTAACACATATATATGTTTTTGTCAAGAAAAGGATGTTTTATTATTTACTATATTTTTCTTGTATATAATTGTAAGTTATGATATTATAATATTACTTTTTGGAGATGATTATATGACTATTAATGAAAAAATATGGGCATTAATTGATGAACGTGGTTATATAGATAATCCTCATTGTTTAGGGGTATTATTTTATGGTAGTTATTTAACAGGTATATATAATAATAATTCTGATATTGATTTACATATCTTATTTGATAATGATGATCCGAATCATTTAATTAGAGGTAATAGATATATTGATGGAACTAGAATTGAATATTTTGAAAAGCCAATTGGGGATATATATTTGTCTATTGATAATGAATTTAAGAATCAAAGTAATGCTGTTTTATCTATTTTTGGTAAATCAAAGATTATATATGCTAAAGATAATCAATTACACGATTTGCAGGAGTATGCTTTAGAAAAATTTAGTAAACCGCTACCACCACTTAATAAAGATGCAGCTATGGAACAAGTGGCTATTCTTAATAACAGAATGGCTAAACTTGATGCTTATCAACAAGAAAACAATCCATATTTTAATCATCTATATCATCTTACTATTGAAAAAATAAGAGTATTTTATCAAAAATTAGTGGCCTTTCCTTCAGTTGAGACGGCTAAAGCTTACAGGATATATACCGACGCTGAATATCGTAAAGCCTTTTCCATAGATAATAATTTAGATGAATATTTTATTAGTCTATATTTTAAAGCAATATTAGATAATAATCTTACTATTCAAGAAAAATATCAATTACTTAATAAGATGTATGAATATGTAAAGAAAGATATCGATTTAGATAATGATAATTATCGTATTCCAGTTAAAAGTAATGGTATAAAGATGTATGATATATCATTATCTGATACGATAAGTAATACTTGTGAAAAAGAGATACCTAATGATACTTTAAAGATTGTCTTAAAATTTATTCAGGATATGAAATATTATAATGATAGGCACTCTTTAGGAGTTATTGCATTTGGTAGTAGTTTAACGGGATATAATACGAATAATAGTGATATTGATGTATATGTTATTTTTGATAATGAGATGAATCATGTTATTAGAGGATGTAAAAAAATAGATGGAGTTAGAGTAGAGTATTTTGAAAGGCCTATTAATGAAGTATATTCGAAAATAAATTATGAATATAATGATATCAATAATGCTCTTTTATCAATAATTGGTAATGGAAGTATTATATATGATACGAATAATATTTTACATGCATTAAGAGAATATACCCTTAATGTATTTAATAATCCGTTACCTAAAATGGATTTGGAAGCCGCTAAGGAACAAGTATCAATTGTTGATAATAAGATGGAAAAATTAGAAAAATTAGCATATGAAAATAATCCTTGTTTTGATAATTATTATCATGTAGTATTAGAGAGAATTAGAAAATTTTATCATAAGTTGGAAGGAATATCTAAGATTCAAACATCTAAAGTGTACCGCATTTACACTGATAAAGATTATCGAGAATCAATGAATAAAGAGATTCCTGAAGATGAATTTGTTAATATGTATTTGGCCTTAATTACTGATAAGATTGAGGATAGGGTAGAAAGTTTTAATAGACTAAAAGAATATTATAATTATGTAACTAGAGATATTAATTTAGGAAAAGAATATCAAATTCATATTGGAAGTAGGAATACACCAAGTATTAAACCTTATGTAAAAACACATAGTATAAAAAGAGATAATTAGTTTTTAATTATCTCTTTATTTTATTATTTATGTTTACATAATGTTTTTCTTTTTATTAATTCATTAAAGAGAATACCATGTGATTTGAGCATTTTACCCGATTCAATTAAATAGTTGATTTCATCGGGAGTCATATATTTAACGTATTCTACTTCATCTGTTTGTAATTTAATATCAGATAGATTAATATCTTTCTTTAAATAATAGATATGTCTTATTGGCATATCATATAAAAGATAGCCATAGTCTTCAATTGGTTCATTATAAATATCTATTCCTAATTCTTCATATGTTTCACGTCTTATAGTTAGTTCTGGTATTTCACCACTATCAACATGTCCACCGGTAGATGAGTATTCACCACCTTTTTCTGGAGATGTTTTTTGAATTAAAAATTCGCCCATACTGTTTTCTATGAAGATGGTTGTTAAGGCAATATGTTCATGTTCATCTAATTTTACTGATTTATCGCCTCGAATGATTCTTTTGCCAATGGGAATACCATAGTCATCAAAAAGGTCTAAATATTCATTTTTATCTGATTTATCAAAGGTATATTTTTTTATGCCACAATTTGGTATTTTATACTCGCCATAATTATTATTTTTAGGTAATCCTTCAAAATAACAAGTAGCGTACATGATTACTCCAGCATGGGTAACTACCAAGACATTTTCATAATCTTTTTCTTTTAAATCATTAAAGAAATCATTAATTCTTTTTCGAAATGTTATTATGTTTTCAATTCCATATCTTGTTTCATAAGGACTATTAAAATCAATATCATTAGGGACACTACTTTTTAACATTCCTTCTAGAGTACCATTACTTCTTTCAATTAGACGTTCATCAATAGTAATTTCATCGTTAGTAATAATACTGGCTGTTTTATAGGCTCTTTGTAATGGTGAAGAATAAACTTTATCAAATGTGATATTAGATAATTCTAGTTTTACTTTTTCGGCTCCAGCTATTCCTTCATCATTTAGGGGAACATCAATTCTACCACCAAAATATTTTTTATACTTATTGCTATCAGTTTCACCATGTCTAACAATATATAAATTCATATTTCACCTCAAATTTATTATAACATAAAATAGAACCAATATGGCTCTATTTTGTTTGGTATTTTGTTTCTTTAGGAAAGTCTCTATTCATCAAATAATCAATATGTTTACGATTTTTTTGATAATCCTTTAATCCATCATGATAGTATGTAGCAATGTTAAAACTATTAATAAATTCTTTTTCTTTAAATAGTTCTTTGCGCTTATCAT
>JAEEGL012973275.1_pt1 | contig 19968 bp, 18 predicted proteins | sample 9134231 | NCBI WGS metagenome assembly JAEEGL01 (sample SAMN16246548, study PRJNA631951) | gut metagenome | biome: gut microbiome; feature: rumen; material: fiber-attached | host: Bos | place: Iran: Karaj | collected 2018-10 | reverse complement strand
TCTGATATCTGCAGTTCCTCCATCAGCAGCGGCATCACGCTCTGCAGCTTGTTGACCAACCCGGGGACAAACTCAAACTGGCGGATAATGCCGTTGAACGTCGTATACAGTCCGTGTCTGGCAATCTGCCGGATCTCAATATCCCGATGCTTTTCCTCCACATAAATGATGTGGCAGTTCCGTCCCTTGGATTTTCCGCGGTAAAGCGTCTTGTCGATCAGTTCGAAAAGGCGGGTGTAGTTCTGCGCATCCTTCGGATAGACCGCGCATCCCACCGTTCCGGTCACAAACGGGCTGCAGTCATCCAGCACGATATTCTTCCGCAGCACCCTTCCGTTGTACATTTCCGTAAAAAACGCCTTGCACGCGTCGTACGTCACATCGCGCAGGTTCACGATCAGCATCTCGTCTCCGCCGAATCGGCCTGCCAGGCCGATCCCGTCCAGCATTTCCGCCAGGTCCTCCGCGACACGCACCAGGACTTCATCCCCGGCGTGATGGCCGTAGGTATCGTTGATAAACTTGAAATTATCCAGGTCCAGCATCGCGAAGGAAAACGGAATCTCCTGCTCAATCAGCCACTGGGCGAACCACAGGATGTGCCCGCGGGAAACCAGACCGGTCAGGTAATCCAGCAGCGCTTCCGGCGCCGTATCCTTCAGCCGCTCCTCAAAATACGGGTACTTCCGGAGCTGTTCCATGGTATACATGCGTATCCCTCCCGTTTATATGTCCGTTCACCCGGCTGCGACGCCGCCGTCCGGTTTCCATCCGTCGCTGCCGCCCAACACCCGGAAAACCGTGATATTCGCAGCCTCTGCGTCCATCAGCCGCTTCTGGGAAGGATGGCGGGTGCCCTGGTCCGCCCGCGCTCCGGTGGTATGCCACTCGCCGCAGCGGTCTGTCACCACGCGTTCCGCGTCCCAGTCGCTGAAACCTTCCGGCGCGACGTGTTCATCCATTTCGCACTCCAGGAATACCGTTCTGGCATATTTCCGCCAGGGCCTGCCCAGAAACGCTTCCCCGGCCCCGCATGCGCCTGTCAGCCGGCAGTGGTGGAACACGAAACCGTAAGGCTGCGCTTCGTTGGTGTTCGCCGCTGTATACCAGCCGCCCCGTTCGTTCATGAACAGGGTACAGCGTTCAAACCAGCACCGGTAGGATCCGAAAATGAAGTCCACGTCTCCCCGGATATAACAATTGTCAAAATACTGCCTGCTGAAGGTCGGATGTCCGTCTTCCACCCGGATTACCCGTTCCGCGCAACCCGTGCGCGGGCCGATGTCCTCCGTTACATTGGGTATCCGGAGCGGTCCGCAGAACAGCGTATCCTGGTGGGCAATCAGGCTGCAGTTCCTCCAGGCTCCCCGGTCTCCGGCCGCGTATACCGCCACCGCCTGGCCGACGGTCCGTCCGTCCCCGGCATCGTTGCGGATCGTCAGGTTTTCCACCGTAATGTCCCGCCCTGTAGTCATCAGTGTGGAAGACAGGAACGTTCCTTTCTCCGTGCCGTCTGCGTACCGGTCTTTGGCACAGCCGTTCCAGGTAATCACTGTCCGCTCCCGGTCTTCCCCGGCCAGGCGGACACGGCTCCTGTGAACCACGATCTTTTCCCGGTATACCCCGGGCCGGACCAGGATCTCCCCGCCCGTTTCCGGAAGCGCGTCGACAGCCTCCTGGATGCAGGTATAATTCCCGCTTCCGTCTTTTGCCACTGTGATCATATGCGTTCCTGTTCTTTCCCCCGGTTGTTGCCCTGTTGTCATATAATCTATTTTATCAAACAGCTGCATCCTCCGTCAATCATTTGTACGCTCTCTCCCATACCAATCCGGACAGCTTGTTTTCCGCCGGATCACATGATACAATTCATTTATCGGATGATTTAAGCGCAGCTTATCCTTCTGTATCAACAGACTCACACATCATTCTGAATGACGAATCAAACAATAATCCGGGGAGGATCCGCATGAACGACATAACCTATGTCGGCAAGCATACCGTCATCTATACCGTATCCCGCCACGCCCATGAAAGCTGGGAGTTTGTTTACTGCACCTACGGGTCCGGCACCTTCCTGTTTGACGACCGGAGCCTGGATTACCGGGAAGGGGACGTGGTCATCATTCCGCCCTTGACTCCCCATTCCAACGCCAGCGCGGACGGGTTCCAGAACATCCACATCAACATGGTGTCTCCCGCCCTTTCCTTTTCCTCCCCGCTGGTGATTTCGGACGACTCCAACCATTTCCTGCTGGACGCGTTCAACGCGGTCTTCTTCCATTTCTATTCCGACCGCAAGGAAACGACGCCCCTGCTGTCTGTCTACGGGGACCTGATCAGCTGTTACCTCGCGGTTTACCGGACGGGCACCACGCTCACGCCGATCGTCGCCCGGATCGAGAACAACATCATCTCCAATTATGCCGACAGCGCCTACGAGCTGGACGCCTACCTGCATTCCCTGCCCTTCAGTTACGATTACCTGCGCAAACTGTTCCAGAAGGAACTGGGCGTCACCCCCCACCGCTACCTGATGGATAAACGCCTGAAAATGGCGGCGGAACTGCTGGTCAGCGACGCCAACGCCGGCGCCCGTACCATCGCGGATATCGCGCCGCTGTGCGGTTTCCACGATCCCCTGTATTTTTCAAAAATGTTCAAGAAAAAATACGGCACTGCCCCGCGGTACTACCTGGAATCCCGCCTGAAGGACTCCGTACCGGAACAGGACAGCGACCGTATGAAGGTCCGCCTGGACCCGTGATCAGGACTCAATAACCTTTTCTGTCTCTCCATCAAACAGATATACGCTTTCATACGGAATATGGAATGTCAGGTCCGTATCGGTCTCCGGTGTATCATGGCTGTCCACCTTCAGGATCGCCTGCTGTTCGCCGGAAGTGATGTATACGTTGGTGTTATCGCCCAGCATTTCCGTCAGTTCAACATTTCCGGTCAGCGTATAGCCTTCTGTCTCCGCTGTCAGCTGAATCGCCTCCGGTCGGAAGCCGAATACAATCTCCCTGCCTTCCCATTCGGAGGCATTTTTCAGTTTACAGCTCAGATCAATCTCCTGTTCCCCGAACAGGATCCGGCCGTCACGCACTGTCCGGCGCAGGAAATTCATTGGCGGCTCGCCAATAAACCCAGCAACAAAAAGATTGGCCGGTTTGAAATACAGTTCATACGGCGTGCCGACCTGTTGGATATACCCGTCTTTCATCACCACGATCCGGTCTGCCAGGGTCATGGCTTCGGTCTGGTCATGGGTCACATAGATCGTAGTTGCTCCGGTTTCCCGGTGAATCTGCGCGATCTCGCTCCGCATAGTCACCCGCTGTTTCGCATCCAGGTTGCTCAGCGGTTCATCCATCAGGAAGATGCCCACCTTGCGGATCAGTGCCCGGCCGATGGCCACGCGCTGCCGCTGGCCGCCGGACAATGCGCGGGGCAGGCGGTCCAGATACTCTGTCAGGCCCAGGATCTTTGCGGTATTCTGCACCCGCTCCTCGATCACGTCCTCATCCACGCCCTGCAGCGTCAGTCCGAAGGCAATATTATCATACACGGTCATCTGCGGATAAAGGGCATAGCTCTGGAAAACCATCGCCACTTCGCGTTCCCGCGGGCTCATTTCATTGGCTCTTTTGCCGTTGATCAGGAACTCTCCGCTGGAGATGTTCTCCAGTCCGGCAATCATGCGCAGCGTGGTGGATTTTCCGCAGCCGGAAGGTCCGACAAAGACCACAAACTCGCCCTTGTCAATCTCCAGGTTGAAATTGTGCACCGCATGAAATCCGTTCGGATAGATCTTGTTGATGTCCTTCAGCGTGATATACATGCTCACCTGTCCTCCCTGACAGTCCGTTTTATCCTCTCAGAATCTCCGTATAGCAAAGCACAAAAGGCGCTACACCCTTGGCGTCGTTCGCGACCACAGGCTCTGATATGTAGTAGTCATAGCTGCCGTCCCTGCGCTTGTTGTCTTCCGGTCCCAGTCCCGCCACCAGGCAGATTCCGCCGAGTTCCGGTTCTCCATCCTTCCAGGTCAGCCTGCTCACAAGCCCGTCAAAAGTTTTCCGTCCCAGGACCGCAAACCGTTTCTCCAGTGCGCCTGTCCGGGCGCCTTTCAGCATGGCGCAGGCCATCATGGAACTCCCGCTGGACTCCGGATAGTTGCCTTCCCTTCCGGGCTGGTCCACCACCTGCCAGTACAGGCCGGTTTCCGGATCTGCATAGCGGGATACGCTTTCCATCAGTTCCCGGAATATACCGCCCAGTTCCTCCCGGTCCCTGCTCTCCGGCAGAATCTCATACAGATCCGCCAGCGCCAGCGAAAACCAACCCAGCGACCGCAGCCAGAAACTCCGGCTCAGACCGGTTTCCGGGTCTGCCCAGAAGGCTTTCCGGCTTGCGTCATATCCATGGAAATACAGCCCGGTTTTCGGATCCCGCATCCGGTCATGAACGGTCCGTACCTGGCGGAGAACATCCGATACATCCCCGTTTCCAAAGTTCAGCCGGTACATTGCCTCGAAGGGCTGCGCCATGTAAATCCCGTCCAGCCATACCTGATTGGGATAAATGGCCTTATGCCAGAAGGAACCTTCTGCCGTCCGCGGTTGTTCTTCCAGCATCCGGTGCAGCATGTCCGCCGCCAGGCGGTATTTCTCCTTTCCGGTTTTTGCGAAAGCCGGAAAAAGCACCCTTCCCTCGTTGATATCATCCAGCTGCCGCTTTTCCGGCACAAGCGTATCGATGCTTCCGTCCTCCCGGACAAAATGATCCAGCACCTGTTCTGCAAAGGCAAAATACTGCCCGTCCCCGGTAATCTCTGTCATGGCGGTCAACGCGGTGAGCATACAGCCGTCTATATAATTCCAGGTAGCCGGTTTCCCCTGCCGGATCTTCTCAAGATTCCACGCGGTTCTCTCCGGCGTGCTTTCCCGGATCAGGCTCAGGAGATACCGGCCGATCTGCTCGTACATCTCTTACCTCGCTTGCTTTTTTGCGTCATCTGCGATCTTTTTGATCATTTTTCTGGCTTCCAACAGCAGTAAATCCCAGGCAGTGGTCAGCGCTCCGAAAAGAACCGGCTCCACACCCACCGGAATCGTATCCGCCGCTCCCGTAAATGACACCGCAATCCGGTTAATCATGTTATAGGTCATGATCACGAGCGCCAGCAGCACGAACGCATAGAGCAGGTTCAGCGCCATTCCTGCCACTCCCTTCCGCCGGACCATCATCCAGCGGTCATTTGCGCCGGGAGTCTTCGCGTAATAGCGAAAAATACTGTTCACCAGCAAGTCCGTCACCAGGCCCAGTCCGGTCCCCAGGATAATCAGCTGGTTCTCCAGGCTCGGAACTGCAATACCGATTCCCCAGAAAAAGAAGAAACAGACAGCGCCGGCAAACCACCACTTGATCAGCACAACCTTCACCCAGTCGCTGAGGCGGATTTTCGGTCCGGACCGGTATTTGTCCAGTTCTTCCCGGGAAACCGGCGGACTGTTGCTGCTGTCAGCCGTTACCAGGTCCTCAACCGCGCTTTTATTCAGACGGTAATAGTCCGCAGCGTCCGGCTTCTTTTCTTCCTCCGGTCTTTGTTTTCTGCTCATGCCGTTCAGTTGTCCTCGCCCGAGATGTCAATGGTTCCCATACCTTCGTTCCCTGACACCTCCACGCTGGTATTGATTTTCCGGATCAGCGGTGTGTAAAGCGGCAGCAGGATCGTCAATGCCGCACCGATGATGATCAGAATCACGTGCACATGCAGCATGGTCTGTGCCTGGGAAATATAGATATTGTTGCCGGTCGGATCAATCGGGTTTTCCGTCCTCGTTACAGCCGCGGTAATCCGTCCGCCATAATAAAAATCACAATAGATAATTACTCCCAGCATCAGGATCAGCAGTACAAGCATCGGGATGTTTGCCTTCTTCCTGTGCGGGAAAACATTCAGGAAACAGACTAGGCTGAGGATGCTGAACAGCATCGTCACAAACCCGGCCAATCCCATGCCCGGCCCCTGGAGCTTGGCTGTGGTGTTGCTGATCTTTGCCAGGTTCAGGCTGTAATAGAGGAAAGCGGCAGCCAGCACCAGCAATGCAATCGTCTGGGGCTTTCGTTTCAGGGATACCAGTTTTTTCCGGAGGAACTCAGGCTTTCTCGTCGGCTGTTTTGCCATGGTCACTGTCCCTCCTTCCGGATCGCATTTGTTGTTTCCTTGTCAAAGAAATGTTTCCGTTTATACTGCAGCCCGGCAGTATCACCGTTGTGGAAGTCCTTCCAGCCGCGCAGCTTGGCCGTTATCCTGTTATGATCGCCCATGATGCCGTGTACGAGGGTGTTCATCCCCAGGTTTTCGTTCATGGTTACCTGCACCTGCAGTTCATTTCCTTCCTCCAGGTCTTCCGGCCGGACTCCCAGTACGATCTCCCTGCCATAATACTCTTTCAGGGTTTCCTTCTCTGCGTCTGTCAGTGCAGCTTCAAAACCCTTCCCCTTCAGCATGCCGTCTTCGAAAACCACATCATAAAAATTCATGGGGGGAAGGCCGATAAAGCCGGCCACAAACAGGTTTGCAGGCGTATCATACAGTTCCAGCGGTGTACCGATCTGCTGCACATGACCCATGCTCATACAGACAATCCGGTCCGCCAGGGTCAGCGCCTCCGTCTGGTCATGCGTCACATAAAGCATGGTTGCTTTCAGGCGTTTGTGCAGCAGCAGGATCTCCCGCCGGGTCGCGCCGCGGAGTTTCGCGTCCAGGTTGCTCAGCGGTTCATCAAACAGGAACACCTTCGGGTTCCGTACAATGGCGCGGCCCATGGCCACGCGCTGGCGCTGTCCGCCGGACAGCTGGCTCGGCTTCTTGTTCAGCTGGCTTGTCAGGCCCAGGATCTCCGCTGCCGCCAGCACTTTTTTGTGAATAACATTGGGGTCTTCCCTCCTCAGTATCAGGGAAAACGCCATGTTCTCATATACGGTCATATGGCCGTACAGGGCATAGTTCTGGAACACCATGGCCATATCCCGGTCCTTGGCCGGCGTCTGGGTGATGTCCTTTCCGTCCAGCAGCAGATGGCCGGCCGATATGTCTTCCAGTCCGGCAACCATACGCAGCGTAGTCGATTTTCCGCAGCCGGAAGGGCCAACCAGCACAATCAGCTCGCCGTCCCGGACGTCCATATTGAAATCATAAACGGCCTGGATCTTATTGTCGTATATTTTATCCAGATGCTGCAAACTCAGCTGCGCCATCTTATGCAACCTCCTTTGCTTCCCGGCTTTCCATCCTGCTGATATGCCGGTTCAGGGCGGCGGTTTTCCGCGCGTTGATCACGCCCGCAATAATCAGGCAAACTGCACTGAGGGCCAGATAACAGATGCATCGGGTAAACTGGGCGTCTCCCATCACCTGAACCTGTTCCTTACCGATTTTGATAACGGCCGCATGCGCCTGCATCGGGAGAATAAAAGCCCGGCAAACCTGTAATGCGCCAAGCCCATACAGCACGGTGCTGAATTTCCTCTGGTAGCTTTTGACGCCTTCGGACGCCAGGAAAGTCAGCAGCATAAACAGCAGGTTGTAGACGATGGATCCGCCCACCAGGATCTGGTAATACCAGCTGCCGACATCAGATTTGTATATCGAAATGAAAAACAGAACATTCAGCAGGATCGCCAGATAGCAAAGCCGGGAGGAGACAGTGTTCTTCACATACCGCATCCGGTCCAGTTTCAGATCGCGGTCACTCATGGTCTGTGTCATGCGGCTGCCTCCTTTCCCTGAGCGATCAGGAGTTGTTCTTCTTTCATGAGCCTGCGTTTCCAGAAAAGGTTTGCCGCCAGCAGAAATACAAGCGCCAGCAGCGCTCCAAACAGAACATAATGAATATCAAACCAGAAAGTTGATTCCGTATACAGGGTGTCCCACATCTCAGCAAATTCGGCCAGTTCCTCAAAATTCACCTGCAGGAACTGTGCTTTGTAGAATTCAATCCCGTTATGCGCCCAGATGCTGAAAGCAGCCGCGCCGGCAGCCACCATGGTTGTGGAAAAATAGTTGCCGATATAGTATTTCCTGCGTTTATGCGTGTTTGTTATAAAGAGTGTAATGCACAGCAGGATCATGCCGATGGAGGCGCGCAACAGGTCCCGGTTGAACGGTTGCATGTCGTAATATACCCTGGAACCGGCGACATCCGTCTCGTCCAGGTTTCTCGGGTCGCTGATCGTGCTGTACAGCGCTTCATACAGATCGGTCATGATTCCCAGCGCATAGAGAAATATCAGCGCGCTGACAATCAGCAGCGCCAGGCAGAGAATCTTCTGCAGTTTCACCTGTCTCTTATACATGGCCGGTCTCCCTTTCACTTGTTCCGCCAAAGGGGAAAGGTCTGCCCGGAAAAACCCGGGCAGACTTCCTTCCCGTTTTATTGATTATTTCACCGCGGTGAAGAATTCCTGCGCGCGCTTCCATGCTTTCTGCGCGTAGGCCAGATACTGTTTGCCCTTCATCGTGCTGGTAACTGTTTCGGCCGCCTCTTCCGGGCTGCCCATTCCTTCGGCCGTGAAGCCTTCGGCGATGAGGCTGATCAGGCAGTTCTGGCCCTTGCTTCCGGTATCGAACTTTTCAGACAAGTCCGTGAACTCCTTGACCTTGGTGTTTTCTGTAGAGGTATAAGGCAGGATCGTCGGAACAGAGGTATACCACGCGTTCTCCGCCAGCGCCAGTTCGGGATGCTTGATGGTTCCGAGGCCGATAGCCGTGGAAATCCGTCCCGCGCCTTCCCGGCCGACCGCTGTTGTGCACTGGTACTCAAAGGCCTGGCTCTTCATAAAGCTCAGGGTGGATCCCAGGTACATACGGGCATAGTTGGTATAGTTGCCGCTCGCTTTCTCCCACAGTTCAGTCCGGGTCGCGTCAGCGATTTCAGGCATCTGTGTACCATTGAAGTTAAAGGTGACGTAGGAGCCGTCCGCATTAGTCTTGATAAAAGCGTCAGGACCATAGCTCATCAGGATAATGCCCTCCGGAGAGTAGGCATAATCGATCAGCTTAAGCGCAGCATTCAGCTTGTTTTCATCATTGGCCACGCCGGCGGCGGAAATGCCCCAGCCGCTGTCCTTCACACTGCGCCAGCTCTCGGTAAAGCGCATGTAAACACCTTCATCATTTGTCCCGTCATACCAGCGGGCAACGGGCACCATAACCGCCATGTACTTTTCACCGTTTTCCGTATCCAGGATCGGCAGGCCTGTTTCCTTGTCGACCTTTTCGTTGTACAGCACCTGCGTCTGGTTATAGTCGTAATGCATGAAGCCCAGGTCCTGTGCCAGGTAGGATTCTGTCTTGACGTCCTCGCCGTTCACAAACGCGGTGGAAATCAGGCCTTCCTGTGCCAGGGCGTTCATACGGGCCAGCGCTTCATAGGTCGCGGTCTCCTGCCGCGCGTCCCGCAGGGTGCCGTCCTTTTCAACATACAGATAACCGTTACGGGATTCAAGACCGCGCACGCCGAAGAGGTGGCCGGCGAAGCGGACCATATCGTACCGGCGCTGGTTATTCGCGTCTTCACGGGAGAACAGGCCCTGCACCGTTTCGGTTCCGTTCAGCGTCTGGGGGTTGGCCACAACGCAGCGCAGCAGTGCAACCAGTTCATCAGCGTCCCACGCGGCATTCTGTCCGATGAACAGGTCGGAGCGCGCAGCACCGTAGTATCCATTGTAGGTCTTGTCAATGTATTCGCGCAGCATGTTGACCGCGGCCACACCGTCCAGTTCACCAGCGGCGTTCATTTTCTCGATGATGTTGCCGTAAGCGTTATAGTCTTTGGTCACGGTCTCAACCGCTGTACCTTCAAGGTTGGGCGTTTCGATCTCGATCTTGCCGCTGGTGGGCATATAGGGGGTGTAAACAGCCGGGGCCAGTTTGTTGCTGGCTTCCGCGGCAAATTCCCCTTCGCCGTCAAGCAGTTTCTGTACCCAGTCCACACGCATCAGGGGCATCCGTTCGATATCATTCACACCGTCGAAGTAGGGGCTGAAGTAGATGGCGCCATTGGTCGTATCGCCCGTAATGGACAGCCGGACGATGGGATTGGTTTCCAGGAAAGCCTTGAAATTCGGCATCCGGTCCAGATAATCAGCGATATTGATCAGCTTGCTTTCAACGCCAGCAGCGGAAAGCTGGTCCGCGGTTCCGCACACCATGTCAACGTCCTGAAGCTTGGGGTACCATTCATTAAACTCTTCCTTGTTGGAATGGCCCTGGTATACGCTTACAAACTTAACGCCCAGGATCTTTTCCAGTTCAACCCAGGTGGGCTTCAGGTCGCCGACGGTGTACGTGACGCCGTCCGCCAGTGTAATGCTGCCGTCCTTGATCGTCTCCGGGTCAAAGATCAGGCCTGTCTTGGCATTGTTGTAGCCGGTGGCCATGCGGAGCTCAGTGCCTTCCGCAACCGGAAGCGCTTCTGCGCCGGCCAGGCTGATCATGGAAAGAACCATCATCAGCACCATTAGAATAGAGAGCATTTTTTTCATACCGGGAATCCTCCTTATTATATTACGGCTGATCTTCCAGCCGTTAGGATACATATTGGGTTATTCCTTCACTCCGCCGACATTGGTACCTTTGGCGAAGTATTTCTGGATAAACGGATAGATCACCAGGATCGGAATAATGCTGCAGACCACCAGCGCATAGATCATGGAGTCCGGCGCATACACTTTGTTCCATCCGGTCATCTGGTCCGGATCCGTATACATCTCCAGCTGCAGCCGGATAAACACCTGCAGCGGGTGTTCGTTCTGGTTGCTGATCATCTGGCGTGCCCAGAAATATCCGTTCCAGCGGCTGATAGCAAAGAACAGCGCCACCGTGGCGATCGTGCTCTTGCTCATGGGAATATAGACCTTGCTCAGCACCTGGAATTCTGATGCGCCATCCACCACCGCCGCTTCCTCAATCTCGGAAGGCACGTTCTCAAAAGCGTTCCGAAGCAGGATGATGTTCATGGCCGCCATACCCATGGCGATGACCACCAGCCATTTGTCGTCCATAATGCCAACAGAGCGGAACACCTGCTGTGTGGTCAGGTAATTCAGGTACTGAGGAACAATGCCGGCGCTGAACCACATGGTAAAAACCAGGAAGAAATTGAACGTTTTGCGGAACAGCAGCCTTTTCTTGCTCAGCGCATATGCGCCGAGGATGGCTACGCCCAGCGCCCAGATCGTTCCGTAGAAGGTCAGGAACAGCGTGTTGCTGTAGGAATTCCAGAACATGTTGTTACTGAACATGCTGGAAAAAGCTTCAAACTGGACATTCTTGGGCAGCAGAACAACCTCGCTGTATTCCACGGCATGCCGTCCGGAAAGAGAGGCCGATACCGCGTATATAAACGGATAAAGGCACATCAGCGCAAAGATCGTCAGGAAAAAATAGCTCAGGATCCGGAAGATCAGCTCGGAGACCTCCAGTTTTCTTTTCATGCCGGAGCCCTCCTTAATACAGTGAAGTATTGGCGGCTTTGCGGGCAATCGTATTCGCGCCGATCACCAGCAGCATACCTACCACATTGTTCATCATTTCCGCTGCGCTGGCGACACCCGTTCCGCCTCCGCCCAGCATTCCGACCCGGTAGCTCAGGGTGGAGATCACATCCGCAGTCATATATGTTTTCGGGTTATACAGGAGCAGTACTTTTTCATACCCGATGTTCAGCAGCGATCCGATCCTGGTAATCAGCATGATCACAACCGTGCTCAGGATACTGGGCAGAACGACATACCGCATCTGCGCCCACTTGCCCGCGCCGTCGATCTGCGCGGCTTCATAGCTGGTCGGTGAAATCGCGATAATCGCTGCGAAATAAACGATGCTGTCGTAACCCGCGCCTTCCCAGATCCCGCTGATCTGGTAGATCGCCCGGAAATAAGACGGGTTGTTCAGCAATCCTGCATTCCCGGCCTCTTCAGAAATAATTCCAAGCTTCACAAGCGCCTGACTGATAATGCCCATCTGTCCGATCATGGAGCCCTGCTTTACCAGCATAATAACCAGGGAGGTCATCACGACCGTGGACATGAATTTCGGAAGATATGTCATCACCTGGTAAACGCTGCGCGCCGCGTTGGAACGAACCTCGTTAAAGAACAGCGCCAGGAGGATCGGCATCGGGAATCCAAAGCACAGCCCGTAAAAGCTCAGCAGAAAAGTGTTCCGCATCGCCATCCAGAAGTTCTGGCTCAGGCTGCCTCCGCCAACCAGCAGCGTCCTGAAATAACTGAAGCCGGAAAAATACTGCTCGTTCACCGGTTTGATTCCGTCCGGCACCTTGAAGCTGCCCAGCAGTTCATACATGGGAAAATAACGCCAGAACAGGAATACCAGCAGCATCGGGATCAGCATCACATAGAGCCGCCAGTCCTTGACAATTGTGCGGCCCACATTCAGCCAGTAATGCTTTTCCACGTCATCCCGGACCGCCTGTTCCGGATCTTCCCGATAAACGCCGCTTTCCTGATCCGGGATCAGGTAATCCGCCGCTTTTCCTTTCATCGGGAACCTCCCCCCTCACTTTTCTCCGGATCGTTGATCCGGGCCAGATAATGTTTCTGTTCTTCCAGCATTCCGTCCAGCCGGGATACAATCCAAAGGATCACAACAGTAAAGATATACGTCACAGAATCCGTCGTCACAAACAGGAGCAGTTCTTCCGGCGGCGTTCCGGCAATCAGCGCGGCCGCTGCCCTTCCAGCCTGCATAGCCAGAACAATCAGGATGCTGAACAGAAGATTGAGCAATATCTTGTCATGAAGCCTCTTCCAGCCCCATTTCCGTTCCGGGAGAAGGACTGCAAGCGCCGCAAGGTTCCCGATTCCGTAAATCAGGAACTGGATGCCCGTTCCTTTCATCGCAACTACGGTCACCACACCGCCCAGCGCCGCATGGATCCCGCACCACGGCCCCCACCGCACCATAACGATTGCCGTCACAGCCGGCACCACTGAAACCGTCCACGGTTCCGCCGGGAACCAGCCGGTCGCAGCCCGGACCAGCACCGTTTCAAAAATGATCAGCATCAGCGCGAACAGGGACAGGTCAATCGTGCGGTACTGTTCAACGGATTTTCGGGTCTGCACTGCGTTTCCTCCGGCGTTTTTGGTTGTTTTGTCCACTATTCATACAGTATTATACAAAAATTTGTACACTTTTGCAAAGGCAAAAAAGGCGAAACATATGGACAAAACGGATATGGCTGTGTTTACGGTTGTTTGCCGATATAGGCCAGAATACCGCCATCCACATAGAGGATATGGCCATTCACATAGTTGCTGGCATCGGATGCCAGGAACACCGCGGGACCCTGCAGGTCTTCCGGGGTTCCCCAGCGGGCTGCCGGCGTCTTGGCGATAATGAACTGGTCAAAGGGATGGCGGCTGCCGTCCGGCTGTTTTTCCCTCAGCGGCGCGGTCTGTGGCGTGGCGATATAGCCCGGACCGATGCCGTTGCACTGAATGTTGTGCCCGCCGTATTCAGAGCAGATGTTCCGGGTCAGCATCTTCAGCCCGCCCTTGGCAGCCGCGTAGGCGGATACGGTTTCCCGGCCCAGTTCGCTCATCATGCTGCAGATGTTGATAATCTTGCCGTGCCCCTTTCCGATCATCGAAGGGATGACCGCCTTGGCGCAGATGAAAGGCGCATTCAGGTCCACATCTATCACCTTGCGGAATTCCGCGGCGCTCATTTCGGTCATCGGGATCCGGCGGATGATGCCGGCGTTGTTGACCAGGATATCGATCACGCCGACCTCCTGCTCAATCTGTTTCACCAGTGCCTGAACCGCGTCCTCGTCCGTCACGTCGCAGACATAGCCTTTCGCATCAATGCCTTTTTCCGCGTAGGCCTTCAGGCCCTTGTCCACCAGTTCCCGATTGATGTCGTTGAATACGATCACCGCGCCGGCGGCCGCGTACGCTTCCGCGATCGCGAAACCAATCCCGTAGCTCGCGCCGGTGATCCACGCAACCTTGCCCTTCAGGCTGAAACTGTTCATATCCATGATCTTTTCCTCCCTTATCTCAGATCAGTGGTTTTGATGTTATCCATATCATCAAAAGCCTGGTTTTCCCCGCCCATCGCCCAGATGAACGTATAATTGCTTGTTCCCGCTCCGGCGTGAATCGACCAGGAGGGCGAAATCACCGCCTGCTCGTTCTGCATGACAATATGCCGGGTCTCCTGTCCTTCGCCCATCATATGGAAGACCACATTGTCCTGCGGCACTTCAAAGTAGAAGTATACTTCCATCCGCCGCTCGTGCGTATGCGCCGGCATCGTGTTCCAGACGCTGCCGGTCTCCAGCACGGTCATGCCCATGCTCAGCTGGCAGGTCTTCAGCACCGAGGGATGGATGAACTGGTTGATTACCCGCTTGTTGCTGGTTGCCGCGTCGCCGCAGGGCTTCTTGGCCGCGTCCGCGATCCGGATCAGCCGGTTCTCATAGCTGCAGTGGGCCGGCGCGGAGACCAGGTAGAACTTCGCGGGCTTTGCCGCGTCCGCGCTCTCAAAATACACTTCCTTCGCACCGCGGGTCAGGTACAGGCAGTCCTTGTAATCCAGGTCGTACACCTCGCCGTCCGCGGTGACCCGTCCGGCCCCGCCGACATTGAACATGCCGCATTCCCGGCGTTCAAGGAAATACTCCGTGCCGAAGTTGTGCCAGATGTCGATGCCCTTGTCGATGGAGACCTTTTCCTTCACCGGCATCACGCCGAAGGTCACCATCCGGTCCACATGGCTGTAGACCGCGGTCACCTGGTCCGCTTCAAACAGCTTTTCGATCAGGAATTCCTTCCGCACTTCCTCGGTGGTGTACCGCCTGAAATCCTTCTGGTTGCAGCTGTACCGAATGTCCATATGTCTTCCTTCTTTCCTTTTATTGCTCTGTGATTTCCCAGACGTCTTCCGTCTCAAGCCGCTCTCCTTCGAAACCTTCCAGGAACACATTTTCCATGGTCAGTTTCTTCAGGAACCGGACAATGATTCCCCGCCTGCAGCATTCCTCGACATGCAGTGCCATGGCAGGCATCATCGGCTGTGCCTCCGGATCAAAGCTGAAAAAGCAGTTTCTCAGTTCCAGATGCTCAATCGGCTTCTCCGGCAATCCCATTGCGTAAACTGCGCAGGCCTTGCATCCGTCCGCTTTCACCCGTTCAAAGCAGACAGTCCGGATCTCCGGCGTGGTCTCGTCCACCGGCTGCTTTTCCCGGCTCTGCACCCGTTCCGTTTTCCCGTCCGCGTCGCAGAAATAGAAGCTGTTGATGACCAGCGGCATCTTGACCCCGTCCATCCGGATATCCCGGAACAGGATCCCGTCAATCACCCCGTCCTTCCCGCGGTCACGCCTGGTTTTGATCCGGAGTGCCCGGTCGTTTCCCTTCATATAGCAGTGATGCGCCAACACCTTTTTCACCCCGCCGGCCATCTCGCTGCCCACGGTCACGCCGCCGTGCCCGTCCAGCAGAGCGCACCAGCCGATCTCCAGGTCTTCACAGGGCCGCCTGTATTTCCGGCCCAGGCCGATCTTTCCGCTCTTGATGGCAATGCAGTCGTCCCCGACGGAAATTTCCGTGCCAAGCAGGCGCACCTTCCGGCAGCTTTCCGGATTGAACCCGTCGGTGTTCGGACTATCCCAGGGAGCCCGGATCCGGATGTCGATAAAGTCCAGTTCCTCGCTGAATGCCGGATGGAGGTTCCAGCTGGGGCTGTTCCGGAAGGTCAGTCCCTGAACCAGCATCCCTTTGCAGCGCTGGGTATACAGCAGGTTGCCCCGGCTGGCGATCCGGGTTTCCTTCGGTCTCACCCACCAGTCGCCTTCATCGGCCCGGCCGTCGATCACACCTTCTCCGATGATCGCCACTTCCGTCACGCCGATGCCGTTCAGCGCCGCCGCGAATCCGTCTGTGGCGCAGCCCTCAAACAGGCCGAGCAGGATCTCCCCGTCCGGGTTGTCCGCGGGCGTATCTCCCGGGAGTACCGGAAACCTTTCCCGGTCTGTCAGGAGCTTCAGCACCGCGCCGCCCGCGATCTCGAGCGTCAGGCGGCTTTTCAGGAACAGCGGCCCCGTCACATATTCTCCCGGAGGGACTAACACCCTGCCGCCTTCCGGACAGCAGAGGATCGCCGCCTGGAGGAACGCGGTATCCTCTGTCTGCCCGTCTCCCTTCGCGCCAAAGTCCTTCACGTTCAGGGAGCAAGTCTCTTTTGCGGTCCGGAAAGACAGTGTTTCCCTGGCCCCGCCGTCCGTCACGCTTTCCAGTACATAGTCCGTATCCGGTTCCAGGTCGAACAGGGAAGACACCGAGCGGTATTCCTCACCCAGGCGCTCCCCGTCCAGGAAGAGTTCCCGCTTTTCCCGGGCCTCATACAAGCCCTCCGGATCCAGCAGCACGCTGCAGCTGCGGGATGTAACGCACAGTATTTTCATCACGGTTCTCCGGTAATCCTTCCTCAGTTGTCCGGACAATTTTGCCGAATTGTACAGGCTGTATTTTGCTTCGTTTCTCTGTCATTTCTTTCCGTCTGCAGTATATATGAAAAGCCGGACAGGATTCAAGGCTTTCCAGCCATTCTCTCCGTATCCGGCTGTATCGTATCCGTTTTGTCCATATCGCTTAGGCCTGGCTTTCCAACCAGGTCCGGGTCTGTTCCGCGTTTTCCGGCGTCGTGTTTTCCAGGGTCATCGGCAGGTTCCTTTCCCGCGCCAGTTTCAGCAGGGATCCGTACCGCATCTGCCCCTGCCCGCAGGGGACCGGCCTGGGTCTCGGCGTATCCGGCTGCGGGATGAAATCCTTCATATGCAGCACGCAGACCCGGTCTCCCAGCCTGCCGGTCGCCTCCCGGATCAGGCAGTCCGCCTCCCCGGTATGCTCCGAGTCGATCAGGTTCACCGCGTCCAGGATGATCCTTACCCGGTCGCTCTTCAGGTCCTCCAGCATCCGTTCCGCCAGGGCTGCGTCATGGATAATATGGCTGCATACCGGCTCGATCGCCAGCGTCACGCCCAGTTCCTCCGCCGCCCGGACCACCGGCCTGACCCTGTCCAGGAACAGCCTGTAGTATTCATCCGTCCGGCAGGCCTTTCCTTCAGGACCGTCCGCAGGCGGGGTTTCCGTGCCTACGCACCGGGCACCGATCATCGCGGCAAACTGCAGGTGTGCCAGATAGATTTCCCGGATCCGGACTGCCTCCTCCTCGTTCCGGTCGGCCAGTTTCAGATAGCAGCCAAGAACAGCACACTCTATCTTTGCCCGGTCCAGCTCCCGCTTCACTTCCGCCGCCAGTTCCTCCGTCAGCAGTTTCGGCGCGTCGGCCATTCCGAAGCCCGGCACCGCCTTGCTCATGGCCAGCTGCACGCAGCTGAATCCCTGCGCCGCGGCATAACCCAGTCTTTCCCGCAGCGTTCCCGGCCGGGTATCGTGAAGCCTGATTCCGATGTTCATCCGTCTCCTCCTCCTGAAACCGGAAGGCAAAAGGCGCCGGTTTCCCCGGCGCCTTCTGCGGCTCCGGAATCAGATCTTCTTGCTTTCGAAGCCGAAATACTTTTTCGCGTTGTTGTAGCTGATGTCCGCCACGATCTCCTTCAGGGTGCCAAAGTCTTCCGGATAGAAGCCTTCCTCCACCCATTCGCCGAAGATCCGGCAGAGGATGCGGCGGAAATACTCATGCCGCGGATAGCTCAGGAAGCTTCGGCTGTCCGTCAGCATGCCAACAAAGCCGGCCAGGTATCCCAGGGAGGCCAGGCTCTTCAGCTGCTCGCTCATCCCGTCAAAGTGGTCGTTGAACCACCAGGCGGAACCATGCTGGATCCGTCCGATGGCTTCGTCGTTCTGGAAGCAGCCGAGGATCGTATCGATCGCCGCGTTGTCGTTGGTGTTCAGGCTGTACAGGATCGTCTTCGGCAGGCTGCCGGCATCCTCCAGCGCGCCGAGGAACGCGGCTGTCTGGGCGCTGGGCGCATAGTTGTCCACGCAGTCGAATCCGGTATCCGGCCCCATTTTGCGGAACGTGACCGGGTTGTTGTCCCGGCGGCAGCCGTAATGCAGCTGCATCACCCAGTTCCTATCCTTATACTCCGCGGCCATCGCCGTCATGAAAGCGTATTTGAACTTCGCCTCGTCCTCCGCGCCAGGTACGGTCCCGGCCAGCCGCGCGCTGAAGATCTTCTCAATCTCTCCTTCCGGAGCCGGAGCGTAAACGACGTAATTCAGCGCGTGATCGCTCAGTTTGCATCCGCGGGCGGCAAAGAAGTCCAGCCGATTATGCAGCGCTTCCTTCAGGTCCGCGAAAGAGGCGATCTTCATCCCGGCTGCCGTTTCCAGCCGGGCGAGGTATTCCGGATAATCCGCCTTTTCCAGGTTCATGGCCTTGTCCGGACGCCAGGCCGGCAGCACCGTCACCGGGAAGGTTTTGTCCGCCGCCAGTTTTTCGTGCCATTCCAGCGTGTCCGCCGGATCGTCCGTGGTACAGATCGTATCCACATTGCTCATCATGATCAGGCCGCGGGCGGAATACCCTTCGCTCCGCAGCTTCGTGTTGGCGATCTCCCAGACTTCCTTGGCAGTCTGCCTGTTCAGGATGCCCTCATAGCCAAAGAACCGGCGCAGTTCCAGGTGGCTCCAGTGATGCAGCGGATTGCCGATGGCCTTGCCCAGCACCTCGGCGTATTTTTCAAATTTCTCCCAGTCATCAGCGTCACCGGTGATGTACTTTTCCGGCACGCCCGCGGACCGCATCAGGCGCCACTTGTAATGATCCCCGCCGAGCCAGACCCGGGTAATATTGTCATACCGGACGTCTTCATAGATCTCCCGGGGGCTCAGGTGGCAGTGATAGTCAATGATCGGCTGCTTTTCCGCCGCCTCGTGGAAAAGCTTCTTCGCCGCTTCCGTGTTTAACAGGAAGTCTTTGTCCAGAAACTGTTTCATAATCGTTCCCCTTCACATGATCGCTTTGTCTTTTGCTCATAATTGATCAATTATCTCTTCACCCGGGCGCTGCCGTTCTTCATGACGGATTCCACTTCCTCCCGGCTGGCCATGCTGGTGTCTCCGGGGGTGGTCATCGCCAGGGCGCCGTGGGCAGCGCCGTAATTCACCGCCATTTCGGGATTGCCGGTGGTTATCAGGCCGTAGATCAGGCCCGAGGCGAAGGAGTCCCCGCCGCCGACACGGTCCAGGATCTCCAGGTTGTCGTAGGCCTTGGACATATATACCTGCCCGTCCGCCCAGCAGATCGCTTTCCAGTCGTTCACCGTCGCCGTTTTGACGGTGCGCAGCGTGGTGGCAATCGCCTTGAAATTGGGATACTGCCTGGCCGCTTCCGCGATCATCTTGTAGTATCCGTCCAGGTTCAGTTCCTTCAGGTTCTCATCGTTTCCTTCCACCTGGAGGCCCAGGCACGCGGTAAAGTCTTCTTCGTTGCCGATCATCACGTCCACATACCGGGCAACTTCCCTGTTGACTTCGCGGGCTTTTTCCAGGCCGCCGATCGCCGACCACATGGAAGGACGGTAATTCAGGTCATAGGAGATCATCGTGCCGTATTTCTTCGCGGTTTTGCAGGCGGCGATGACCGTCTCGCAGCTCTGCTCCGACAGGGCCGCGTAGATTCCGCCCGTATGCAGCCACCGGACGCCGAGTTTTCCGAAAACATAATCGAAATCAAAATCTTCGGGGGTCGCCTTGGAGATGGCGGTGTTGGCGCGGTCAGAGCATCCCACGGCGCCCCGGATTCCGAATCCGCGCTCCGTAAAATTCAGGCCGTTCCGGCAGACGCGGCCGATGCCGTCCGTCTTTTTCCAGCAGATCAGGCTGTTATCCACGCCGCCCCGCTCAATGAGGTCCCTGAGGAGTCTGCCGACTTCGTTGTCGGCGACTACGTTCACC
>JAEEGL012778604.1_pt1 | contig 19968 bp, 21 predicted proteins | sample 9134231 | NCBI WGS metagenome assembly JAEEGL01 (sample SAMN16246548, study PRJNA631951) | gut metagenome | biome: gut microbiome; feature: rumen; material: fiber-attached | host: Bos | place: Iran: Karaj | collected 2018-10 | reverse complement strand
CTTTCCTCCCCCGTATCCATTCTCTCTCTTTCGTATTTTTTGTTCAGGAGAATTGTTATGCAAACGATGAAACGATCCAAAGCCGTGAAAATCATCTGCTTTATTCTTACAAGTATACTTCTGTTTCTCACCTGCTGCGCCGTGATGCTGAACGCCGTGCTCGTTTCCGACCCCACGCCGGGGTTTGTTTCCAAAGAAACCGCTTCGGATTTTCTGTTTGACGACGTTTATCAAGCCCTTTCCGGAAGGCAGGCCCAGCGGCTGTACCGGGGCGGCATCTTTTCTTACGCCCTCAACGGCGAGGGAGACGCATATTTTGCCGAACGCCCCGCGCTGCAGCAGGGCAGCACGAACTATGCGATAAAGGTCATCGACGCGAACGGTAAGGTTCTGCTGCAAAACTATGCGCCGAAGGACACGTACACACCATATACGTTTTACTACGAATACCCCGTGGATGCGGAAACCGATGAAGAAAACCATTCCACCGAACTAACCGTGGAAACCACCGCCGCGCCGGAAGAAACGGTAACGGAGGAAACGGATACCACTACCCTGCCGCAAAGCGAGCAGGCGACCGAACCCACGGCCGGGGAACCCACGGGCGCTTCCGAGATCGCAGATACCACGGCGGCCCCCGCCGAGGAACCGCTGACGCAGGAGGCTTCGCGTTCCGTTGATACGCAGGAAGCGCCCACCGCCGGAAATCCCGTAAAAAGCGACGACGAAGAGGTATATATTGAAGACCTGCGGGAAGAATTCGGGCTGAGCAGTATTTTCATGTATATCTACCCGGCAGAGGACGGCATGAACGACGCCATCCGGGAATACTGCCTTACGATCTATACCAACGATTTTGAGCCCGGCGAGGCGGAATACTACCTGCACGGCCAGTATGAGATCTACCACCAGACGGATTTCGCCGTGAGCGGCAACGGCAGCGTTTATTTCATCGGCACCCTGCGCGGCGACGAGATCCATGAAGACACCACGGTGCCCAATACCCGCTTCGAGAGCCTGACGCTCACCGTGGCCGTGGATAAGGCGCTTACAGCAAACGACAGCCTTGCGGGCATTGCGAAACTGAAAAACACGGCCGATTTCTGCCTGACGCACCTGGGCGGCATCTGCCTTGCGCTGCTGGCGCTCACGCTGATTTTCGGCATACTGTCGCTTATTTTCGCGGGCTGGGTGAAAAACAACGACCGCCCCGTGGCGCGCGGCATTCACCGCATTCCGCTGGAACTGGTGATCGCTGCGTTTATCGCGGCCTTTGCCACCGGCGCCGTGTGCGGCGTGGAATGGCTGAAAACCGCCGTATTCCTGGGGAGCGATATTGAAGAATTCGTGATCACTATGCCCGTATGGGCCGTACTGTGCTGGTGGTGCATATACACCTTTGCGGTGCGCGTAAAGGCAAAGGCGCTGGGCAGCACCTTCTGGCTGGGCAGATTCTGCAAATGGCTGTTCGCCCTGATCGCAGACGGCGCGAGAGCGCTTCGCTTTGAATGGAAGCTTGCCATCGGCATGGCGGTACTTTATATAGGCGGCGGCATCGCAGGGCTGATCTGCATAGTGAGCGGAGATTATACCGAAGTAATGATCATCCCGTGGATCCTGTGGAAGATCGCCGAGCTGGTGGGCATGGTGCTGCTGGCTGTGAACCTGAACACGCTGCACGAGGGCGCGAAAGCCCTTTCGGAGGGTAAGGACGCGACCGTGGAAAACCGCTTTTTATTCGGCGAGTTCCGCAAACACGCGCAGTATCTGAACAGCGTGGGCGACGGCATCAACGCCGCTGTGGAGGAACGCCTCAAGAGTGAGACCACAAAAACCGAGCTGATCACCAATATTTCACACGATCTGAAAACGCCGCTCACCTCCATCGTGAATTACATCGACCTGCTGAAAAAGGAGCCGATGGAAAGCGAAAAGGCGCGGGAATACGTTGCAGCCATCGACCGGGCCAGCCAGCGGCTGAAAAAGCTGACGAGCGATATCGTGGACGCCTCCAAGGCCGCGGCGGGCAGCATACAGATGACGCCGGAGGATACGGACCTGACCGTGCTTCTGGGGCAGGTGAAGGGCGAATACGAGGAACGCCTCGCGGCCAGAGGGCTGACCCTTGTGGAGAGCATCCCCGAAACGCCCCTCACGGTATATGCGGACGGCAGACTGCTGTGGCGCGTGTTCGATAACCTGATGAGCAACGTGGCGAAATACTCCATGCCGAACACGCGGGTATACCTGACGGTGACCGAGGCGGACGGGAAAGCGCACGTGGAATTCAAAAACATTTCCCAGTCGCCGCTGAACATCGACCCCGCCGCGTTAACGGACCGCTTCGTGCGTGGGGACGCCAGCCGCAATTCCGAGGGCTCGGGCCTCGGCCTGAACATTGCGCAGAACCTTGCCCGCAACATGGGCGGTACGCTGACCCTTGCCATCGACGGCGATCTGTTTAAGGCGACGCTCACCTTCCCCTTAAAAAAGATTTGACAAATCCGGATAAAAAATGCATAATAAAGGCAGCTGCGTTTCCGTTCGCGGCTGCCTTTTTGAGTTTACAGTTTACAGATTACAGTTTACAGTTCTGAAAGAAGGATCGGTATGGTCACACGGGAGCAGGCGTTTGCGCTGCTGCGGAAATATAACAAGGAGCCCTTTCACATTCAGCATTCGCTGACCGTGGAGGGCGTGATGCGCTTTTTTGCAGAAACCGAAGGCTATGCGGACGAAGCGGAGTTCTGGGCGACGTGCGGGCTGCTGCACGATATCGATTTTGAAAACTGGCCCGAACAGCACTGCCGGAAGGCCCCGGAGCTTCTGGCGGAGATCGGCGCGCCCGAGGCGCTGGTGCACGCGGTGTGCGCCCACGGCTACGGCATCTGCAGCGACGTTGAACCCACGCACCCGATGGAAAAATACCTGTTCGCCGCGGACGAGCTGACCGGCCTGATCTGGGCCGCGGCCAAAATGCGCCCCTCCGGAAGCACGCAGGATATGGAGGTTTCGAGCCTCAAAAAGAAATACAAGGATAAAAAGTTTGCGGCCGGCTGCTCGAGGGACGTGATCGCCCGCGGAGCCGAAATGCTTGGCATCCCGCTGGAAACGCTGATGGAAAAGACCATTCTCGCGCAGCGATCCTGCGAGGACGCCGTGAACGCGCAGATGGCGGCGCTGTACCCGGAAGGCTGAGGTGACGGTATGTTTCAGGCACTGTTTACGCTGGTGACGGACCGGCTGATCCGTAAAAGCAAATACGGAAAATACATCCGCCGCCTTGCCCTGGTCACGGGGATCCTTTACTGGCTGAAGCTGAAAAAAGAAGGCAAAAGCGCATAAAACCACCGCAGGGTGGTTTTTTATCTATCGGTTTTAACGTTCGGAGGCGGTGTTATGAAGTATACGGTGGATAAAACGGGCGGGGAGGCCGCCTACCTGCAGCTCTACCGGCAGCTGCGCGAAGATATCGTGACCGGCGCCTACCCCTACGGGGGCAAGCTGCCCTCCAAGCGGCTGATCGCCGAGGAGACGGGCGTGAGCGTGATCACCGTGGAGCATACGCTGGCGCTGCTGGCGGACGAGGGCTATATCGAACCGAAGGAACGCAGCGGATATTACGTGTGCTATACCGAAAACGAGGTATTCGCCGTGCCGGAAACAGCGCCCGCGCCCATTCCCCGCGCCGACGCGGTCACGCCGGATACGGACTTTCCTTTTACGGTGCTCTCCGGAGCCATGCGCCGCGTGCTGGCGGATTACGGCGCGCGGATATTGGAAAAAGGGCCGAACACGGGCGAACCGGAGCTCAGGGACGCCATCGCCGGGTATCTGCGCCGCAGCCGCAATATGCAGGTAAGCCCCCATCAGATCGTGATCGGCGCGGGCGCGGAATACCTGTATACCCTGATCGTGCTCACGCTGGGCAGGGAGAAAACCTTTGCCATTGAGAAGCCAAGCTACGAAAAGATCGAGGCGATCTATAAGGCCGACGGCGTACGCCCGGAGCAGCTGCCGCTGGGGCACGACGGCATCCGAACCGCGGCGCTGGAAGCATCGGATGCGGACGTACTGCACATCACGCCCTACCGCAGCTACCCCAGCGGGGTGACGGCGAGCGCATCCAAACGCCGCAGATACCTCAAATGGGCCGAAAAACCGGGCAGATATATTGTGGAGGACGATTACGAATCGGAATTCACGCTCTCCTCCAAACCGGAGGAGACGCTGTACGCGCTTTCGGAAAAGCCGAACGTGATCTATCTGAACACCTTTTCGCAGACCCTTGCGCCGGGCGTGCGCATGGGCTATCTGGTGCTGCCCGAACCGCTGACGGCCGCCTTTCAGGCGAACGCGGGGTTTCTCTCCTGCACCGTGCCGGCGTTTGAGCAGCTGGTAATGGCAAGGCTGATCGCGGGGGGCGAATTTGAGCGTCACATCAATCGCGTACGACGGAAAAAAAGGAAAAATTTATAATATATCCGTTCATTTTTTTTAATAATTCTTGACAATATCGCTTATATTTATTAAAATGATATATAGCGCAAATTAATTAAAAAAATGATTTTCAACAAGAAGGACGACGGAAACGGAAAGGAGATGCGCCCATGCATTACACTTACACCCCGAAAATGGTTTGCTCCAGAAAGATCGATTTTGATATCAACGGCAACGTGATCACGAATATCTCTTTTGAGGGCGGCTGCAACGGCAACCTGAAGGCGATCTCCAAGATCCTGGACGGCTGGACCGTGGAACAGATCGAAAGCAAGATCCGCGGCAATCTCTGCGGCCTCCGCTCCACCTCCTGCGCAGATCAGCTTGCCATTGCCGTACGCAGGGCTTACGAAGAAACGAAAGCCGCCGAATAACGCGGCTGCGTAATATAGAAAAAAACCGAAAGAAGCGAAGCAAAGAAAATGGAAACAACCCCGGAAAACAGATATGAAAACCTGAAGCTGGAACATCAGCTTTCTTTCCCGCTTTACGCCTGCGCTAAAGAGGTGATCAAAAAATACCGTACATTCCTTGAAGAGATCAATCTCACGTATACCCAGTATATCACCATGATGGTGATGTGGGAATACAGGACCATCAGCGCCAAAGAGATCGGCGAAAAGCTGTATCTGGATTCCGGCACCCTGACCCCCGTGCTCAAGAGCCTTGCCGCAAAGGGCTACGTGACCCGCCAGCGCTCCGCCGAGGACGAGCGCGTGCTGATCGTGGACGTGACCGAAGCCGGTATGAAGCTGCGCGACGAGGCGCTGCAGGTCCCCTCCCACGTTTCCACGTGCGTAGACCTGACGAAGAAAGAGAGCGAAACGCTATACAATCTGCTTTACAAGATCCTTGCCAGCCTTGGCGGGGAGGAAGAATAATCTTTATAAACAAAAAAACGCCGGACTAATGTTCGCTGACGCGAACGGGAATATGCTCACTTCGTTCGCGGGAGGATGTTCGCTCCGCTCACGGGAGTTTACTCGCTTACGCTCGTGGGAGATTGCTCGCTCACGCTCGCGTGATAATTACAAAGAGGAAATGAATCTTTCCCGCGCTGCAAGACGCATACTCCCGCACCGAAGGTGCACCATCCCGTGAGCGAAGCGAACTCAGCGGTAAGCTGAAATATTACAGCGTAACCACCCTGAGCCCGTACTTTTCCGCCAGCGCCAGGCAGCGGTCGAAGCCGAAGGCGACGGCGGCGGCGGAATGCGCGTCCGACGAGAGGATGACAGGCGCGTTCTTTCCGGCAAGATAGGCCAGGATCTCCTCGCTCGGGTACGGGTCTTTACGCACGCCGCGGGTAATGGCGCCGGTATTGATCTCAAAGGGCACGCCGGTTTTGATCAGCCGGTCCGCGGCGGCCTGCCACGCTGCGCGGTAGCGCGGGTGCGTCACGTCCAGTTCCGGATCCTTATCGTAATACTTGGTAACGATATCGAAATGGCCGATGATATCGCAGTTCGTTTTATCCACCACGTCTGAAACGGTGCGGAAGTATTCCTCCGCAAACGCGTAGATATCGCCGCCGAAATACGTGTCCGCGGCCCTTCTGTGGTTGGCGTTGCCCTCGTCCACCGGCACGAATTCATCCCCGAAACACAGATAATGCACGGAGCCGACCACGTGGTCGAAGCCCGCCGTGGGCTCGGCGGAATAATAATCCTGCTCCACGCCGCAAAGAATACTGATTTTTCCGGAATAAGCTTCTTTCAACCGGGCGATCTCCGCTTTATACGCGGGGACGCTTTCTTTTTTCATGCAGTAGCTCTCATCGAACCACGTATAGGAATGGCCGGAAATCCCCACGGTTTCCAGCCCCTTTTCCAGCGCGGAGCGCACCATCTCCTCCGGCGTGCTTTTGCCGTCGCAGAACGTGGTGTGCATATGGTAATCGCAAAGGCTCATGAGGTCATTTTCTCCTGCTTCACTTTTTTATCGATCACGTGGCGGGAGGCCAGCTCCTTATGGATATCCTCCAGCGAGATGCCTGCCTCGATCATAAGCACCATTACGTGGTAGGCCAGATCCGCGATCTCGTACACTGTCTCTTTTTTATCCTGATCCTTGGCGGCGATGATCACCTCGGTGCACTCCTCCCCTACCTTTTTCAGGATCTTATCCAGCCCTTTTTCAAACAGATAGGTGGTGTAGGAGCCCTCTTTTTTCTCTTCCTTTCTGCCGCGGATCAGGTCCATGAGCATTTCGTAAGAGAATTCGTGACGCGTTTCGCTTTCGAACACCGGGTGCGTAAAGCAGCTGAAGGTACCGGTATGGCAGGCCGGGCCGTCCGGCTCCACCAGCACCACGAGCGCGTCGTTATCGCAGTCCGCCGTGACGGAAACGATATGCTGGTAGTTGCCGCTGGTTTCGCCCTTGAGCCACAGCTCCTGCCGGGAGCGACTCCAGAAGCAGGTGAGCTCCTTTTCCATGGAGATCTGCAGGCTTTCGCGGTTCATATACGCCAGCGTGAGCACTTTTTTGGAGACCGCATCCACCACGATGGCGGGGATGAGCCCCTTTTCGTCAAATTTCAGTTCGTCGATATTGATCATCTTTATTCTCCTATATCCTTACCGGAATATCATTTTCCTTCATCAGCTGCTTTAAGTCTCTGATCTTTACTTCGCCGAAGTGGAAGATGGAGGCGGCAAGGCCCGCGTCCACCTTGGGAAGCGTTTGGAACAGCGTGATAAAATCCTGCGCGCACCCCGCTCCGCCGGAAGCGATGACGGGCACGCTGACCACCTCGCACACGGCGGCGAGCATTTCGAGATCGAAGCCCTGCTTTACCCCGTCCGTATCGATGGAATTGAGCACGATCTCGCCCGCGCCGTTTTCCGCCCCGCGGCGGATCCATTCCAGCGCCTCCAGCCCCGTATTTTCGCGGCCGCCCTTGGCAAACACGCGGAACACGCCGTCCACGCGCTTCACGTCCGCCGAAAGCACCACGCACTGGGAGCCGTAGCGTTTGGCTGCCTCGTAAATGAGACCGGGGCTGCGGATGGCGCCCGAATTGACGCTGACCTTATCCGCGCCGCATTTCAGTACCCGGTCGAAATCCGCCACGGTATTGATGCCGCCGCCCACGGTAAGCGGGATGAACACGCTGGAAGCGGCCTCGCACAGGATATCCGTAAACAGGCCGCGCTGCTCGTAAGAGGCGGTGATATCGTAAAACACCAGTTCGTCCGCGCCGCAGTCGCTGTAATACTTTGCGAGCTCCACCGGGCTGTTCACGTCCCGGATCCCCTCGAAATTAACGCCCTTCACCACGCGGCCGGCGCGCACGTCCAGGCAGGGGATGATTCGTTTCGTCAGCATTGCGCCGCGTTCACCGCCTCTCTGAGATCGATGGCGCCGGTATAGTACGCCTTGCCGATGATGGCGCCGTAAAGCCCCAGCGCAGCCAGCGCTTTGACGTCCTCCATGGACGAAACGCCGCCCGAGGCCGTAATACCGACGCTGTATTTCCGGCTGAGCTCTTTATACAGCGCGCGGTTGGCGCCGCGCATGGCGCCGTCCCGGCTCACGTCCGTGCAGATCACGGTTTTCACACCGATGGCCTCCATGCGGGCGAAAAAAGCGTCCGCGGAAACGGTAGTGGTCTCCAGCCAGCCCCGGACGGCCGCGAAGCCGTCCTTCAGGTCCGCGCCCACGGCGATCTTATCCCCGTATTTTGCAACGGCCGAAAGCAGAAAGGGCTCGTCCGCCACCGCGGCGGTGCCTAAGATCACACGGTCGATCCCCGCCGAAAGATAGCGGTCCACGGTTTCCATATTCCGTACGCCGCCGCCGATCTCGCAGAACAGGCCGCCTGTTTCCTTGATGCGGCAAACCGTTTCGAAATTGGGGGTGCCGCCGTCCCGGGCGCCCTCCAGATCCACGATATGGACGGCCTTTGCGCCCTGTGCCCTGAAATCCGCTGCCACGGCGGGCGGATCGTCCGCGTACACGGTCATCTCTTCGTACCGGCCTTTATAGAGCCGAACGGCCTTGCCGCCGTACAGGTCGATGGCGGGGAAAATCAACATACGATCGCCTCCGTTTCGCAGAACGCCCTGAGAATATTCAGGCCCGTTTCGCCGCTTTTTTCAGGGTGGAACTGGCAGCCCGCCACGTTGCCGTTGGCGGCCGCCGCCGTGACGCGCGCGCCGTAATCCGTATCCGCGATCACGAAATCTTCACAGTCCGCGGCGTAATAGGAATGGACGAAATACACGAAATCGCCCTCGTTGATATATCTGAACAGCGGGTGCTTTCTGCCCGGAAAGCGCAGGGCGTTCCAGCCCATCTGCGGAATTTTATAGTCCGCGGGCACGATATCCGTTAAGGGGCGCACGCTGCCCGGGATCAGCCCCAGGCCTTTATGCTCGCCGAACTCGTAGCTTTTTTCAAACAGCAGCTGCATGCCGAGGCAGATGCCGAGCAAGGGCTTACCCTTTGCGGCTTCCTCCAGCACGGTTTTGTCCAGCCCCGAGGCGCGCAGCTTTTCGGCCGCGTCCCCGAACGCGCCCACGCCGGGCAATATGATGCGGTCGGCCTTCTGCAGCTCCTCCGCTTTGTCCGTTACAACGGCCGCCGCGCCGATATACTTCAGCGAGCACTTAAGGGAAAACAGGTTCCCCACGCCGTAATCCACGATGGCGACCATCACAGCACCCCTTTGGTGGAGGGGATCTCATCCGCGCACGCGGGATCTATGGCCACGGCCTGCCGGAGCGCTCTGGCCACGCACTTGAAAACGCCTTCTATAATGTGGTGGGAATTGACGCCCTCGAGCTTGCGGATATGCAGCGTGCTCTCGGAAGCCCTTGTAAAGGCAAGGAAAAATTCCTTTGCGAGCTCGGTATCGAAATCCCCCACTTTTTCGGTGGGGATCTCCACGCGATAGGATAACCAGCAGCGGCCCGAGAGATCCACGGCACACTGGATGAGGGTCTCATCCATGGGCAGCAGAAAGCTGCCGTAGCGGTTGATCCCTCGCTTCTCGCCCAGCGCCTCCTTGAAAGCCTGCCCTAAGGCGATGCCGATATCCTCCACGGTGTGGTGGTAATCCACCGCGGTATCCCCCTTGCAGGAAACGGACAGATCGAAGCGCCCGTGCCTGGCAAACAGGGTGAGCATGTGGTCCAGGAAGCCGCAGCCCGTGGCGATCCCGCTTTTGCCCGCGCCGTCCAGCGCAAGCGAAAGGCGGATATCCGTTTCGTTGGTGGTCCTTTCGATCTCAGCAGTCCTCATTTTGCTTCCTCCAGTATCTCTTTTACTTTGGCAAGGAAAATATCCATCTGTTCACGGCTGCCCACCGTGATGCGGTTATATTCGCGGATGCGCGCCTTCTCGAAATGGCGGATCAGCACGCCGCGCTTTTTCAGCTCCAGATACAGCGTTCTGCCGTCCACACGCTCGCTTTTGGCGAAAATGAAATTGGCCCTGGAATCCGTGCAGACGAAGCCGAGCTTTTGAAGCTCGCTAACCGTATAGGCGCGGTTCTCGGCAATGATCTTGCAGTTTTCGCGGGAATAACTGTCGTTTTGGAGAGATGCGAGCCCCGCGGCGGCGGTGACGCGGTTGATATTATAGGGGTTGGTGGAATATTTGATGGCGTTCAGGTCCGCGATGAGGGCCGGGCTGCCGATGCCGTAGCCCAGCCGCCCGCCGGCCAGCGAACGGGATTTGGAATAGGTCTGCACCACCAGAAGATTATCGTATTTCAGCGTCAGCGGCACCGCGCTTTCGGCCCCGAAATCCACGTAGGCCTCGTCCACAACCACCACGTTATCCGGGTTGGAGATCAGTAATTCCTCGATCTCGGAAAGCGTCAGGGCGATGCCCGTGGGTGCGTTGGGGTTGGCGAGGAACACCGTTTTGTTTACGCCCTTGAAGCGGTCGAGATCCACGGTGAAATCCGCCTTCAGCGGGATCTCCTCGTACGGGATGCCGTTGATCTGACAGAACACGGGATAAAACCCGTAGGTGATATCCGGGAACACGGCGGGATGCGAAGCGTCGCAGTACGCCATAAAGGCGAAATTCAGCGTCTCGTCCGAGCCGTTGTTTACGGTGACCATATCCGGCGTAACGCCGTAGGTCTCCGCCAGTTTGTTTACAAGGGCCTTGCAGTCCGGGTCCGGGTACAGGCGCAGCGTTTTCGCCGCCGCGGCCGCAGCTTCAACTACGGCTTCGCAGGGCGGAAACGGCGATTCGTTGGTATTGAGCTTAACGTACTGCATATCCTGCGGCTGTTCACCGGGGGTATAGGGCTCAAGGTCTTTATATTTCTCGCTGAAGAATCTGCTCATGCCTCTTCCTCCGTGCGCACCAAGGCGCTTCCGGCGTGGCCGGTAAGGCCCTCAAGCGCTGCGAAATACGCGATATCCTCCGCCACTTCCGCCAGCGCCTCTTTGGTATAATAGGTATACTGCGTCTTTTTTACAAAATCGTCCACGCTCAGGGGGCTGGAAAACCGCGCGGTGCCGGAGGTGGGCAGCGTGTGGTTGGGCCCCGCAAAATAATCGCCCAGCGCCTCGGGGCAATTACGCCCCATAAAGATGCTGCCCGCGTGGCGGATCGCGTCCAGATACGCGAAAGGCTCGTCCACGCACAGCTCCAGATGCTCCGGCGCGATCTCGTTTGCGATCTCAATGGCCGCCGCGATGCTCGGGGCCACGATAATCTTGCCGTTGTTTTCGATGGACGCGCGGGCGATCTCCTGCCGCTCCAGTTTGCATAGCTGCGTTTCGATCTCCCGCTGCACGGCCAGCGCCAGCGCGGGAGAATCCGTGACCAGCACGGCGCTTGCCATTTTATCGTGCTCCGCCTGCGAGAGCAGGTCCGCCGCCACGTGACGCGGGTCGCTTTTGCCGTCCGCCACCACAAGGATCTCGCTGGGGCCGGCGATCATATCGATGGAAACGGCGCCGAACACCTGCTTTTTGGCCTCCGCCACGAAGGCGTTGCCCGGGCCCACGATCTTATCCGCCTTGGGCACGGTTTCGGTGCCGTAGGCAAGGGCGGCGATGGCCTGCGCCCCGCCCACCTTGAAGATGCGGTCCACGCCCGCCACGTGGGCGGCCGCGAGGATCACCGGGTTCACCTTGCCGTCTTTACCGGGGGGCGTGGTGATGACAACCTCTTTGCAGCCTGCGATTTTGGCGGGGATGGCGTCCATGAGCACGGTGGAGGGGTACGCCGCCGTGCCGCCGGGAACGTAGAGACCGGCCCGATCCACAGGGATGACCTTTTGCCCGATCACAACGCCGGGCGTATCGTTGATGATAAAGGAGTTGCGCACCTGCCGGGCGTGGAATTTGCGGATATTGGCGGCGGCGCGTTCCAGAATGCCGATGAATTTCGGCTCCACGAGAGAGAGGGCCTCTTCTATCTCTTCGGTGCTCACCGTAAGCGAGGAAAGCTTTGCGCCGTCGAATTTTTCGGTGTAGGCGAACAGCGCCCGGTCGCCCTGCTCCCGCACGGTCTTTATAATATCGGTCACAATGCTTTCCACGTTGACCGCGGGCACGGCGCGGGCAAAAATATCTTCGTTCTTCACTTCGCCGTAGGTTAAGATCTTAATCATGTTTCTCCTCCGTAAGGGTTCTGAGCGCGGCAACCAGCGTTTCGATGCGCCCGCTTTTGAACTTGAAATTGGCCTTGTTCGCGATCAGCCTTGCGCTGATGGGCACGATGGTTTCCACAACGCTCAGGTGGTTTTCCCGAAGCGTGGTGCCGGTTTCCACGATATCCACGATCACGTCCGAAAGGCCTAAAATGGGGGCAAGCTCAATGGAGCCGTTCAGGTGGATGATATCGATATCCCTGCCCTTGCCGGCGTAATGGGCTGCCGCGATATTCGAGAACTTGGTAGCCACGCGCAGGGGGCGGTTCCCATCGTCAACAAAGCCGTTTTTTGCGGCCACCGCCATGCGGCATTTGCCGGTATTCAGATCCATGAGCTCGTAAACCTCGGGGGAATACTCCAGCAAAATATCCTTGCCCGCCACGCCCAGATCGGCCGCGCCGCGCTCCACGTAAATGGCCACGTCCGAGGGCTTGACCCAGAAATAGCGCACGCCCTTTTCTTCGTTTTCAAAGATCAGCTTGCGGTTGTTCTCACGAATAGAGGGGCACTCGAAGCCCGAGGCCTCGAACATGGCATACACCTTTTCCCCGAGCCTGCCCTTGGGCAGAGCGATATTCAGCATTTCCATTTTCAAGCCTCCCCCTGTTCCGGCAGCCGGAGCGCATCCAGATATACGGCAAAGCCCAGCGCGCGGCAGTTTTTCTTCATACGCTTCATCAGGTGGTCGTATTGCCCGCCGGAGAGCACGTAATCGGGCACGCCCTTGATATAGCCCTTGAACACGATGCCGTTATAGTATTTGATATTGGCCGGTACCGAGAAATCGACCTGTACCCGCCCGTTTTGCACGCTGTTCACGGCGTCGGCAAGCTCTTTTACGCAATCGTTTTCGCCGAAGGCGTCCCGCAGCGCGGGCAGCACGGTTTCGGGCGCGCCGTAAACCGTAAGCAGCGTTTGCAGCTTGTTGCCCCACACAGGGTCCACGCCGTTATCGGCAAGCACCGCCTGCATGCCGTGGGCGTTCTTTTCGTTGAGGCACTTCAGCGCCGCCTTGGCTGCCGCCCCGGTGAGCCCCGCGCCGGAAAGCGTTTCGGAGATGAGCCCGAAATGCGATACGTCCAGCACCCAGCTTTCGCTGATCAGCTTCAGGCTGTCGCACGCGAGCGAGAGCACCTCGGCGGCGGTGTTCCGGTCCGTTTCGCCGATACATTCCAGCCCCACCTGCGTCAGCTCCCGGAACCCGGGCGCGCCCTTGGGCACGCGGTAGACCGATTCGTGATAATAGAGTTTTTTCGTTTCGCCCGGGGCAAGCTCGGAATTCTTGATAATGGAGAGCGTCACGTCAGGCTTGAGCGCCATCAGGCGGCCCGAAATATCGGTAAACGTAACGATGTGCTCGGACGAGAGAAAATCTTTATTGGACGCGTATAGATCGTAGGGCTCGAACTTGCTCATTTTATACGGCTGATAACCGCGGTCGGCATACAGCGCCCGCAGCGCGAGGGCCGTGCGCTCCTCGGCGGTAAGTACGGATTCAAGCTTCATCTTTTTTCTCCCCGCACCGCGCGATGGCCAGCGCATAGCCGCCCTTGCCGTAGTTATAGCTGCGGCTCACACGGCTGATGGTGGCGGTGGATATGCCCACCTTTTCGGAAATGGTATGGTAATTCTCCCCTGCCGCAAGCAAAAAAGCGGTATCGAGCCGCTGCGCCATATCCTGCACCTCTTTGATGGTGCAAACGTCGGAGAAAAAGTTATAGGCCTCTTCCACGTTTTCCAGCGAAACGATCGCCTTGAACAGCCGCTCGATGGAAGCGGAATAGAAATCTGCCATGATAACAGCCCTTTCTGTAAATGATTCTTTCACATGATATCACTTTATCATGCTAAAGTCAAGCAAATATCAGCGTTTATTTTTGTAGTTTTTGCCGGTTTTTTCTGTTGTTCGACAACATTCATCAATTATTTTGTTGTTTGCCGTGTTTTTGCGGCATATTTGTTGCGCATAAATCGTTGCGTCGGAATATTGTTTGTTGATTAAACCGCTTCGCCCCGTTATAATGATACAGGTTTTTAGGGAAGAAGAAAATATGAAAACCGAAAGGATACAATTTTATGAAAAACAACCGACCGCCGATCGCTTACGACGTACAGCTTGATCCGGCAAACGAAAACTGCTACGATTATTATTTGAGAAACACCGCCCGCTACGGCGAATACACCGTATTCAGCCATCAGGGCAAAGAACACGGTAAGGCCGAGTTTCTTGCCGATATCGAGAGCATGGCCGCATTCCTGAAAAACGAGCTCGGGTTCGGCCGCGGCAGCGTATTATCGGCGTTTCTGCCCACCTCCGCAGAGGGTGTGATAATGTTTTACGCCGTGAACAAGATCGGCGGCATCATCAACTTCATTCACCCGATGCTTACCGAAGCGCGGGTGGAAGAGATCGTAAAGCTCACCAAAACGGACGTTGTGCTTACGCCCGACGTACTCGCCCCGCGCCTTGCGGACGTACTCAAAAAATACGACCTCCCCTGCCTGCTGACCGTTGGCGCAACCTATGCGATTGAAAACAAATATGAAGCCAAGGCAAACGCCGACGCCCTTGCAAGCCTGGAAGCGGTGAAAAACAAGCTTTATATTTACCCCGAAGTGCTCTGCAAATACAGAGACGAGCGCGTGGAAACCGTAAAGGAAAACGAAAACGACCTTGCGCTGTTCGCGCAGGGCGGCGGCACCACGGGCAAGAGCAAAACCATCATGGTTACCAACGGCAACCTGAACCACCTCGTGCGCTCCATCGGGCGCATTCTGCCCGTCAATTCCGAGCACGGCGTGGATACGGAGATCGGCTGCATGCCCTTCTTCCACGTATACGGCATTGCCTCGGGCGGGCTTTCGGCGCTGCACGGCGGCGTAAAGGTGATCTTTTTGCCGAAATTCGATCCGGACGTATTCGTAAAACTGATGCAAACCAACAAGGTGGTGCAGTTCAACGGCGTGCCCGGCCTTTTCCGCAAGCTGCTGACCACCCCCGGCTTTGACGGCCCGCACCTTGCCAACCTGAAGGTGATGTACTGCGGCGGCGACGACGTGCGCCCCGTGCTGCAGAACGCCTACGACGCCATTCTCTCGAAATATGGCTCTCACGCGCAGATCTGCGCCGGATGGGGCCTGACGGAGTGCTGCGCCAGCTGCGCGGCAAACCCCTACTATAAAAATAAGCTCGGCACGGTGGGCATTCCGCTCACCGATATCGACGTATCCGTATTCGACCCGGAGACCAACGAACCGCTGGAACAGGGCAAGATCGGCCAGCTGGCGGTATCCGGCCCCACGGTGATGGCGGGCTACCTGGAAACCGTGAAGGAAGAGCGCGGCAACGGCATTTATACCGATAAAAACGGCAAGCAGTGGGTGCTCACGGGCGACCTCGGCAAGCTGGACGAGGACGGCTACGTGGTATTCGCGGGCAGAATGAAACGGCTCATCATCGTTTCGGGCTATAACATTTACCCCAACGACGTGGAAAAGCTGCTCACGGACAACCTCTCTTACGTAAAAGAGTGCTGCGCCGTTCAGGGCTACGACGAAAACGGCAGATCGCTGGTGCGGCTTTACATCGTAACGCCGGACGGGGAAACGGACAAAGAGGCGCGCTTTGCCGAGATCAGGCAGCTGTGCCGCGAAAAGATCCATCGTTTTGCCGAGCCGAGAGATATCCGCTACATCGATAAGCTCCCCACCACCCCCGTGGGCAAGGTGGACTTTATGAAGCTGACCGAGATCAGACCCAATATATAATCAGAAACTGCAATCCATAATAACATGAAAAACCGCCGGAAAGCTCTCCGGCGGTTCGTTTATTCACTGAGCCAGCGATGCAGCACGGCGGCTTCTTCCGGCAATTCGGCGGGGGTATCGCCGGGCATGAATTCGAGCATCAGGTAACGCTCCCCGGAGCAGGCTGCGATACGGCGGATATACTGCAGCCACACCCGCTCCCCTTCCGCCAGCGGCAGGCGCACCCCCGGCGACGGCCAGTGAAACACGTGCACGTTGGCAAGATACGGCAGGCAGGCTTCGAGGGAAGCAAGATTACCGGCGAAATCGAGCCGCTCGTTGGGCTGCCAGTACATTTTTACGTTGGGCTGATTCATTTCCCGCATCAGCCGCACGATGGAATCGGCGCTGTCGGTAAGGGTACCGTTGTGGCACTCAAACGCAAGCGCAATTCCCTCCTGCGCCGCCATTGCGGCGATATCCTTCGTTTCGTTGACCATAGCGGCGCGCTTTGCTTCGGGCGTTTCCCCGCTGCCGGTATCGCCCGCCCACAGGCGGATCATCGGCGCGCCGAGGGCGACGGCGGAGGCAAGCACGCGCCGGAACACCTCAGGATACGCGTTGCCGTAGATTCCGACCCTGTAATAAGAGCCGTAGGCCGCCACATCCAGCCCGGCAGCGCGGGTCAGCTTCCCCACCCGGGAGGCGCGGTCAACGTCGCCGTGGGGCAAATGCACGTCGCCGCCCCATTCGACGCCGGAGAGCCCGGCGCCTTTTGCGATCTCTATGATCCGCTCGCAGGAAAGAGAGCGAAAGCTGACGGAAACAAGTCCGCTTTTCATACGGCAGCCCCTTTTTTTGTTATATGGACGATCCGGCGAGGGCGGATTCAATACGCGATTTATTTCGCAAGCTTTGCGCGCAGCAGATCGATTAAGAGCCTGAGCCAGCGGTTATAGGAACGCAGGAACGCAAGCAGACGGACAAATACGCTTTTCGGGGAATCGGCTTCCGGGTCGGCCTGCCAGTATTCGGTGCTGCAGTTTTCAGCCGTCATGGGGCTGACCTCTTCGGTTTCACTGTTGAATACGATGAACTGCGTGTAGGGCAAATCGTTTACCGTAAGCTGCCGATCCGCCGTGATCACGTTATACATGATCTGATTCTCAACGTCCTGCCAATCGCCGTGGCGGATGCCTTTTGTGAACCACGTATAATCCGGGAACAGACAGGTGGAGGCGTCAACCAGACGGTCGGGGCTGATATAGTTTGCTTTACCCTCGGCCTCCCGCGCGGCGATATAATCATCTGGCAGGGTTTCATACACGGTGCCGGTAGTGGCGCCGAAGGAGGAACGCGTTACGGAAGCGTACTGGTCGGAGATGGCGGTGTTGGATTCGCAGATGGGGACCATCTGGAACCCGTATTTGGAAATAATGCTGATATTCACGTTTTGCTCGTGCATTGCGGTAAGGAACGCCGCAAGATGCAGGCGCACCTCGTTGTGATACGTATCCAGCTTTTCGATGAGGCCGGCATAACGCTGCCGTTTTTCGCCGCCGACGGGGCCGAAAACGTACTGCTTTGCGGTATCAAAATCCTCGGCCGTGACAAACGCCCAATAGCAAGGCATGGTGAAAACCGTGCCCATGGCGATGGCGGAGGTGGCGCCCTCTTTGATTTTATCGTAGACCGTTGCCCGCGTAACGGCTCTGATGCCGTCCAGCGCGCCGCTCTTGACCAGCAGATCTACGCTGGCCATGGCGAAATCGGAAATATTGAAAACACCGAGCAGGTTGCAGTCCGTAAGGAACCGTTCCAGCGCGGGGCCGTTGAGCTTGAACTTGCCGCTGATGGCCTCGCTGAGGAACTCACCGCCGTTCGTGATGGTGCCGTCGATACCGAAGCCGTAGATTTTGGACGTGCCGTATTTCGAAACGTACGCCATGGCCACGTTTGTGCCCACGCAGCGGCTGATGATGGCAACCTTGCTTTTGCCGGTAACGGCCAGAACGCCGTCGATATATTCGGCAAGCCGGTCGGCGATTTCCATCGGATCCAAACGCCAATCGTACCAGAAGTGGTAATCGGAATATGCATAATAGCCTTTCCCGGACGCTTTGTCTACCGTGAGGTCCTTGGCCATTCCGTCGTATCGACGCCGGGCAATATCGGTACCGTTCACCGCGTTGCCGTTTTCATCCAGCCGGAATTCTTCGGTAAGCGCGCCGATCTCGCTTTCCAAATTCTCGTAATATCTGTCCCAGCGGTTGAAAAGCACGCCCTCGAGCAGAAACGGCTGCAGCACGTTGGCAATGGATTCATAAATACTGCCGCCGTCAACGCCGTTGAACAGCTTGGTGAGCTCGGTAGCGGAGAACACCTCGTTGCCATCCGCGTCGCAGATCGGCTCGCCGTCGCCGCCGATCAGGATGACCGGAACGTTACGGCTGGGAGCGGAATAATCCAGCGCAAACACCGGAACAACCGCCGTGAAAAGAAGAATAATGCTTAACAGAACAGAAATTTGCTTTTTCAACGGGATACCTTCTTTGCAGTTTTTTTGCCGATTCCATAATAATACTTTTTAACTGCAAAATCAAATGAATATATTTCATAAGCGCATACAGCAGAAAAAAACCTGTTGTATCGGTTCCGGCAACGTGGTATAATCAAGAAAAAAACGGACGTGATCGCAATGATGAAAACCGAAACCGTAATGTTGGCGGATATTTACCCCGCGCTGGGCGAAAACGGCCGGCAGCCCCGGCTGGACGTATACCTGCCCGAAAACCTGAGCGAAATGCGGCGCACGGACCGCAAAAAGCCCGCCGTGCTGGTTTGCCCCGGCGGCGGCTACGGTATGTGCTCCCAACGGGAGGCGGAGCCGATCGCCCTGCATTTTTTGGCCGATTATTATAACGTATTCGTGCTGTGGTACTCGGTAGCGCCGCACCGCTGGCCCACGCAGCTGACCGAAGCGGCGGGCGCAATGGAGCTGATTTACGAAAAAGCGGAAGCATGGCACACCGATACCTCCCGCATTGCCATCATGGGCTTTTCGGCGGGCGGCCATCTGGCGGCGCATTACTCCACGGCAAGCGCCTCGCCGGAGGTAAGGGCCGTATTCCCCGAAAGCAAAGCGCCGAACGCCAGCATCCTGTGCTACCCGGTGATTTCGGCGGACCCTGCGTATTCCCACTACGGGTCCATTGAGAATCTGCTGGGCCACGCGCCGGATGCGGACGAGATCGAACGCTTTTCATGCGATAAGCTGGTTACCGCCCAAACGCCGCCCGCCTTTTTGTGGCATACCTCGTCCGATAACGCCGTGCCGGTGATGAACAGCTATCTTTACGCCGCCGCGCTGGCAAAATACAAAATCCCCACCGAGCTGCACGTGTACCCCTACGGCCAGCACGGCCTTGCCACCGCCGACGAGGTTACGGTGGACGACGTAAACGCCGCCATCACCCACGCGAGCGCCTGGCTGCCCGCGGTAAAGCGCTGGCTGAAACAGATTTTTTAAATTTCAAAAAAAATATATTGACAACCGGCGGATTTAGTGATAGAATGTTCCATGCTGAACGCGTTAAGCGGAGGCATTGAATATGCGGATGTGGCGGAATTGGCAGACGCGCTGGCTTCAGGTGCCAGTGAATGCAAGTTCATGTGGGTTCGACTCCCGTCATCCGCACCATGAAAGAAACCTGATTTGTCTACCGACAAATCAGGTTTCTTTCAGTTATATTCGCCTGCGGCGAGTTATATTGCGTTGCAGTTATATTCGTCCTTCAGACGAGTTATATTGCGCTTCGCGCAGTTTGGAGGCGAATATAATATAACTTCTCGCGTCAGCGAGAAATATAACTGTCCCGAAGGGACAATATCACTGCGCCGCAGGCGCAATATCACTTTATAATTTCACATTTTTATGTTATAATGAACCGTGAAAAGAACTCAACAAATCGTCATTTGTGGAGATAAGGAGATTTCTAACTATGGAACGAGCGGAAATAACTGCATTGTTTGACAAATACATCAAAAAGCTCCGAATCACACCGGGATGGGATGTTCGGTTAGAATTGGTTGAAGAT
>JAEEGL011739653.1_pt1 | contig 19968 bp, 17 predicted proteins | sample 9134231 | NCBI WGS metagenome assembly JAEEGL01 (sample SAMN16246548, study PRJNA631951) | gut metagenome | biome: gut microbiome; feature: rumen; material: fiber-attached | host: Bos | place: Iran: Karaj | collected 2018-10 | reverse complement strand
CGGAAGACCAGGAAAGCGTATCTGAGAAGTTTTCAGACTATGACCTGATGGCACTTCCGGTTGTTGATACGGAAGGCCGTCTTGTCGGTATTGTCACCGTTGACGATATTATTGACGTCATGGAGCAGGAGACTACAGAAGACTTCGAATTGATGGCGGCTATGACGCCTTCAGACAAGCCATATTCCCGGACAGGGATTTTTGACATTTGGAAAAACCGTATACCATGGCTGATGTTCCTGATGCTGTCAGCTACTTTTACCAGTATGATTCTGACACACTTTGAAGATATGCTTGCTGTTCAGGCCGCGCTTATTGCTTTTATTCCAACGCTGATGGGGACCGGCGGAAACAGCGGTGCACAGTCGAGCACTGCCGTAATACGTTCCCTCTCACTCGGAGATACAGAACCAAAAGATGCCGGAATAGTTATCTGGAAAGAATTTCGGGTTGCTTTTCTTTGCGGACTTACGCTCGCTGCAGTTAATTTCGTAAAAATGCTGGTTCTGGATGGAATGATTATGAAGAACGAAGGGATTACAGTTCTTGTTGCATTGACAGTTAGCCTTTCCATCCTGTTCATCGTCATTTTTGCAAAGGCTGTCGGCAGCATGCTGCCTATTGCGGCTGAAAAAATCGGCGTAGATCCGGCCGTTATGGCAAATCCGCTGATCTCTACTGTAACCGATACTGTGTCGCTGCTCATCTATATTTATATGGCAAAACTCATCCTGCATATCTGACAAAGGGTTGTGTTATCATGGAAATTGCTGCACTGCTTAACAAGATGGCTGTTTTTATCCTTCTTATGCTGATCGGATACATCCTTGCAACCCGCGGGGTGATCGGAAAAGACTTTAACAGATCAGCAAGCAAACTTGTCATAGATGTATTTATGGTTGGAACCATTCTTAATGCTGTTCTTTCCCCAAGCGGTGATATCAGTCTTGGCAGCCTGAAGGAGATTCTTATTCTTACTTTTATCACAATGTTCCTCGGTTTTTTGATTTCGATGCTGATATGCCGGTTCATTCATCTGCCTTCGGATCGAGCTCCAGTGTACGAAATTCTGATGGCTTTGGGTAATACCATGTTTATAGCTCTGCCAATTGCCGGATCGCTCTATGGAGCATATGCGATATTCATTGTTTCGGTTTCGTGCATTCCTTTTAATGTCATGCTATACAGCTACGGTGTCTGGAGAATGAAGGGAGGAGGTAACGGGAAGGGTATTCGATTTCGCGAGATGCTGAGTGTTCCGATGATTACCACATTTCTGGGCATCCTGCTTCTGATCCTGAATGTTCCGGTTCCAAAAGCTGCCTCGGAATTTTTCTCTGCGCTTGGAGGTGCGACAATGCCTATGTCCATGCTGGTGATCGGATCGTCGCTAGGCTCGGTCAGCCTGCTGGACGCGTTCCGGGACAGACAGCTTGTGCTGCTTAGCCTTGTTAAGCTGATCCTCATCCCTTTGGTAACATGGGCTGTATGCCGTCTTATTACAAAAGATACCGTGCTCCTTATGACATGCATGATTATTGCAGCGTCGCCAAGTGCAATTATTGTTTCTGTTCTTGGAATTCAGTACGGTCAGGATGCTGTGTTCAGCTCTGAAGCAGTTCAGCACAGTACAATCTGCTCGATGATTACAATCCCGCTTCTGATCCGAGTGCTATCGATGTTTTGCTGATAGAGAGGTGCCCTACATGCATATTCCCACGTCGGATACTGCCAAACTGGACATTCTGAGTTACGCAAAGGCGGAAATACTCAGCAGCTCAGATTCTTACGATCGCGCTAAATGGATATATATCCCGGATTTTTATACGGAATATCGATATGTTTTAGGTACCCGGGGCAAACGTCCGGTTATATGCGCCGGTATCAACCCCTCGACTGCTGAACCGGACCATCTGGATCCTACCCTGCAGTCTGTTTCCAGAATTGCAGCTTCAAACGGCCGAGACAGCTGGCTTATGTTCAATGTCTATGCTCAGCGTGCTACGAGGCCGGACGATATGGACATTCAACGCAATGACACGCTTCATCATGAAAATATGCTTGCTTTCCGGGCACTCCTGGAAACTGCCTCCCGTTATGGGGAGCCTCCACTGATCTGGGCCGCCTGGGGGGCGATAATTGAGAAGCGTATATGGCTGAAATCCTGCGTTCGCGAGATGTATGAGAATGCTCTGGCATTCCAGGCAGAATGGGTATGTGCAGGCAAATGCTCAAAAAAGGGACATCCGCATCATCCGCTTTATCTGCAGCGGAATGAGCAGTTCCACAGCTTTGACATTGGAGGATACGTTAAATGAAAATCATTGTTGCCGGTGCCGGCAAGGTTGGGTGGACAATTACTGAAATACTTGCTGCAGAAGGGCATGATATTACAGTGATTGACAGCAACCCGGATACGATTACTAGTCTGTCAAACAGCCTTGACGTAATTTGCGTAGAAGGGAATGCAGCTGATCCGGAATGCCTGAAGGAAGCTGGAGCGTCCCAGGCAGATCTTCTGCTTGCCGCAACGGAAAAGGACGAAGTCAATATGGTCTGTGGAGTTTCTGCGCATCATATTGGTACTGGTCATGTGATTGTCCGAGTCCGTGATCCTCAATATCTGCATCAGACTGAGTTTTTGCGTGAAGCTCTCGGCTTGTCCTATATTGTAAATCCGGAATACGAATGTGCCAGGGAAATATCACGTATTCTCCGCTTTCCAGGTGCCTCTCATGTGGCGTCATTTTCAAAAGGAAGCGTCGAACTGGTTGAACACAGAATTCCGGAAGACGGTGTTTTGAATGGCGTTGCACTCAGAAATCTTCCGGAATTATTCAATGCAAAGGTTCTGATCAGCCTTGTAGAGCGCGATGGAAACTCGCTAATACCAAATGGGAGTACAGTCCTACAATCTGGAGATCGTCTCAGTATCACCGGAACTTCGCGAGAGCTTCGGAAATTCTTTATAGCAATCGGCGAGTATAAAAAACCGGTGAAACAGGTTATGATCATGGGCGGTGGCCGTATAGCAGTCTATTTAAGCAGGCTGCTTCAGGAGAGCGGTATTTCTGTAACAGTTGTAGAAAAAAATCCGGAAATCTGCGACCGACTGTGCGACCTGATCCCGGATGCCCAAATTGTATGCGGAGACGCGACAGGCAGGACCCTGCTCGAGGAGTACGGCATGAACAGTGCTGATGCATTTGTATCACTTACAGGAGACGATGGAGACAACATCATTACCTCACTATATGCCAGGGACTGCCATGTCAGCAAAGTTGTAACCAAAGTGAACCGGGAACATTTTGCCGAGATTCTGAACAGTGCGGGTTTGGACAGTATCGTTTCACCTAAAGAAGTTGTGGCACATCAGCTCGCACGCTATGTGCGTGCAATGAGCAATTCGGCGGGCAGCAGCATGGAGATGCTGTACAGACTGGCAGACGGAAAAGTGGAAGCGCTCGAATTCAAAGTATTGCGGGATTCCGCATGTGCCGGAGTCCCTCTTAGAAATTTACGGCTTCGTCAGAATGTGCTGATCGCAGCTCTTATACGCGGCAACAAAACAATTCTTCCTGACGGTAATACGGCTATCCAGACAGGTGATCATGCGATTATCGTATCTCTTGCTGGGAAACTGAAAAGTATGGATGATATTTTGAAGGACGACAGATGAATAAACGGATGATATGCCGAGTCTTGGGATGGATCTTTCTGATCTATGCAGCCCTTATGATCCTACCGCTTCTGACAGGCCTTATTTATCACGAGAATGTCTTCAACTTCCTGCTATCCATAGCAATAACTGCCTTACTTGGGCTGATGCTTATGATACCAAAGCCATGCGATAAAATTATTGTTGCCAGAGACGGCTTTGTGATTGTCGGGTTAGCATGGATCGGTATTTCATTGCTGGGTGCCATACCGTTTACAGTCAGCAGAAGCATACCAAACTATATAGATGCTCTTTTTGAGACAGCATCAGGGCTTTCCACGACCGGGGCGTCAATCCTGCAGGATTTTGACGGGATGCCTCGTGCCGATATGTTCTGGAGACTGTTTACCCATTGGATTGGCGGTATGGGCGTACTGGTATTCCTGATGGCAGTTATGCCTATGAGTGGGGAACACTCCATGCATATTATGCGTGCGGAAGTACCGGGACCTACTGTCGGCAAGCTTGTACCTCGGGTGAGACATACCGCTCAGATCCTATACATGATCTACGTTGGGATGACCATTTCAGAGATGGTCTGTCTTCTTCTTGCCGGAATGAGTTTTTATGACGCAGTATTACATGCATTTGCCACAGCAGGCACAGGTGGTTTTTCCACCAATGCAGGAAGCATTGCCGGATTTCATAATTCTGCTGTGGAAGTAGTTCTCACAGTTTTTATGCTTGCTTTTGCAGTAAACTTTAACCTTTATTATCTGTTGCTTATCGGTTCCTGGAGAAAGGCACTTAAGAATCAGGAACTCCACCGTTATGCTGCGATAATTCTGATTGCTGTAGGATTAATTACGTTTGGGATTTGCGGAACAGGAAACTACACCTTCCGGCACGGGCTTCATACTGCATTTTTTAACGTCGCATCCATCCTGAGTACAACAGGCTTTGGTACCGTGGATTTTACAGAATGGCCGGAATACTGTAAGTGGATCATCATCCTTCTGATGTTCTGTGGCGGCTGTGCGGGTGGAACCGGAGGCGGGATTAAGCTTTCGCGTATTATGATCCTTTTGCGGTCATTGCGTGCGGAACTTCAGAAAATGGTTCGTCCCAGAACTGTTGTTCGAGTCGAAATGGATGGACAGCGAGTAGAAAAACAAACCGTACGCGCAGCATCGACGTTCGTTTCGCTGTATATGATACTGCTTCTGGTTTTTGCCGCACTTGTCTCTCTTGACGGTCATGACGTTGCAACCTGCTTTACGGCATCACTTTCCTGTCTATCGAATATTGGCCCGGGTATAACAAAGGCAATCGGTCCTGCGGGAAGCTTCGCTGTCTTCAGCGGAAGAAGTAAACTGCTGCTGACTCTTGCCATGTTAATCGGAAGGCTTGAAATCTATCCAATTCTTGTTCTTTTTTCTCCCAATACGTGGAAAAAATAGTATCATTGTTTAATATTGAAAGGAAATCTGTAATAAATGGTTTATTTAATTGATTTTGAAAACGTTCACGAGGAAGGATTTCAGCTGATCGGTCGCCTCGGTGACAAGGATGCTATCTATTGTTTTTTTACACGAAACGTAGCAAAAATCAGCATGTCCGCGCTGGCGGGAATCCGAGGCGGTCAGATTCATTTTATTGAGGCTGAAAGCGGCAAACAAAGCCTTGACCTTGCATTGGTCAGCTATCTGGGATATCTTATTGGAGTAAAGCCGCAGGAGCTATACTATGACATTATCAGCAATGACAATGGGTTTCAGAAAGCAGCCGATTTTTGGAATAAACGCGGAATGAACCTTCGTGTCCGTATCCGTAAAACAAACGGTGATGCAAAACCCAAGTCGGAACCGCCTCGCACCGTACAGATCCAACAGCCAAAGCAGATGACGCCTTCTACTCAGATTCAGAACAGGCAGGAATTGCCGTCTGCTTTACAAGCAGTTGCAGCACAGGCCGAATTGCTTCCGGAAAGCGGTACACCGGATGAAGGGAAGCCCGACGAAACAGAAGTAAAGACAGCGGAATTAGCGGAAGCGGAAGCTAAACCGGAAAGCGACGTGATGATTGCATCTGTAATGGAAGCTGCAGCGGTGAACAGATCAACTGCAGAATTCCTGATTGCGCAAACAGAAAAATATCGTGGAGATAGAAATAAAAAGCAGTTGGTCTACCGGGCTGTAGTGAAAAAATATGGTCAGAAAAACGGGACACAGATTTACAACAACGTCAAAAAAATGCTTCTGAAATAACTGAAAAACAACATGAATAGAAGGCATCGCAGGCCATATCTGGTCTGCGATGCCTTTCTCTGTATTGGTTACCATACAATTCGTGTTTCTCAATTATGGCGGAAACAGAGCAAATTATGATACAAGATTTCGGATTCGCTTTTCCAAAAGGTTCATAGTGAGGTCGTTAAGGTCAATAACGGAAATGTTGAGTTCAGCGGCACGGTTCCGCATGGCAGCACCGCCACGCTCGGCAGTGACAATGGCAGCCTTTGCAATCTTGCCGCCAAAACGATCGCGCAGGACAGCAAGCTCATTGAGGGCTTCTGTCCTGACGTCGCATGTCTTGCAGCTGATAAATATCGGGGTTACACCTTTCGTACACATCACGTCAAGCTCGTTGGAAACCGAATTCACTTTTTCCGGACCTTCCCAATCAACGACTGCGCTTATGCGCACATCCTGAAAGAGCTTCGTATCAAGACAGCTCTTATATACTTTGAGTTCCAGTACACTTCCGACATCCCGAAGCCAGGCGCGTATCTGACCGTCACGAAAACGAAACTGCACGCTATCGTCCGGGACAATCCTGAGACTGCTGATGAAACCAATTTCTTCAAGTTCCAGAAGAATATTCTCCGGAGCAGAGATTATGGAAGCGCGCTCACCTTTCACGCTATACTTGCCCAGCACTTCAAGAGAATAGTTTCCATCCGGGTCGCATGCTGATACACGCTGAATATAACCGATAGCCTTTACCCACTGACGTCTGTACCGCATATAAAGGGAAAAGAATGGATCAATGTCGCACAGATAGCTGTCAAGGCTGTCGTTATCGACTCTTCCGGCACGCATAGAACCGCCCGCCATCATAAAACAGTCCTCAACCGTGAAAGAGACGTCACAGGGCAGTTTGTCTGCAAAGGGTGCATTTTTAATGTTATAGAAACGGTTCATCTTCCTGCTGTAAGTGAAAACCGGGATTTGAACCTCAGCACAGAGAAGACCGGCTGCAAAAAGCATGGCATCTGTTCCGCCGGTGATATCCAAAGCACAGTCAGGATAGCGGGCAATGGTATTCTGCAGCAGAGCCAGCAGTGCGTCAGTATCATAGATATTTGCTTTTAGAAAGACTAGCTCAGATCGAAGCCCGCGGCGCTTGAAATAAAGGCGAAGATTTTCGTGAATAAGATGGTTCGAGGCAATCTGATCCGGACAAAGATAAAGGACTTTTTCCGGATGGAACATCTCGACACCGAGCACATTCTCAAGTGGCCTCTCATCATATAATTCAATTAATGTCTGCATGTAGCAACACCCTTTTTTTATAAGAACAGGTGATTATATGCTGCCTTTGAAGTATTTCAACGCCGCTTCAAACATTCGGATATCATATTTGCCGGGTACATTCCGATAAAGACCACTGCCAACTCGCTCTGAGTGCCCCATCTTACCGAACACACGTCCGTCCGGTGAAGTAATTCCTTCAATTGCAAAAAGAGAGCCATTCGGGTTAAAGTGAATATCAGAGCTTGCAGTCCCGCTGTCATCAACATATTGCGTGGCGATTTGTCCGTTCTCAGCGAGACTGCGGATCAGATTCTCATCAGCAAGAAAACGTCCTTCTCCGTGCGATATGGGTACACTGTAAATTTCACCAACCTGTGTCAGGGAAAGCCAGGGAGACATGTTGGAAGCAATTCTGGTCCGGACTATTCTGCTCTGATGGCGCCCAATTGTATTAAAGGTAAGGGTGGGACAACTTGCGTCCGTATCGATTATTCTCCCATAAGGGACAAGACCGAGTTTGATTAGAGCCTGAAATCCATTACAGATCCCGCAGACCAGTCCATCCCGTTCATTTAACAGGCGCATGACCGCATCGCATACCATATCGTTTCTGAGAAAAGCGGTAATAAACTTACCAGAGCCGTCAGGTTCATCCCCGCCGGAGAAGCCTCCTGGGAGAAAAAGCATCTGGGAACCGTCCAGTTTATCAGCGAAACTCTCTATACTTCGGGATATACCGTATGAGGAAAGGTTATTGAGGACAAAAACCTCGGGCTCTAAACCGGCATCACGAACAGCACGTGCGCTGTCGATCTCACAGTTTGTACCTGGAAAAACAGGGATTAAAACTCTTGGTCTTGCCTGAAGAACTGAGGGAACCGAATGCTTTAAAACTGAATAGGAGAAGGTTTCCATAATCTGTGGCTGAGCAGGAATGTTGCAGGGGTAGACAGGTTCCAGTTTGTCTTCATATTTACAAAGAATGTCGGCACAGCGGATTTTTTCGCCCGCACGGGAGAAAAGACCGTCTTCGGTAATCGTACCAACCAACTCATAGGGGAGTTTTTCCCTTGTTTCAAGAAGAAAAGCGCCATAGTCGTAACCAAATAGATTCTGTAATGGGAATTGTTCAGAAAAGCAGAAGCCAAATCCGTTGCCAAAGGACATTTTCATAACTGCTTCAGCTATTCCGCCAATCCCCGGTGTATAACATGCAAGAACCTTTCCCGATCCTATAAGTGCATGCACAAGCTGGAAATTCGTGAGCAGCGAAGAAGCGGAGGGCAGGCCGCTTTTTTCATATTCCGGTGCAATTCGGTACAAACGGTTTCCTGCAGCCTTGAACTCAGGAGATACGATAGAGGGGATTTTTGATGTAGTGACAGCGAAAGAAACCAGGGTTGGCGGAACATGCAGTTCCTCAAAACTGCCGCTCATCGAATCCTTTCCGCCGATTGCCGCAACTCCCAGCTGCATTTGTGCTTCAAATGCACCCAACAGTGCTGATAGAGGTTTACCCCATTTTTGGGGATCTTTTCCAAGGCGTTCAAAATATTCCTGGAAACTTAGATAGACGTCTTTGAATTCCGCTCCGCTGGCAATCAACTTGCATACCGATTCGACCACAGCAAGGTAGGCTCCGTGATAGGGACTTTTCTCCGATATAAAAGGATTATACCCCCACGACATAAGGGAACAGTCGTCCGTATGCTTTTCTTCCATGGATATTTTCTGAACCATAGCCTGGATTGGTGTCAGCTGTTTTTTTCCTCCGAACGGCATCAGGACAGTGCCTGCGCCGATTGTGGAATCAAAACGTTCACTCAGTCCGCGCCTTGAGCAGCAATTGAGATCCGCAGCCAGCGCAAACAGGTTTTCTGAGAAGCTTCCTGCAATCTCTTTGCCAAAGGCTTCAGGAGCTGCAGCCGTAATCCTGATATGTTTTGGCGCCCCATTTGTGTCCAGAAAAGCACGACTGAGATTGACAATGGTTTTTCCGTTCCATGTCATGATGAGTCGAGGCTCCTCCTGCACCAGAGCGACAGGGGAGGCGTTGAGGTTTTCAGCGTCAGCAAGCTTCAGAAAACGATCAACATCGTCGGCAGCTACTACAACCGCCATACGCTCCTGACTTTCACTGATTGCAAGCTCCGTTCCGTCCAGACCTTCATATTTTTTGGGAACTGCATTGAGATCAATCAACAGACCGGGGGCAAGTTCTCCGATTGCAACGGAAACGCCTCCGGCGCCGAAATCATTGCAGCGCTTGATCAATTTTGAAGCTTCTGGATTTCGGAACAGTCTCTGAAGCTTTCGTTCTTCCGGCGCATTGCCTTTCTGTACCTCGGCACCACAGGTTTCAACTGATTTGCTGTCATGCGCTTTGCTGCTTCCCGTTGCGCCGCCAATTCCGTCTCGCCCTGTTCCTCCACCGAGAAGAATAACAATATCGCCGGGTACAGGACGTTCTCTCCGAACATTCTCAGCTGGAGCAGCGGCAATAACAGCTCCAATTTCCATACGTTTTGCGGCATAACCAGGATGATATAGTTCATCTACTATACCGGTGGCAAGCCCAATCTGGTTCCCGTAGGAGGAATAGCCTGCGGCTGCGGTTGTGACGATCTTACGCTGCGGCAGCTTTCCGGGAATAGTCTCAGATACCGGAACAAGCGGATTTGCAGCTCCGGTAAGACGCATCGCTCCATAAACATAGGAGCGGCCGGAAAGAGGATCTCGTATCGCGCCGCCGATACAGGTTGCTGCACCACCGAAAGGTTCAATCTCTGTCGGGTGATTGTGTGTTTCATTTTTAAACAGAAGAAGCCAGGGCTCGTGTTTGCCATCAGCTGTTACATCAATTTTAACAGTACAGGCATTGATCTCTTCAGATTCATCCAGCTTTTCTAGCATTCCCTCATGCTTCAGCCAACGGACAGCAACAGTAGCAAGATCCATCAGGCAGATTGGCTTTGTACGGCCGAGTGCTTTGCGTGTATCCAGATACTTCTGCCAACTCCTCTGCAGCATTGGGGTATCAAAGGATGCATCATCTATGATTGTATTAAAGGTTGTATGTCTGCAATGATCAGACCAGTAGGTATCGAGAACGCGAAGTTCCGTAATTGTCGGTTCACGTCCTTCGGTACGAAAGTATTCCTGACAGAATGCCAGATCATCCATGTCCATTGCGAGCCCGTATTGTCTGATACAGTTTTCGCGCGCTGAAGCGGACATCGTTGTAAAATCAGAAAGAACCTCAACATGAGTTGGAATTTCATATGGTATTTCTAGAGAAACAGGGATTTCCAGTGAGGCCTCGCGGGCTTCAACCGGATTGATAACATATTTTTTGATGCTGTTAAGGTCAGCCTGTGAAAGTTTACCATACAGCGCATAAACCTTGGCCGAGCGTACCAATGGCCGATCCCCGCGTGAAATAATCTGAATGCACTGCGCTGCAGAGTCTGCACGCTGGTCAAACTGACCGGGAAGATACTCGACAGCAAAGACAGTTGCTGATCCAAAATCCGGGGAGACAAAAACGAGATCAAGCTGAGGCTCAGAAAAAACTGTTTTTACTGCATATTGGAACAAATCTTCAGAGATTTTATCTGCATCGTACCGATTTAGTATGCGAACCTGTTCCAGTTTTTCAATTCCCAACAGATTTTTCAGATCACTCGTCAAAGTCTGCGCTTCGATATCCAGTCCGCTCTTTTTTTCAACATATACCCTGAAAACCATTATTTTATCCCCTCTGACATTCTCAATGCCCGGGCACCAATGTCACTGCGGCAATAGGCATTCTCAAAATGAACTTTTCCTGCAATGGAATATGCTGCATCGACTGCTGCAGAGAGCGTTTCCGCAACTGCTGTACATCCGACGACGCGGCCGCCATTTGTAACAAGAACTCCATCTTTCAGTGCGGCTCCGGCAACAAATACATGATCTCTGACATCTTTTGGAATGATAAGCGGGTAACCTTTCTCATAATGCTCCGGATAGCCTTTGGAAGCGAGAATGACGCAGCATGCATACTCTTCTGAAAAACGCACATCTGCTTCCGCAAGACGACCTTCTGTCACGGCACGCATGATGGTAAAAAGATCCGACTCCAACAGCGGAAGTACAACCTGTGTTTCCGGGTCACCGAACCGACAGTTGTATTCAATCACCTTTGGACCTTCCTTGGTAATCATGAGGCCAAAATAGAGACACCCCTTGAATGTCCTTCTCTCAGTATTCATCGCATGTATCGTTGGAAGAAAAATCTCTTCCATACACCTTGCGGCAATCTCAGGAGTATAATAAGGATTTGGCGCAATCGTTCCCATTCCACCTGTGTTTAAACCCGTATCGCCGTTTCCGGCACGCTTGTGATCCATGCTGGACACCATAGGGACAACGCTTGTTCCGTCTGTAAAAGCTAAAACAGACACTTCCGGGCCTTCCAGAAATTCTTCGATGACAACACGTTCTCCGCTGTGCCCGAATTTTCCATTGCGCATCATATCTGTCACAGCTTCTGCAGCTGCTTCAAATGATTCTGCGATGATGACACCTTTACCAAGTGCCAAACCGTCAGCCTTGATAACCGTCGGGAAAGAGACTGTCTTCAGATATGCAAGTGCGGAGTCTAAATCGTCAAAAGTTTCATAACAAGCCGTGGGAATACCGTAACGCTTCATCAGATCCTTCGAAAAGACTTTGCTGCCTTCAATAATGGCGGCGTCTTTCCGAGGACCGAAACATGGGATCCCGACTTCTTCCAGAGCGTCTACACAGCCAAGCACCAAAGGGTCGTCTGGCGTGACAACGGCATAATCCATCCTGTTTTCGACCGCAAAGCGGACAATCTCCGGAATGTCTTTAGCACCGATCGGAACGCAGGTTGCATCCCCGGCAATTCCGCCATTTCCGGGTAGGGCAAAGATCTCACTGATTTCAGGATTCTCCTTCAGCTTCCTGATAACTGCATGTTCACGGCCTCCGCCTCCGATAACCAATACTCTCATGTCAGCCTCCTGATCAGTGATGGAACAGACGCATCCCTGTAAAAGCCATCACCATTCCATACTTATCTGCAGTATCAATTACATGATCATCCCGGATGGAACCACCTGGTTCTGCAATATACTGCACACCGGATTTATGTGCACGTTCTACATTATCTCCAAAGGGGAAGAAGGCATCAGAGCCGCATACGACGCCTGTCTGCTTCGAAATCCATGCCTTTTTTTCTTCGACAGTCAGCACTTCCGGCTTAACTGAAAAACGCTCCTGCCATATTCCCTCTGCAAGAATATCTTCGTATTCTTCAGAAAGGTAAATGTCGATTGCGTTGTCGCGATCCGGACGACGAATTCCTTCCAGAAATTCTAAGGAGAGCACTTTGGGATGCTGGCGAAGCAGCCAGTTGTCTGCTTTTTGCCCTGCGAGCCTGGTACAATGGATGCGGCTTTGCTGTCCGGCACCCACACCGATTGCCTGGCCGTCTTTTACATAACATACGGAGTTCGATTGGGTATACTTGAGTGTAATCAGAGCAATTATCATATCGCGTACTGCGCTTTCCGGCAGATCTCTGTTTTTCGTTACAATATTCTGCAGAAGACTTGCATCGATCCGGAAGTTATTGTGACCCTGTTCAAATGTAACACCAAACACGTCTTTCATTTCCTGCGCTGCGGGAATGTAAGACGGGTCAATCTGAACAACGTTGTAATTACCCTTTTTCTTCTGCCTCAGAATGGCAAGCGCAGCATCTGTGTAAGCTGGAGCAATGATGCCATCCGAGACCTCATCCTTAAGATACAATGCTGTCGCTTCATCACAGGTATCACTGAGGGCCGCCCAGTCTCCATAAGAGCAAAGCCGGTCTGCACCTCTGGCTCGGATATACGCACAGGCAATAGGACTGGGATCAAGATCGTCAGAGACGAAATAGATCTGTCGATCCACGTCAGAAAGAGGAAGTCCTACCGCGGCTCCTGCCGGGGAAACATGTTTAAAGCTTGCAGCAGAAGGAAGCCCGGTAGCTTCGCGGAGTTCTTTCACGAGCTGCCAGGAATTGAATGCATCCAGAAAGTTAATATATCCGGGACGCCCGTTCAGAATACGTACAGGAAGATCGCTGCCATCCCGCATGAAAATCTTTGCAGGTTTTTGGTTCGGGTTGCAACCGTATTTCAGCTCAAATTCCTTCATGTTTAATCCCCCAGATTTTTATTGAAGATTTTGACATTGCCATGGACGTTTGTATAAAGAGATACTTTATTTTCCCGGTTCAGCGCATCCCAAACTTCTTCTGGAGAAGGAATGTCGATCTCAATCGGTTCTCCTGAAAAGCTTGGAAGGGGAGATCCCGGACCTTCATAGGTACTCAGGAAAAAGCCTCTTTTCTCCTGAGTACCCTCATAACAGAAAAACTCCCGCAGACAGCTTCCTGCGTGTCTTTTTAGAATAGAAAGCTCAAAACTGCCGTCCGGATTCAAAATTGCGGAGATTCTTGGAGTAAAGTTGGGATCGTCCGGCTCGTACTCACGCTCCATCAGCGCGTTCCGAAAATCTCCGTTTTCACAGATGGTGTCAGTCTGATCGCCGTTGGTTACAACAAGCCTGTCACCGAGTTTCCTGACCGGATGATAGATGATCAGACTGGGATCTGTGAGCTTGGAAGGATCATATGCCTCTGTTTTAATGCCGTCTTCCGTAATGGTAAAAATGCGGTTGCGACTGTTCTCACTGCGGCCCATGATAAAATAATAAACCAGCCCGCTGCTCACGACGATCCCCCGACCGGGATAGGGGTTGCTGCGAAGGAAATCAAGAAAATTCATGACAGTTCTCCTCTCGAAACGATTTCTGCGGCCTGCGGAAGAATAATCCACTCAGCTTCTTCCATGACCCTTCTTTGAAGCAGTTCCGGTGTATCTCCGGGCAAAACAGGAACTGCTTTCTGCATTATAATCTCCCCTCCATCGGGAATCTCATTAACAAAATGCACAGTCGCACCGGTTATCTTTACACCACGGGCTAATGCAGCCTCGTGAACACGCAGACCGTAATATCCCTTACCACAGAAAGAGGGGATCAATGCCGGATGTACATTCAGGATGCGTTTTGGGTAGCGTGAAGTGAATTCTGAACTGAGAATACGCATAAAACCTGCAAGGATGATCAAATCGATACTTTTTTCATCTAGTTCTGCCTGCAGTCTGTTCTCAAAATCGGGGCCTTCTATCAGACAGGTTTCAATATCAGCGTCCTTCGCCCGTTTGAGAGCATAAGCATTTGGATTATGTGAAACAACAAGAACGATTTTGCCGCTTTTTAAAACTCCGCACTGCTCTGCATTGATCAGAGCCTGCAAATTGGTTCCGCCTCCGGAAACCAGAACAGCAATTCGTTTTTTCTGAATTTCAGCAGATACGAATTCTTTCATCATTCTCCTCTATTCTGCCGATCAGAACAGCCTCCGGAAGGAGCTCCATCACCCGGTCAGCTGATCCCGGTGAAACAACAAGACTCATACCAATACCCATATTAAAAGTATTGAACATATCCCGCTCTGGTATGCTGCCCATCTCTTGAATAAGGCGAAAGATTACAGGGACGGGAACTGCACTGCGTTCAATTACAGCGCAAAGTCCATTGGGAATGCAGCGGGGAATATTCTCGTAGAAGCCACCACCAGTAATATGGCTGATGCCATGAACCCCTCCTGTATCGAGAGCGGCAAGTACAGGTTTAACATAAATTATTGTTGGAGTCAGCAGAACATCACCAAGGGGTTTTCCCAGCTCCGGTATAATACGGTCAAGGTCTGTGTTTTCCACATCAAACACTTTTCGTACAAGGGAGTATCCGTTGGAGTGAATGCCGCTGGAAGGAAGACCGAGAATAAGATCCCCAGGTTTCACGTCCTCTTTCTTCAGAATACGATCCCGGTCTACAATTCCAACTGAAAAGCCTGCGAGGTCGTAATCATCCGGGGCCATAGTACCTGGATGCTCTGCGGTTTCCCCCCCAATGAGTGCGCATCCCGCCTGAACACAGCCCTCAGCGACGCCGGATACAAGCATGGCAACCTTTTCCGGTTCATTTCGGCCGATCGCTATATAATCAAGGAAAAACAGAGGTTTTGCACCGCAGCAGACAATGTCATTTACACACATGGCGACACAGTCAATCCCTACTGTGTCATGGCGGTCGAGCAATTGCGCAATACGTTGCTTTGTTCCTACTCCGTCAGTACCGGAGACAAGGACGGGCTCTCTCATGCCGCTCAATTCAGGCTGAAACAGACCGCCAAAGCCGCCAATATCTGAAACAACTCCGGGAATAAAGGTGCGTTCTACATGCGTTTTCATCAGACGTACGCCTTCATAACCGGCCTCAATGTTCACGCCGGCGGCGGCATAGGATGCAGAATGAGAATTTTCCATATGACTATTCCTTTCCGTTCCAGCAATAGGTACATATTTTTTCACGGTCAATACCAATCGCTTCCAGCAGTCCTTCAAGAGACTGGTAACCGAGAGAATCAAACCCGAGTTTCTGACAGATGGCGTGAAGGAGACATTTTCCGCGATCTGTTGTAACATCGGCATATTCCTCAAGATGGTGCTGCCCCTCATCACCCTCAAGCTCCTGTATGGTTCTGCGGGCAATTAAGTCCATGTCGGAATTGCCACGGGAGAAATTCAGATATTTACAGGCATACATGATTGGTGGGCAGGCAGAACGCATATGCACTTCAGCAGCACCGGATTCATACAAAAAGTCAACTGTTCCCTGAAGCTGTGTACCGCGAACAATCGAGTCATCCACGAAGAGCAGCTTCTTTCCTTCGATCAGCTCAGGTACCGGGATCTGCTTCATTTTAGCAACCTGATCTCTGACATCCTGGTTCGCCGGCATAAAGGAACGAGGCCAGGTAGGAGTATACTTGACAAATGGGCGTGAAAACGGCTTCCCGCTCCGGTTTGCAAAACCAATGGCATGCGGAATTCCGGAATCAGGAACACCTGCGACATAATCGACCTCTGGAAGATGGCCTCTGTCAATTTCATCCCTTGCCATGATTTCTCCATTGCGATACCGCATGAGTTCGACATTGACCCCTTCATAATTGGAATTCGGATAGCCGTAATAGGTCCAGAGAAAGGCACAGATTTTCATCTTATCTTTTGCCGGCATCAGCGTTTTGAAGCCGTCTGCATCGATCTTCACAATCTCAGCCGGACCCAGCTCATAAGCTTTGGTATATCCGAGTTTCTGAAATGCAAAGGACTCAAAACTGACACAGAAGCCTTCAGAATCATGACCAAGCAGAACGGGAAGCCTCCCAACATAGTCTCTTGCAGCAATAATAGAACCGTCTGCAGTCATAAGAAGAATGGACATGGAACCGTCAATAAGATGCTGCGCGTGTCGGATACCTGCGCTGAGGCTTTCACGTTCGTTGATGAGAGCTGCAACAAGCTCCGTCATATTGACTTTTCCAGAGCTCATGGCCATAAATTGATGACCATGGTCTGAAAAGTATTTATCGACAAGTTCCTCGGCATTGTTGATCTGTCCGACAGTTGTGATAGCGTAGAGTCCCAAATGGGAACGGACAAGAAGAGGCTGAGGATCAGAATCACTGATGCAGCCAATTCCACTGCTGCCACCCGTGAAATCGGTCAGATCCTTTTCAAACTTCGTACGGAACGGGGTGTTGGTAATGGAGTGGATCTGACGCTGAAACCCGTGCTCTCTGCTCCATATCGCCATGCCGGCGTTTCGTGTACCCAGATGGCTGTGATAGTCAGTACCGAAAAAGACGTCCAAAACAACATCGCGCCTCGATACGGCGCCAAAAAAGCCCCCCATCAGCCTTCAGCGCGCACGGTGATACCGGCGTCTTTCTCCAATACGGCCGAGGCTTCTTCTGCACGTCTGTTCCTCAGTTTTTCTTCCAGTGCTGAATTCTCAACCGCGAGTATCTGCGCTGCCAGCAAGGCTGCATTAGTCCCGTTATTTACCCCGACAGTAGCAACCGGTATCCCGGAAGGCATCTGAACAGTACTGAGTAAGGCGTCCATTCCATCCAGAACCGGCCCCTTGCAGGGAATGCCTATAACGGGAAGGGTTGTATGAGCGGCAATGGCACCGGCAAGATGTGCTGCCATACCGGCAGCTGCTATGATCACGCCAATACCGTTCTTCCGCGCATTCAGAGCAAAATTACGTGCCTCCACAGGAGTGCGGTGTGCAGAGTATACATGTACTTCATATGACAGATCCAACTCACGCAGAACCTTAACCGCTTTTTGAATAACGGGTAGATCACTGTCGCTACCCATCACAATTCCGACTTTTTTCATTCTTTCAAGCTCCTTTTCAGTTGTTTGCCTTTGTCTCACAGTAGATACAGCGATAGATCTTGTTCTCCCGGTCTGTCAGCTTGAAAACATGATCCAGTTCCTGTTCCGTACTGGTGATACACCTCGGGTTTCTGCAGAAAATTACATTTGTCAGGTATTCCGGCATGTCAATCCGTTTCTTTTCTACCAGCTTGCTGTCCCGGATGATGTTGATGCTGACATTGGGATCTACATAGCCAATGACATCAAAGTTGATTGGGATCTCGGCATCAATTTTGATAATGTCTTTTTTCCCAAGTTTCAAGCTGTGGACATTCTTAATAATCGCAACCGAGCAGTCCAGCTTCTCTAAGCCAAGCAGGTCATACAGTTTCATACCTCGTCCAGCTGTAATGTGATCAATAACAATTCCGTTTGCGATTGCGTCAATATTCATAGCCTGCCGGCCTCCTTCAAAAGTTTCAGGATCAGTGCCATCCGTATATACTTTCCATTCAGGACTTGTTTGAAATAGCAGGCTCTCGGATCATCGTCAATGGAAACGCTGATCTCGTTGACTCGGGGAAGAGGATGCATGATACAGAGGTCTTCTTTGGCCGTTTTTAACTTTTCAGGTGTAAGGATATAACTGTCCTTCAGACGGAGATAGTCTTCCTCATTGAAAAAGCGTTCGCGCTGAACCCTGGTCATGTAGAGAATGTCGAGATCCGGCATGACGGATTCCAGGTCCGTCGTCTGAATATATGGGATATGTGCTTCAGCAAGTACTTCTTTTTTTACGTAGCTGGGTAATTTCAGTTCGACCGGTGAAATCAAATATAGCTTCAGCCCACGATATCTGGATAGAGCATTAATCAGAGAGTGCACGGTACGTCCAAATTTCAGGTCACCGCAGAAGCCTACTGTAAGGTTTTCGAAGGAGCCTTTCTCCCGGTAAATAGTAAGTAGATCAGCAAGAGTCTGGGTTGGATGTAAATGACCGCCATCTCCGGCGTTGATTACAGGAATGCCGGCACTGCGTGCTGCAACCAGTGCGGCACCTTCCTTCGGATGTCTCATTGCGATGATATCAGCATAGCAGCTGACTGTTTTTGCAGTGTCAGAGACGCTCTCACCTTTAGCCGCGGATGAACTGTTTGCCTCGGAGAATCCGATAACATTTCCGCCCAACTCGTACATTGCAGCCTCAAAGCTGAGACGGGTCCGGGTAGAAGGTTCAAAAAACAGTGTAGCAAGCTTCTTTCCACGGCAACAATCGCGGAATTCTTCCGGATGTGAGATGATTTGGTTGGCTGTGTCAATTAACTCCTGAATTTCAATCGTGCTGAAATCACGGATATCTATCAGACTTCTCATGAATTCACCTCAAGCCAGCTCTCATCTGAAGGATTGTTTCGAAAAGCGATCAGTCGCTGAATGTCTTCCTTACGAATATATCCTTCATCTGCGGCGATCTGAGTTATTGTATCAAAATTAGTGAGGCTATGATTCTCTACATGTGCGTTTTTCAACCGGTCAAGACCGACTTGCATCCCATAGGTAAAAATACTTACTACTCCAAGCACTTCCGCTCCGGCATTTCTAAGGATTTGGACTACATCAAGCACGGAACCTCCTGTTGAGATAAGATCCTCAACTACAACAACTTTTTGGCCCGGCTCAAGGCGCCCTTCTATTTGATTCATACGCCCATGATCCTTTGCACCGGAACGGACGTAACCCATTGGCAGACCGAGAATATGCGCTGTTATGGCAGCGTGGGCAATACCTGCAGTACTTGTACCCATGAGAACCTCAGCATTTGGATAATACATTTGGACTGCTTCTGCAAGCGCGTTCTCAACATCGCTCCGAACAGCTGGAGAGGAAAGGGTGAGACGGTTATCGCAGTACACGGGACTTTTGATCCCACTTGCCCAAATAAACGGTTCCTCAGGCCTGAAAAAAACAGCCCGAATACTCAAAAGATCTTTTGCGATCAGTTCAGCGCTCATAGAATCCTCCTCATGTAATCATCAGGTTTATCATATTCAGCAAAAATCATTGACGCAGCGAAGCCAAGCTTCATATGGATCTGCAGCCTGTGTGATTGGCCTTCCGACAACAATATAGTCGCTACCGAGTTTCTTAGCGACGGAAGGAGTTGTAACGCGGATTTGATCGCCAGCGGCAGAGTCAGCGAAGCGCACACCTGGAGTAACGGTGAGAAATGACTTCCCGCAGACTTCATGAACCTTTCCCGCCTCCAACGGAGAACATACCACACCGTCCAAGCCGGCTTCCGCGGCATTCTTAGCATAGTGCAGGACAACATCCTCTAATGGGGCGGAAATCATAATTTCGCGCTCCATTCGCTGCTGATCTGTACTTGTCAGCATAGTAACTGCCAAGAGTT
>JAEEGL010045059.1_pt1 | contig 19968 bp, 13 predicted proteins | sample 9134231 | NCBI WGS metagenome assembly JAEEGL01 (sample SAMN16246548, study PRJNA631951) | gut metagenome | biome: gut microbiome; feature: rumen; material: fiber-attached | host: Bos | place: Iran: Karaj | collected 2018-10 | reverse complement strand
TTAATTTATTCACCAAATCGGAGTAAGAGAACGAGGAATTCTACAAACTACGAATCAGTACCTATATAAATATACTCTTATTTTTAAATAAAATCAAGTATTTTTTTTTATTTTGTTAATATATGAAATGGTGTTCTTTCATTAATAACATCAAATGTAATATGAAATACTCTAATCATTTCACTATATAGACTTACTGCTTTACAGTAATCTCCTATTTTAACATAGGCTTCTGCATCAGTAATATATGAATTTAGCATTGCTTTTGCAACAGTTTCTTTATTAGGTAAATTATCTAATCCATTAACAATATATTCTGCTTCTTCATTATAAGTTGCAAGTAATTCTGGATCCATTGGAATTAAATAATTCTTCTTAGTTTCATCAAAAGCATTAAATAATGGTGCTGGATTAACTTTTAATATTTCACATATCTTAGTAAGTACCGCACGTCTTACATAGATAAAACCACCACATCCATATACTTCTTGATCACAAGCACGCATTTTTCGATCATAATCACAGTAGCGATGAACTACTTTTCTTCCATTATGATATTGATATTCAGCTGGATATTTAGAATTTTTCCATCTTTCACATTCTTCACAATAATAAGTCATAAAGCCTCCACAAACAGCAATACCATATCATACATATCATGAATAATCAAATAAAATTATAAATAATCAAATAAAAAATGGCATTCAAGCCATTTCTATTTTATTATTATCTTGTAGGAAATTGTCCTTTTTCTTTAACTTTTGCTACTCCCTTATTTTCTTCTTTTACACTTAAAAGATATGCTTTAACCAATTTTAGATTCCTGATTTCTACTTTTCTTTCCTGACTAAGTGTTTCTTCATCAACAGGTATATTATAATCTACTGGCTCATTTTCCCTTAATTTTCTAAAGTATTCTTCTTGACCATATATAGTTGTACCTTTTATTGCTGTATCAATAAAAGGAAGTAAATTTGAATGTTCCTTAAACAATTCACGAGTTTCTTTTATCATTTTTCTTTGTTTCTCTAGAGATATTTTATCAGTATCAATTGTTGTTTCAACAATTTTTATATCAGTTCCTTTTTTACCTTTATTTACTACTTTAAAGTAAATATCACCTTCATCAAGAGATATTTTTTGAGCTCCTAGTAATTTTAGCTCTAACACGAATGGACTAAAAATCGCACGAAATCCAGTTGGTTTTTTTTCATAGTTTTTCTTTTCTAATTCAGTCATTTCCTCTAGAACGCCAAGAACATTCAATTGATCATATGCTGTATCTCTAATATCATTATATTCTAATGTTCTTTGATAAACTGCAAATATATTATAAATTGGTATACATAGTGTTAATAAATTAATTTTAGTTGCATTAGGTGCTATTTTCTTTATAATTTCATTATATCTTTTAGAATCAATTTTATACCCTAAATCAGCCATATCTTTATATAACCTCATACCATTTTTAGTATCTAATATAAAGCTTAAAACAATTGTTCCACCCATAAAAAATACAAATCCCATAATTTTCCCCCTTAAAAAAATCTAGTATATTATATCACAAAAGATAATAATGGTCAATAAAGAAGAGACAACTAAATTGTCTCTTCTATTACATGATTAATTATTTGATCTAAGCTATCTACTTTAGCATTTCCTAGATCATTTAAAATAATCTTTTCTTTACTTTTTAATAATTTTAATAATTTACTCATTGAAGGCATTAAGTTTTTCTTCTTTAAATTATCAAATATTAATACGTAATTGTTTAATTTAGAATATGTTCCATAATTATTACTTTTAATATAAGCTTCATATAACTTTTTAAAAGAATATAAACTTATGGAATTAAAACGATTATCTGAAAGTATCTTAATAACAGTATAAATATAGTTATCATTAATTGATTTATCAAGAATACTTTCACCATTATTATTTCTAATATTTGGTAAAAAATCATTTCTTTTTAAAACTTTTTCAAAGATATCTTTTATATCTAAGTAATTATGGGTAACTAATAAATGCATAAAAGTATCACCATAATTATTTTGATGGTTAATATTAACACTTGGATTACTAATATATTTAGAAATTAAATCATAATCCTTATTTTTAAGTAATCGCATAAGAATATTATTACCATCCATATCTACTAAATTAAAATTATAATCTTCTTTTTCTAGAACCTTTTCATATACATCACGATAATTATTTTTAATAGCTACAAATACCAGGGACGGTTCCTCTTCACAGGCATCGATAGCTTGTTCTATATCATAAAACATAAACCCACCTCTTCCGTGATAGTTATATATTTTATCATAAATTCTATTTTTTGTCAATTTTATGCACTATTTCCATTATATGTGAATTTAAACCATATAACACTTTATTAGTAATAAAACAATAAAAAAAGAAGATTTCTCTTCTTTTAATTACTATAATTATGTACCTGAAGTAGCTGTAGCAGTAGGTGATGCTGTTGATGGTGGATCTAATGAGAATCCTAAGTTAAAGCTTACTTTACCACCAGATGCAGTATTTTCACAGTCAATATCTTGTCCTTCAATCCACATGTATACACGAATCTTCGTTACACCTACAGCAAGTGTTGTGAATGGGAAGTTTGCAGAATTTCCAAAACGTGTTTTTATATCAGGAGTAACAGCTTTAAACTTAGAAGAAGTTGTATCATTTAGTGGTGTTCCAGAGTTTGGAATTGTTTTATCATATGCAAATGCTGCCTTAACGCCATAATATGGAACAGCATCAGCATTTCCACTTGTTTGATAACCAGTTATACCATAGTTATCACGTGCATTAACAAGACCATTTTGTGTATGAACATCATAATTTGGTTCATAAATAATTACTGGAGAACTTGCAGTACCTTTAATTGATCTCATATTTGCAGGTTCTGTAGTAGATGCTGTATCTCCTAAAATTACGAATCCCATACGTCCAGCATATTCAATAAATGTATTTGGACCACCTGAAGCAGTAGTTATACCTGTATTACTTGTTAAGTAAATTTGTTTTGTTCCAGATTCTCTAAAGTCTAACTTTAAGAACAAGTCAAATACAATATAGTTTGCATCATCACCATCTGTCTCAGCGGAAGTATTAAGGTAACTAACACCGGTTGTCTCATCTGATACAACTGTACCTTTAAACATTTGAAGTCCAGCTGATGGTGTAGATGCATTAACAAACACATCATCAACAGTAGATACTGGGTTAATGTTATCAGTTGATGCAGGTACATGGTTAACTGCATTTGAATAATTAGTTGGGTTAGTGATATCTGATAAAATTAACATTGATTTCCATGTTTCAGCATTAGTTGAAATTTGGATACCAGATCCACTAGATACATTAACATCAATTTGTTGTACACTAACAGTGTAGTTTGATGTAAACCATGCATAAGTACTTGTTGTAAGTCCAATTAACGTAAGGATAAATGCAGCTAATAAGAATAATAGTCTACCATGTTTTAGTCTATCACCAATAATAGCGAAAAATCCTCTTTTTTTACGTTTTTCTTCTTTCTCTTCTTTTTTCTTTAAGACATTATATTCGTCCATTTCTTCACCTCTATCTTAACAAAATTAGTTTATCATATATTTTTTTTCATTTCAAGTATTTTTTTTAATATTTTAGATATTTTTATGAATCACTCGATAATATTTGAACAGATTCAATATTTATCTCAATTAATTCAGCTATTCCACTATATTTTGCATCTTTAAATGATGGTGGAAAAGTAAATAAAATTGTGTAATAGTCAGTTTTATTTTCGTTATATAACATTGTTTGATAATCAGTATATAAATGATTAAAATATGTTCCATAATAGTCTTGTTCAGTTCCTTTAGTTTCAGGATCTACACAAGATGATGCTTCTTCAATATCTAATCCATCAAACAAATCATATTCAATTTCCATATTTGTTGTTGTACGGATATGGACCCGATATTTAATATTGGTATCAGAATGTTCAGTACCTCTAAAATTACTAACTGAAAATGAATATTCATATTGAAGATTACCAGGAATTACATCTGGAAGTTGAACATTAATTCTATCATATGAATCATCTAGTAAATATATTGCTGTACTAATACTATTTTGGGATGATACAGTATTTTCATATTTTGATAAAGTAAAAATATCCATACTTATAAATAATAGTAATATTATAACTAAGATAAAAAGAACAATTGAGATAGTTAGGCGTTTTTTATTAAATTTCTTCATATTAGCCTACTTTCTCTTTATATTAGATATATCTATAATTTGAGTTGCATCTAAAGTCTTTTTCTTTTTACTAGGAACTCCTACTTCATTTAAATCTAATATTTGAGTTGCTTCTAAAGATTTCTTTTTATTAGATTCTTTAACTTTAGCTTCAATATCTCTTAAATCTAATACTTCAGTTTTCTCCAAAATTGGTGAATCTTCTTTAATCTTTTCTTTAACTTCATTTAAATCAATAATCTGAGTTGCATCTAATACTTTCTTAACTCTTTTCTTACGACGATTTATAACTGCTACTTTCTTATTAACCTCACTTTCAATTTTATCATCTATTTCTTTTTGAGCTTTCTTTGATGCCACAATCTTAATAGCATTTCCTTCATACGAAAATAGAATACTAAATACAAATAAAGTTAATAATATTAAAATAATTACTTTAGGAGTTAATAACACTTTTTTCCATACTCCTACTTTAGGCATTATCTTAATAACTCTTCCTAAGATGTTTTCTTTGGGAACGGGATTATCATTAACATTATTGGCATCACCCTTAGTTATAACTTCATCATTACTTATTGCTATAACACGATGGGTAATATAATCATCACCATTTTTATAAGTAACAATATCTCCAACTTTATAATCATCATTTATTTTTACTAAAACAGCATCTCCAATATTTATTTCATTTTTCATACTACCAGTTGCTACTTCAAATATTGAATAACCGAAAAAGTTAACATAGTTTTTATTTAATACTTTAATAGAAAAAACGCAATATGCGCAGATAATAATGGCGATTATTACAAAAACGATTATAACATTTACAAATTTGCCAATGATTTTTTGTAATTTTTTCATATCACGTCTCCTTATATCATAATTCAACCATTATTTGGATCAACTGTTACCTCTGGAGTTGCTTGTGCACCAGGAGTTGCTGTTGCATCTGGTGTCGCATTTGGTTCAGGTGTAATAGTTGCCTGTATTATCTCCCCTGTATATTGTCTAAACGTTATTTCAATTGGTATTTCAAACTCATCACTACTAGTTCCATATAATGAATCTATTTCATTATTATTTTCATTATTATTCCAAGTTATATAAAACCTAATAGTTGTTGATACATTATTTTTTATTTCACTTAAAGGGATAACTCCCGCATAAGTATATTCTGCAGTATAAATTAAATCTGGTTTATTTACATTTTCAATTCTCGTTAAGGTTATTTGATTATTAGTAATATAATCTGTACGACATACTATTTCATAATAAATACTAACATCTGTATCATTCGGATTAATTACGATATCAAAGTATCCTTGTGTTCCTGGAGCAAACAAATTCTCTCGTACATTGGAATCACTATCAACATGAACATTCGATATCATAAAAGTACTAGTTTCATTAATCAAAGATCCATTAACATCAATTTCCCATTTACCGATATCACTATTAACTACAAAATCTGCATCACTTTCAAAAAGAGCAAAACTATCGGTTAAAACATAAGCTGTTATTGTTAATAGGATAACAAAAAGAATAAGTAACCATCTTCTCATAATTAGTTATTATTCTTGTTTCCATACCTAAGTTCTGTATATATAGCAAATATTTCTATCATAAACATTACAAAGAATGGAACAATGATGATTAAGAAGAATCCCCAACGAGATAGTAAAACATTAAGTGCTCCACCAATTGTTTTATATCTTGTAGCATCTTCTACTCTACCAGCCATAAATTCTGATGAAAAACTCTTACCTGGTACAGAGAACGTTGTCTCATTTTCATTAATTGTTTCACGTTCAACAATTTTACCAAGATTTAAAGTATTCTTAGAAAATTCTGTATCATAGAAGAATACTTGATCGTTTACTTTAACATCTTCATTGTTTGGCTTAGTTAAAATAATTAAATCTCCTTTTTGATAATTTACTTCTGCAATATCCTCTTCTACAGAGAACAATACTTTTTTACCAAATTGTGGATATCCATAATCATTCTTCTTTAATAAACAAACAATTGCAAATATTGCCACAACAAAGTAAATAAATCCAATAAAACCAAATATAACTTTTAACACTTTTTTCATATTATCACCTACTTAAATATATCATATTCTATTACTAGTTATCAACACTATGACGCCTTTTTTATTATTTCATCACTTTGTAAAACAAAGCTAATTTCATCAATATCAACACTTAATTTTTCTAAAGCGTAATAAATAATAATATTACCAATCGCTTTAATAAAACTATCTAAGTTATCTACTGCAAAACTATCAACTGTTAAGTTTAATCCTAACAATCGATATTTATCAAAAACAATTAAATTTAATTCATCAACATTTTTATATTTAATATTTTCTATTAAAGCATTATATGGAGAATAAATATTTTTATTAATTGTTTTAATTATTTCATCAACATCTAATTCATTATCTTTCGCAAGTTTTTCCATAAACAAGTAAGACTTACCAATTAAATAATAATCTTTAATTGTTGGATTAACTAAAGAAGCAATCTTTTCTTTATAACGATTCTCTTCCAGTAATTCATACTTTTCCGTTAATTCATTTAAAGCATCTTCTACTTCTTTCTTTAACAAATTAGGATTTTTTGGTTTAAATAAACCTTTACTCTTTAGTTTTTTACGTTTTTTAGTAATTGTCTTAATTAAACCACTTATTTCTTTATTAGTATCACTAACTAAATTTTTATAACTATCTTTCTCTTGGTATATTCTATCTACTTCATCTAATACCAAACGATTTTGATAAATAAATGTTTCTTCTAATAATGAAGCATATAGTTTTTTAAATATTTCTTTTTTATCACTAATATTATTATCCATATATTCATTAATTAGTTTATCAATTTTATCTTTTTCATAATCACTAGGATTTAATTCACTATTAACAAACTTTTCAAAGAAAACACCACTATTATTTAAATATTCATTATTACTTTGAACAATTAATTCACGATATTTATTTAATAGTACATCATAACTGTTTTCATATTCAGATAAAATTAATTCACGAGCTTTTTCTAAATAATCTTTAAATTTCTTTTCATTACTAAAGTATAAGTATTTAAAGTTTAATAGAATATATCGCATCATATCATGACTTTTCCAAAATAGTTTTTCAAATGTTTCTTTAACTAGTGGAGAATTACAATTGCCATTTCCTCTTTCAGTAAGTAATACTCCCATATATTCTTCTGCACTATTACTAAAATAGAAATCTTTCTTAGTTAAAGTAATATTAGCTTGTTCAAAAATATCTAGGATTTTATTAATATTATTATTATAGAAACTTAAATCATTATCATAATATTTATATAAACCATAAAACAATTTATCTAACCCAAGTATTTCATACGGATCTTGATGAGGATTAAAATAGTTTAATCTTTTTCCTAAAAGAACAATTGATTTTTCTAAACTATTTTCATGTGGTATATCATACTTTTTACGTAGAAGGTTATTCTTTTCATTAATAAATGTGCGCACTTCTTTTTCTTTAGCTAAATAATCCGTTTGGAAAGCTTTAACTTGCTCAGCATATTTCTTACGATTATTAGTACTATTTTGAGGTAAAACATCCAAAACTTTATTATCTGCGGCTATTTTTTTCTTTATTTCATCAATCATTTTTTTCACTCTCCGCTATTTGTTTTTCTCGATCTTCTAAAGACTTAAGCATTGAAGTAATCTCTTTATATATATCTAATACTTCTGAAAGTGCAATTTGATTTAACTTATCTTGCATAACTTCCTCCTACCCTTATATAATATATTATAACTAATAATCAAGAAAAAAACTAGTATAAAATGCATTTTTTACAAAAAAATAAAGGGAAAATATCCCTTTATTTTATTATGATATATTTTGTAACATTACCGACATACGATGTATTATCATATAATCTAAATTCCAGTTTATATGTTCCGGTGACTAAATTACTATTCATCGAGAATGTATAAGTATTTTCATCGTCTACCTGATCAAATAAATCATATATATTTGTATCATATTCAACTAATTCATCAGAAACATAATCTTTAATATCAACCATATCATAAGTCATTTCATAAATATCTGTATAACTTCGTCGATATAAAGCTACTTTAATATTAGGATCAATAACAGCTCCTGAATATTCTACTTTTACATTTAAGAAATTAGTTAAATTATCATTTTGACCAGTTTCATGATTAAAGATTAATTCTTTTTCTGGAATGGTAGCCTTTAATCCATATAATTCATTCATAAATCTAAATGTTACAGTATCAGTACTATTTGGAGTTGGTCCATAATAAATACCATCACTAGAATAGAATCCTTCAACTTTTATTGTATAAAGTCCTGATAAGAACGTACTGTTTTCCGTATTGATACGAATATTTGAGTAAGCATTTGCAACCCTATCGGCCAGTTTAATTCTAAGTGTACCATCACTTCGTGGATAGAATGTTTCACCATCCAAAGTAAAGCTTGTACCCATCAAATCAACACCATTTACTTGATTACCAAGTGGGTTAATAAAGCTTATTTTAATACCTAATTTTTGTTCATAATACGTTGTATCAATAATTCTATTAGATGAATTTTGATCACTTTGATTAAAGTCTACTGTTACTCTTAAATCTTCAATATCACCAACATATACTAATGGCTTAGATACATTAGCATGAACAGTAATAGCACTTTGATGATTAGCATGAATATTATATACTAAGTTACTTCGCTGGATACCTAGTACTGAATAGATTACTTCTTCATCTTGATCCAAAATATCAATTAGAAGTGAACAATCCATCATATCATCAGAAATATTGGTATCAGCGAAATCAACAATAAAGATAAACTCCTCGATCGCCCGATGATTACTACTATCATAATAGATACTATTAGCTACCGCATCATCATATTTATTCGTTGGATCAAGTGAACCCATTCTTCGGAAACTAGATAATGGATATTCTATTTCACCGGTGGTATTAAAATCACTACCAAACGTTGCATTATCCGCGGAATTAACTATGTAATAATAGTATTCTGGTCTTGAAGCACTAGCAAAATCTATCATCGTTATTTTTGTGTTTTCCGGTAAAATAACATTTGATGTTAATACTCGATGATATCCAGTACGATAAATCGTTTGTGCAGCTTCTGTATATAGTGAATAATATGTACTAAAACTACTTTTTGAAGTAATATCCATCTTACTTGAAGTAAACATCGAATATTGTCTTCCTGGAGTCATTGCAGCTTCATAATCATTCGAAGTAAATAATGCTCGATTAATCGTGATATTAAATTTAACTGTTTCAACACTACTAGTTAAATCATCAATTGGTGTTCTAATTTGCATTGTAACAACGACAACACCCGATGAACCTGCAGTCTGAATATTTTTAGAGTGATATAAGTAGAAGATAAGACTCGGTGTAATATTCGAATTTTCACTCTTATAAGTTCTTATACCACGATGGCTTGGATCATTATCAGTTAAGAAGTATGTCTCACCAACTGTAACCCATCCAATACCAGGTTTTATAGCAAGACCCATTATGTTATCCGCATCATCTCCAGTACTTGCAATACGTGGAATAAAATCAGGATCTATGATTGAAACATCAGGGTCTAAATCATCATAAGTAAATGATTGAATATAGAAAGTAGTATTACCAGAAGCATTATTAACAAATGGGAATTCATAAGTACCTAATGTTGAATATTTACTAGCCGTCATTTCTATATCATATGACTGAACATTAGCACCTATAACCCACATATAATGTTCTGCATCATCTGGGGTTGGTTGAATATAATCAACTAAGATTTGATCTGGATGATCTGGGTCAATGTAGTTAGTATAGAAACCATCTACTTTAATATTATGCGTATTTTCATGAGCACCAAGAACATAACTACCACTACTAAAGTAAACTAATTCTTGTTCAGGTGGTTTATCACCAGTTTGATAATTTGTATTATATATTGCTTTTACTATATTACCTTCTCTATCACGCTTGAACATTCCAAAGAAAGTCATTCCATCAACTTCACCATAAGCTGTTACGTTTTGGTTAAGTGCAATATTTAATACTTTATCTTCTAACATATATAAACGATTATTAGTATCTCGACTAGTAATAGCATGAGTATTATCATTAATTGTAACTCCAGCAATTGTACCATCAGCATTTAAACTTCTAAATCTATTTAATAAGTTAGCACCATTTTCCATGAATATTTCAGAGTTATTTTTTAAATCTAATTCTGTAACACGACTGATACTAAACTCTACTTGTGAATATTCATTTGTTCTATCGGTAGCACCACTTAAAGCAATATGAGAATTATTTAATACTACTAAGTCAGCTCTTTGTAATGAAACATTATTTTTAACATGTAAATTATCACCATAGTTATTAATATATACACGGCTATATCCTGATGTACTTGATGCATTACCACTACCAAAGATACTACCATCAATTTGGAAAATATTATGACGATTACCATCAATATTAATAATAATTCCTTGGGTAACACTAATAAAGTCAAAGTCATATGTATCAGAACCTTGTTCATTAGCTTCTCCACCACCAAAGACTGTACCATTAACACCTATATTTCCACTAACATAGTCATTACTATTCATATAAGTTGAAACAGCATCAAATCCAATATTAACAACCGTTTCTCCATATAAAACTGAAGTATTAGCACCACCATAAACATTACCACCAACACTTCCCCCAGTAATATTAACTATACCAAGGGAATTATTACTAGCACTATTTCCAGTTTCAGCAGCATTACCACCACCAAAGACATGACGATATATTCTTGAAGTACCTTCAACTGTAATATTGGTATTACGCTTAACAACGGCTGTTCCACCATTACCACCAGCAAAGGCTCTTTCTCTTACAATACCATTAGTTATTCTTAAGTTAGTTGAACCACTAACTTCACCATTGTTACCACCACCAAAGATATCTCCAACAACTGATGAATTATTTAGTAAAACATTAGTGTTACCAGTTACTTCAGCATTATTTCCACCACCAAAAGCAGAACCAGAGATTGTACTTTGTGTAGTAATTGAAACATTAGTATTTCCTAGTACTTCACCATTATTACCACCACCATATAAATGGTTAGTAACAGTAGCACCATTTCGTACTATAACACTTGTATCATAATTAACAGCGGCGTTATTTCCACCACCATAAACATTATTAGAAACTGTAGCAGCATCAATGATTGTAGCAGCATTATCCGTCTCAGCATTATTTCCACCACCAAAGATAGATCCAGTTGTTCCACCTAAAACTCTAACATCAGTAGTAACGGTTTTACCACCATCATTATTACCACCATAAACATTACTAAATGTTCCCGAATTAACTGTTACATGACTTGTAGTAATAGTTCCACTTGTATTAGAACCACCAAATATATTATTAGTAGCACCGCCATTTAATGTAACATTAGTTGTCGTGGCACTAGCTTCTTTACATCCACCAAAAATATTATTAATAGTATTAGTTGAATTATTTAATGTAACATTAGTTGTTGTTGAATCAGCAGCATTACCACCACCATAAACATTAGTAATAGTTCCACTTGCTATCGTAACATTTGTAGTAGTTGTTGTACCTCCGGCATTATTACCACCATAGATTGTTCCAACTGTTCCACTTGCCACATTAACATTACTTGTAGCTACTGTACCAAGTTGATTTGATCCACCAAATAAATCAGTTATATTTCCACCTAAAACAGTAACACTGGTAGAGGTATTAACATTAGCACTTTCACCACCACCATAAACATTAGTAATAGTTCCGCTATTTATTTTAACAACATCGATATTAGTATCAGCACTACTTCCACCACCATAAACATAAGCAGCAGTTATATTTGATATTTCAACATTAGCTGTTTCTGTTCTTCCACCGATGTTATTACCACCATAGATATAATTAGCCGTTCCACTAGTAGCGGTAACATTACTTTCAGGTACATTACCACTAGTATTTGATCCACCAAATATTTTAGTACATGTACTACCTTCTAAACTAACATTTGTATTAACTGAAACACCAGCTTTATTTCCTCCACCATAAGCATTAGAAACATTTCCAGCTGATAAGGTTACATTAGTTGTTCCTGTAGTAGCTTCATTACCACCACCATAAACATTACTAATTGTACCCCCATTTATTGTTACATTACTTGTACTAGTAGAACCACCAAGGTTATTACCACCATAAATATTGGTAGCTGTTCCACCAGTCGTTGTAATATTTGATGTCGTTATATTACCAGATTGATTAGATCCACCATAAATATTAGTAGCTGTTCCACCATGTAAATTAACATTAGTTATTGGTACAGCAGCCTGATTACCACCACCATAAGCATTAGTAATTCGACTATTATTTTCAATATTTACAGTTGCACTAACAGCAGTTGTATCAGCTTGGTTACCACCACCATAAACATTACTTATGGTTGTTTGATTATTACCCCCAGTAGTAACAGTAATTGTTCCTGTTGGACTACCATTAGCATTATTTCCACCATAAACACTACCAGTATATGTTCCACCATCAAGAGATAATGAACAGTTTCCTTGAACAATACCAGTATCATCATCATTATCATCACCCATTGATCCACAATAGAAATCACCACTAACACCAATAGTTCCATTTCCTGTATTATCAATAGAATCAATATCAATATCACCAATGATTGTTCCTAGGGCACTACCACCATAAACGGTTCCACCAATATTGACATTACCATTGTCACTGATATTTAAGTCAACACCATCAGCAATGAAGGTACTCTTACCATAACCACCACCGAAAACACCACCATTAGTAACATTATCATGACCAATTTGACCACCATTAATGTTGATAGTAACTGTTCCCGCAATATTACCTTCATCACAAGCACCACCATAAATAGCTCCTTGTACACTACCACCATTCATTGTGATATAAACATCACCATTAGATTGATTAGTTACAGCGTAACCTGTTGTTGATGTGGAAGTAAAGGTACTTAAGGTTATTGCATTTGCTGTTGTACTTAATTTCCATGTATTATCAAACGCTAAATAAAACCTTCCATTGGCTGTTTGACTTTGCACATTAAATGTTGCTAAGTAAACAGAATTATTACTAGTTGAAACACTCCATGCATTATTATTATAACGTAAGTAATACGTTGTAGTATACCACCAGCTTTCAACATCACAAGAAAGTCTTCTATTTGATGCATTCCAGTTCCATACCATTGGTTCGTCTGATTCAATTAGTCGTGTCGTTCCGAACCATCCACCATCTTCAACACCTAAATAGTTTCCGGTTTGTTTATTTTGAATTGTATAACCTCCACCACTAGATGTAAATATCCAAATATTACTATTTGGAGCAACTGTTGAACTTAACTGTGTCCTTCCCAAGCCACTATCTAATGAATAAGCACTATTGGTATTATTATTTGTAATAACATATTCCCTTCCACTTGTAATACTTGTTGTATAACTATATGTAACTGTTGATGAAATAACATAATTTATATCTTGATAGAATGTTTTATTAGTTGAATCATAATTCCAAATAGCATTTGTTGTACTTGTCGATGTAGAAAGTCCTGGAGTAGATCCAGTTGTATATGTTAAATAACGATTATCATTCGCATTTCTTATTGTATAACCACTACCTGATGTATTAATTATCCAACGAGCACTAGTAGATGGTTGATTACCAGAAGATAAGGAAGTATTAGTAATCGTTTGATTATTTTCTGTTAATAAATTTCTATTGTTTCCATTTACTTTATTAATAACATATGTCGTACCATTAGTTGGTGTTTTATTATCATCAAAAACAACATTATAAATCGTTGATTCATTAATATTTACTGTTCCAACACCACGTTTATTAGCACCACCATAGACATTTCCTTTGATTGTCGCACCATCAATTTGAATGTTACTATCTACACTTACTGGTCCAAAGTTACCACCACCATAAACGTTACCTTCAATAACAGCTAAATCGCTGATATAAACATGAGAAGTATTAACACGTCCTGATGTTTGATAATTTCTATTACCATTACCAGCACCTAATACTGAACCATAAGTAACATCATAAAGAGTACCACTACCACTAGTTCCAATGTGAGCATTTCCACCAACATGAACATAAGTATCTCCACCAAGACGACCACTTTGTTGGTCTTCATCGGATGCAGCAACTCCATTAGAACCACCTGAAATACTATAAGCAATATTACCACCGGTTACAGAAATATATCGATTACCATATGTTGTTGATACACCAGCACCTCCAACGATATTTTGAACAGTACCACCTTTAACATAAATCTTGGTATTAACACCAGCATTACCACGAGATTCAGTTAAACGTAATCCTCCATTGATATTGGAAATATTACCACCTTCAACAACTAATAATCTTGATGAAATATCATCCGTACTAGTTCCAGCATTTACTGTTAATCCCCCAACATAAATACCAGTATAAGCACGGTCAGCAGCATTAGCGTTAGCTGGTGCTGAGAAGTAATTCATACCAATAGTACCACTTTTAATATTCATAAAATAAGCAAGTCCATGAACATTACTTACACCATTTAATCCAGTGAAGTTTGAACTACCAATACGATAATATACATCAAGAGTATTATTAGTATTTTTAACACGATCATAATCATTACCCATAGTGTAATATACTGTTCCATAATAATTGTATGTATAATAGGTACTACTAAAACTATTATAGATACGTAAACCCATCATACCAGAATAACGTCCACTTTCAACAACAAATTTAAACGCATTATTAGTATTTGAACTACTTCCTGTTGATGAGTTAATACTTCCACCTTGAGCAAAAGCAAAAATAGTACTTGATGTATCTGTCCATGATGAAGGAGTCATTCCACGTCCAATACGAACATTTTTATCATTTCCAACAAGAGATGAATAAGATGTCGATAAGTCATCAGATGTACTACCATCATTTATTGAACGATAACCACCGGAATTTACCTTTAAGTATTCTAATTGTAAATCTCCTTGAGCAACAACTCTACTACGATAATTAGAATATTCGGTTAATGTCCATGTTGCATTATTACGATAATCAACATGGTTATATAAACTAGTAATTGTTGCAGAAATATTAGAGTAATTTCCATTATCTGAAGTATTACCTGTTGTTGTATTATTAATTGTTCTATCAGTGTTATATGAAAGAGTTTTTAAATTAGCTCCATTACGATTATCACCAATAGTAAAATTACCAAGTGAACTATCATATCGAATATAATATGGCTTAGTCTCATTGATTAATTCACTAGACATTGTCTTAATATCAATGGCGGCATTAGCAGCATGATTTTCTATTGTCCAACCATTGTTATAAGCTAAATACATTGTTTCATCGTATTGATTAACATTTGTTTGTCTTGTTATATAATAAAATGTCGCAGCTGAATTAGCATTTTGAGTAAAAGCCCAAGAAGAACCACTTACATATAAATAATAACGATTACCATTACTTCTTAAATTGTACAAGCGATGTGTTTGAGTTTCATAAAACCAATCAGTTAAATTAGAAGTGCTTGATGTTGTTGTTAAAGTTGTACCATTATCCCTATTACGAGATAAATAACGAGTTCTACCATTACTAGTATTAGCAAGTCTAAATGATCCAGCTTGACCTCCCGTAGTAATTGTCCAGTTAACAGAATTAGGTATTGTACTATTTATTCCATAAGTTGCTAAAGTTGGACTATTACTAGTATTAATACCTAATAACGTAACATTATTTCCACTAGTTGTACCAATATAACCACTAACATTATTTCTTAAATTTTCGGTTTGGAAATAAACAGTTTCAATACGATGAGTCATCGTTGCAGAGAATGTTTTATTAGCTTGATTATAAGTCCAATTAAAGGCATTACCCCAAGCTAATTCCATTGTATTATTAGCATTAGAATAATTTAAATAACGACCATTAGATACATTATAAAGAGTGTAATTATTACCTCCAGTATTATCTATTCGCCATAACGAAGAATTAGAAAAACTATATGGATCTAATTGATAATTATTAGCTAATCCATCAAGAGCATTAACAGGATTAGTTCCATGGGTAATTAAATATTGATTACCACTAGTTAATGTACTTGATGTATAAGTATAAAGCATATAATTAAATGTAAAATCATGATAGAATCCATTAAGATCACCATCATAATTCCAAGTATAAGCATTATTTGATAAATTAAGTGAAACATTTAATCCATTTTGTGTAGCACTTAAATAACGATTAGTACTAAAGTTTCGAATAGTATAACCACCACTAACACTAGTGATATTCCATCTTAAAATATCAGTAATTTCCATTGAACTAGTAAGGGTTTGCATACCAATAGTTCCATTATTATCAACAAGACCATAATATGTATTACCATTTTGATAAGCAATTAAGACATCTTGATCAAATGATGATGCATTAGTATAGGTTGTATTAATAGAACGATATGTTTGGTTAATACTATTTGTATAATTAAATGAACGAGAAATATCACCAGTTAAAACGATAATATTAAGATCTCGATTATTGGCATTTGATGCATTATCTCTAAGTAATTGGAATGCACGAGACCAAGAACCAACTGCACGGTCAGGTCTTGTTCCATCAAAGGTATCATCACCACTTGATCCTCTTAAATAAATAACATTGGCATTAGCCCAATTAGCATAAATATTAATTGTATCAACTGATGCAGAAACAGTAATTTTTTGAGTTTTAGTATTCGCATCAGTAGTAATAGTTCCATCAGTACTTGTCCAGCCATTAAAACCTTTGTTGGTTGGACGATCACTAAATGGATTATCTATTAAATCAAAACTTATTTGCCCATTTTTTATTGGGAAATATTTGTAGTAAACAAATTTATTTTGTCTTTCCGTTAAAGATACATAACCAGTTAAATTAGCATTACCATTAGGATATGCATAATAATTGATAGTTACCATTTTAAGACTTGATTCAGTATAATTAACACTATTTGATTCCAAGTCACCAACATAATTCATACCTAACCAGTAATAATAATCACTAGTTAAATCATTAATATAAACTGTATCTCCTTCGACTTTTGATGGATCTCTTACTACAATTGCACTATATGTTCTAAATAAAGAGATAACAAAAAAGAGTAACGCAACGAACACTACTGAAATTATTATGGTATTAAAACGATTGAATTTAAACTTTTTCATTGGCTACTCCTTTCATAGTTTATGGATTTAAAGTAAATTGTATTTTATAACTTATATCTCCTTGGCTAGCTTTATTTTCACTATCAACATCTTGTCCTTCTAGCCACATATATATTCTTAATTTTGTAATTCCTGGTTGTAAATCAAATAAATAATTGCTTTTGTCATAAGCACTTTTCGTGTAAATATCAACATTTACTCTTTTAAATAAATTTGGGTAATTAGTAGCATTAGCATCACCTATTTCAACTTTTGAACTACTAGTAACTGTACCAACTACTCCATCATATGGTAATATGCTAGCATTAGTCGTTGTTGTTTCAATACCATAAATATTTCTAGCATTAGTTACTCCATGTGGCGTATGTACATCATAATTAGGTTCCCAAATTGTAACATTTGCTTCGCTTGAACTTTTCATTCTTTGAACTGTTTCAATTGGTGTGTTAGAAGATGTATTTCCTTCATAAATAAAAGCTATTCGAGCAGAATTTTCAATTCCTTTCGTCGTCTCTTCTTTTGGACTAACATAAGACTCTCTACTTAGATAAAGAGGTTTTGGTGCAGTTGTTTTAAAGAAAACATCGAAAGCAATAAAATCACCTTCATTACTATATTCTGTTGTTCTTTCTTCAATCTTACGATAAGTAGTTAAATAATAACCTTCTCCACCATTGCTATCAGCTTGTCCAAAGAAAATATTTAAATATCCATTAGTATCAACTCCACCACCAGATGACATTGGTTTCATCACACCTGGTATTTGATTTAAACTACTTGGATATGTCTTATAAGCATTCTTAAGTTCATCAACAGTTAATTCGGTTTTCCAATTAATCGCATTTTCACTAATTTCTAAACCACCATCTGTTTCAACATGAATATCAAAAAACTGTAAGTCGGCAATTCGGTTAGAACTAAACCACGCATAAGTCATTGTTGATAAGAAGATTGTTAGAAAGAAAAACCAAACAAACAAGAATTTACGACGTTTTTTCTGATATTTTTCATTCTTTTTTTCATTTATTTCTTCTTGCATCTTATTCACCATTCATACTTTCATTTGTCTCATCAACTTGATTATTCATATCATTATCAACATCAGCATTAACAGTTTCATCAGTTTGATCATTCTTGAAAGCACTTTCATGATTTTTTTCATAATTTGTATCAGCTTTTACACTATCGTCATATTGATTATCTTTGTTTTCATTATCATGAATACGATTAAATTCATCAGTATTACTCTTGGTATTTTCATTTTCTTCAATATGTTCTTCAGTAATTTCCATATGCATCTTAATTTCTCCACCAAGTAAATTATCTACACACTCAGGATCATCACCTTCAAGCCAAATAAAGATTGTTATCTTATCAATATCACCTGGTTTAAAATTAGTTCTATTTTCCATTACTGGTATATTGTTTTTATAAAATTTCTCTGTTCCTTTTTCAGCCTCTCCAGTAATTGGATTAGGTTTTGCATAAATCTTTTCATCATCATTGACAACTATTTTTACTCGAATTGCTTCATCAACATTTTTAATTACATCATCAATATATACAGAATACCAATAACTTTGATTTTCATTACCTTGATTTTCAACATAGAAAGTATAAGCAATATAGTTATCACCATTATGGTCTCCACCTTTAAAGTCTTTATAATCTTTAGGTAACCATTCAACTGAAATATTATCCATAAACTTTAATTCATTAGCATAAAGTCTTCGAACATGTTCTCGAGAAACATCATCAGTATAAATAGCCATTCCAGCTTTCGTATGAAAGTTTGGGTCAAGGGTAACAGTAAATGCACCACCATTATATGTAAGTGATAACACTACGAAAACAAGCATAAGTACTAAAAATACTATCCCAATAATTATTTTAGATCTTTTTATTCTTTTTTTACGTTTCTTAATTTTATCTGCTGTATATACAACATATCCTTGTTTAGCCATATTTTCACATCCTATATTCTATATTGTTATTTTAACATAAAAAAAATGCCGAATCAATATTGATACGACAATTTTATATATATTTATATATATAAACGCTATTTCTAACTACTTAATTGAGTGAAGTTAGCATTTACATTTATTTTAGCTACACTATTTTGTACAAGAGTTGTTGCAGTATCATCTGCATTATTCATATTTTCACCAGTACCATCAAGCCATTCAATATAAACAACTAAATCATTTACTCTTTGATCAGCTAAACTAATAGTTCCTGAAACAACACCATTATTAACTGTAACTGGTGAACCATTCATAGTACAATTTGTAACTCTTACATCACTTACGATACTATCTGCTGCATTACC
>JAEEGL014514557.1_pt1 | contig 19969 bp, 16 predicted proteins | sample 9134231 | NCBI WGS metagenome assembly JAEEGL01 (sample SAMN16246548, study PRJNA631951) | gut metagenome | biome: gut microbiome; feature: rumen; material: fiber-attached | host: Bos | place: Iran: Karaj | collected 2018-10 | reverse complement strand
TGCGACGCACAGACCATTCTCTGACAGGTGGTGCTCATTACGAGGTGAGTGGAATTGCTGGATTTACAAAGAAGATCTGGCTGTGTCCTGTAACACTCTTCGTCCTTTGGAACTATCCTGCCTACAGCTACTTAAAGAAAAATGTCTAACAAAAAACTCATTAACTCATTAAAAAACAATCAACAACATGAATAAGAAAATCTACAACCTTATCATTCTGGACGCCTCTGGCTCCATGTACAGCATCAGAAACGAAGCCATCGCTGGCGTAGTGGAAACCATTCAGACCATCCGTACGGCACAGGAAGAAAATGCCGATCAGGAACAGATGCTCAGTCTTGTCGTGTTCAACGGCAAGCACATTTCCACCGTCTATGACCGTATGCCCATCACGAAGGTCTCCGACTTCAACGAGAAGGATTATCAGCCTACGGATAATACGCCTCTCTATGATGCCATGGGCGACGCTATCACCAACCTGCAGCGAAACCTCAGTGAGGAGGACAACGCCCTGGTGACCATCATCACCGACGGATACGAGAACTCTTCGAGAGAGTGGAATCATCAGCGAGTTTTCCAACTGGTGGAGGACTTGAAGAAAAAGAACTGGCTCTTCACCTATATCGGTGCCAACCAGGATGCGCTGGCTGTGGCCCGCGGCATGGGCATTGACCACAGCATGAACTTCATTTCCAGTACCTATGGCACAAAGGAGATGTTTATGAGAGAGAAGCGCTCACGTAAAGCATTCTACGACAAACTGGCTCGCGGCATGAGTTTCAAACAAGCGATGTCAGAAGAAGACTATTTCGCAGATGATAACGAAGATGCTTAGTTAGTCTTCTTGGTGGCTACGTTGTTTTGATGACCTTCACCTTATTGACAAGAACAACGTTCATACAACAATCCCGCCGGTTCATACAACGAGGCGGGATTTTCTTTTCCAGTTCAGAAAGTATTCCTAATTTTGCAGTGTCAAACAAAGGAGTTGTTCGATGAAACAGTTAATTATTACCTTGATGGTCGTGCTCATGAGCATGATGGCATCGACGCCCGCTGTTGCGAAAAACAGCAAGAGTGATTTGAAGAAGAGTGTTCCTGCAAACATTGTGGTGAAGCAGACGACGAAGTTTAACGACGGACGCACGCTGACGATCTACTACAAGAAGCAGGGCATGAACTGCGAGGTCTATTCTCCCTGCAATGCTGACGACTACGACGTGAGCGATGCTTCGAAGATTAAATCGACCAACTTTGAGGTGGTGGATAAGGTGGAGGGCAAGCTCTACAAGAAGGCTACTGTCGGTGAAGTCATAAGACTCATCAAGTGGCTGGCCAACCAATTCCTATGATGTCCTCCTTATGGGGAGAAACCGTGCTGCTGTGGGTATCCATCGTGATACCTGCAGCAGGACCAACCCCCTAAACCGCATATGCTGTCAGGGCTGTTTTGCCGTCTCTTCCAGGGGGATGAACTACCTGTGGCCGCTCATCAACAAGGAGAAGAAACCGCTGCTGCTTTGGTCCTTTGTCAGTAAACAAAGTTAAAAAATGAAGTCGTTCTGTGGAAGTTTCAATAAAAATGCGTAAATTTGCACACTAATTGTGTGTCAGCATGGAGTGGCTCAGGATATCTACCAGCACCGAGTTGGTGCGAGTCGCCACGGACGAGATTGTCTACGTCCGTGCCGACGGCAATTATTCTGACCTAGTACTGACGAATGGCAAGAGCCGCAAGATGACCTTCCAGCTTCACTTCTTCGACGAGGTGTTCCAACAGCTTCAGAACAATATGTTCACTAGGGTAGGGAGGAGTCTCATCGTCAACAGGCGCTATATCCATGTTATCAATCTCACGGAGCAGATGCTGATATTCTCTGGTCAGCAGATAAAGGGCGACATCAAGCCTGTCAACGTGTCGCGTGAGGCATTGAGACAGCTGAAGGAATTACTGGAAAACGAGAAAGGGGCCGACAATGGATGATATAAGCAAGCAGAAGCCCGAAGTGCCCGTCATCATCATCGAGCGTGATGAGCAGTCACCGTCTCAGGAGATGGTGATAAAGGTTGCTGGCCCCTCCTGGAAGCGTAAATGGCTGAAGCGGCTCCTTGCGCTGGTGGCTGTCGGCTGTCTGATGGTGGCGGTTCTCGCAGGCTATTACTTCTGGAACTACTACCATCACATCGGGGTTCCCGTCTCTGTCACGCCAGCGCAGAACATAGAAAAGCTTCATACGCCAGTGAAGGAGGAAGCCCCGGAGGTCGTGATGACCAGCGACAGCATCCTCGGCGTGGCTATGGACTTCTATGCCATTCACGGGCTGAAGGCCTCCATCGAGTTTGAGGAACCCGACACGTCAGACACTTCCGTATATCTTTACTGCCGCTCAGCCGATCATAAGGCCGACGGCACCTATCTCGGTTCGCTGGTGGCTGAGGGGAAGGAGCTGCAGACAGACCGCTCGCGCCTGGGCTATATGGCCATGGCCGACGGCCGCATGGTGATTGGCATCGGCAGGAGCGACAAGGTGAAGAGCTATGTCCTGGAGCGCGGCGGCTCGTTCTTCCGCCAGTTCATCCTAGTGAGTAGCGGTGTCATCCCTGCCCGCTTCTATCTGCATGGCAAGGTGGAGCGTCGCGCCATCGGCCGCATCGGCGACCGCCTCTATTATATAGCCACCCGCCATAAGGAGACCCTCTGGGACTTTGCCGATGCCCTCCGCGAATACGGTTTCATAGATGCCATCTACATCACCGGCGGCACCGACTATGGATTCCGCCGCGATAAAGACGGACTCCGCCATGACATTGGCAATCCTGCCGACTATCCGCATAAGAAATGGAAGGGCATCATTCCCTGGCTGGTGTTCAGGCGTTAGCTGTGTTGCCGGTCTATTCTGCCTGACGCTCTATGAAGTTTATTGTAATACGAACGATAATGGAAAAAAGATTGTTTTTAGCGATTGCCTGTAGGCAGCCCCACTTTGCTTTCAGATTTAAAGTCGTGTTCGCCATGCTGACGGCAATGGCTTTCGCCCAGGGCATATATGCTCAGGAAAGCCTGCCTTCGATAGCCATCACCACCTCGTCGCCGCTGAACGCGCAGCAGAAAGTGACGGCTCACATGCAGACAGAGGGCTTCGACGGTCCCATTGGCATCAAGCTTCGTGGCAACAGCTCGCTGGCCTTTAACCAGAAGAAATACACCGTGGAGACACGCGATGCCGACGGCCATGAGCTCGACGTGAGCCTGCTGGGCCTGCCTGCCCATAGCGACTGGGTGCTGCTGGCTCCCTATAACGACGTGTCGATGTTGCGCGACCCGCTGGCTTTCCAGCTGTGGCGCGACATGGGGCACTGGGGACCGAGGACGGTGATGTGCGAGCTGACGATGGACGGCGAGTACCGAGGCATCTACATCCTAACAGAAGCCATCAAGCGGGGGAAGGACCGCGTGGACATCAGCAAGATGAAGAAGAGCGACGTCAGCGGACGCGAGCTGACTGGCGGATACCTGCTGCGCATCGACACCTTCGATGAGGATGATGCCACCTTCACCTCGAAAGTGCCGGGCATCGGCGAAGGCATCATGTCGAGCGAGGTCATCTGGTCGTGCATCTATCCGAAGAAGAAAAACCTGCAACCCGAGCAGATGGCCTATATACAGAACTATGTGGACACCGTGGAGCAGGTGATACAGTCGGATGACTTTGCCGACCCTGTGAAGGGCTACGCCCGCTATATCGACGTCGCCTCGTTCGTGGATTATTTCATCCATACCGAGCTGAGCCTCAATGCCGACGCCTACCGTCGCAGCGCTTATTTCTATAAGGAGAAACAGCATGCCGACGGCACTGGCGGGAAGCTCTTTGCCGGTCCTGTGTGGGATTACAACTACGCCTACGGCAACAGCAATCTGGCCAATGCCGACGAGCCGGAATCATGGTGCTATGAGGGCGGGAACAACAATCCCACCCCGGCCATGTGGCAGCGACTGCTGCAAGACCCCGGTTTCCGCAAGGCCGTGAAGACACGCTATCAGGCACTGCGCAAGAGCGTGCTCAGCAACAAGGCCGTCAATGACTTCATCGACCGTCAGGCACAGCTGTTGGGCAGCGCGAAGGATCGTCATTTCCAGACCTATCCTGAGCTGCTGGTCACGGAGGAACAGAAGCGGCAGTTTGAAAAAAACAAGAACATGGCGCCCATGAATGGCATGTTTCCACCGATGGGAGGGATGCCCCAAGGAGGTTTTCCACCGATAGGGCAGATGCCGCAAGGAGGTTTTCCGCCGATAGGCCAGATGCCGCAAGGAGGTTTTCCCAAGATGGGTCAGATGCCGCAAGGAGGTTTTCCCAAGATGGGGCAGATGCCGCAAGGAGAATTCCCGCCGATGGGCGGGATGCCGCAAGGAGGTTTTCCAGCGATGGGCGGGATGCCGCAGTTTGGTGGCGGCATGCCTTTGATGATTGACGGCTTTGCCGCCTACCGCGTCAGCAGCTACGACGAGGAGATTAGTGTTCTCAAGCAGTGGCTCGCCGACCGCCTGGGGTTCCTCGACCGTAACATTGCCCGTTTCGACAGCGACTGGCAGCCCCGCATACAGCCGCTCGTTGAAAAGAAGATGCAGTTTCCCTTCGGCGGCGGTTTTCCTTTCTGAGCTGCTCCAGCCCTGCTGGCGTTGCTCTGCAAGGAAATCAGGGAGCTAGGCGAGTGAGAGCATGCCGTTCACTTCTCTGATGAGGCCTTTTTGCAGCATCATGTCGAGGATGGTATGGATGGTCTCTACTATTTTTGCTCCGGCATTTCCGAATCCGAGCTTGCGGGCTGCTATGGTGGGAATCTTTTCCTTGGGGAGGGAGAACTCTTCGCTGATGACCTCTCTGACAGCATTCATCACCTCGCAGACGGGAATCTCAGTGATGGTTCTTGGCGACGGTGAGCGGTAGGAGCTGTAGCTTTTCGCACTTGCCTCGTTCAGCCACAGGGTGGATACTCCTGCGAGTGAAAGCGGGTCACGGTAGAACTTTGCCGATGCTGTTGAAACGGCTTTCTGTATGTTGGCTCCTGCATGAGCGAAGCCGAAGATCTTGGCCACGCGCTTGCAGAGGTAGGCCTCGGTGACGGGCTGTTCCTTGGCCAGTATCTGGCGGATGACCTTGGCGTTGTAGGCCGCAGCTGGATTATACGCCGCCTTGTCGACGGGGGGAACAGTCACTTCTGCCTCGACGTAGGGTTTCTGCCCCTGGTTTCTTTCGGGTTCTTTGAGGACGTCGGCCTTCCTGATGTTGTCTGCACAGAACGCCTTGAGTGGTATGTCGTCTTTTTCCTCCGCCACCTTTCCGCCGTCGTTCTCGCAGGCTTTCAGCTCGTCGAGAATCTGTCGTAGGCTCCGCTCCCGGTTCTCGTACCAGTCGACGGAATAGACCCGCATCACGCGCCATCCCAGCATCTTCATCACGCTGGGCTGCACAATCTCGCGGTCGCGGGTGGTCTTTGTCTCATAATAGGTCTTGCCGTCGCAGAGTATTCCGAGAATATACTTCTCAGGATGGGCGGCTGCGGAGACGGCAATGTCTACCTTGAAATTCGACCTTCCTACGCATGGCCTGGCCACGTAGCCTTCTGCCGTGAGCATGTCGCAGATCTGACGCACCATCACGCTCCTGTCGGCTTCCTGCACGGCACTGTCTACGATGGGCAGGCGTCCTGTCTCGGCGAACTCCAGGAAGCCCTTCAGGCCTTCCACGCCTTTGGCCTGCGAGCGCTTGAGGTCTATCTGGCTGGACTTCAGGGTGGAATAGACAATCATTTCGTAGCGGGCACGCGACACGGCTACGTTGAGCCGCCTTTCGCCTCCCGCATTGTTCAGCGGGCCGAAGTTCATGGATACCTTGCCGTTCTTGTCGGCCCCATAGCCTACTGAGAAGAGGATGACGTCGCGCTCGTCGCCCTGCACGTTCTCCAGATTCTTCACGAAGACGGGCTCCGGGCTGTTGTAGGCTTTGTCCTTCAGCTCCGGATGGCGGTCAAGCTCCTCTGTCAGGTCGTCTTCAATGCGGTCGCCCTGAACCTTGCTGAAGGAGACTACACCGATGCTGCGCTTCGACAGCTCCGGGTCTGAGAGGCGGCGGATGATTTCCTTCACGATGGCCTTCGACTCCTCGGGGTTGCTGCGTGTGTGTCCTTTGTCGTAGACCCCTTCCACGGGAACGAGCTTGACCTTGGCCGTCTGATCGTCGACCGAGGGGAAGGTGAACAGGCGGTTGTCGTAGTACTGGGAGTTGCTGAATGCTATCAGGCTCTCGTGCTTGCTGCGGTAGTGCCAGCTCAGATAGTATTCGCGCAGCGACAGCGTCCTGCAGTCGTCGAGAATGCTTTCCATGTCGTCGATGCTGGCTTCTTCCTCGTCGACCTGTGTGGAGGTGAAGAAGCTGGTGGGCGGCATCTGCTTGCTGTCGCCCACGACAATCAGCGCCTTGCCTCGTGCGATGGCGCCCACAGCCTCGCTGGTAGGCATCTGCGACGCCTCGTCGAAGATGACGAGGTCGAACTTCTCTGCTTTCATGTCGATGTACTGCGCCACGCTGATGGGGCTCATCAGCATGCAGGGGCAGAGGCGGGGCAACAGCGTGGGAATGCTGTCAATGATAGTGCGGATGGAGTTTCCGCGTCCGCCGTTGGCGATATTACGTTTCAATATGCCAATCTCAGAGCCGTCGGCCGAGGACGCCGAGGATGCCGGGACCCGTGCTGCCAGTTTGCTGTATAGCTCCTCCTTGCTCAGCTCCTGGAACCGCAAGGTGTCACGCCGGTACTGTTCTATGCGCTGGCTGAACAGTCGGCTGTTGAACGAGCGCAACTGTTCGTCGGCATCGATGGCGATGGCGATGAGGCGGCGGTATGCCCCTTTGACGAAGGCGGGTATGACCTCCTGAGGTTCCCCTCCCTGCTCAAGCAGCGCCACTACTGTCTGAAGATTCTGCTGGCAGAGTTCGCGTTTCTTGTCTGTCCACAGATACCAGTCCTTCATCTGCCGGTAGCCGTCGAGCCATCTGGCCGAGGACATGGCGATGTCTTCAATCGTGTTCCTCTGGTTTGTCTTTGCCTGTAGCCGTCGGGTCGTCTCCTCCAGCTGCCGGTGGAGGTCGAGCACATCCTGCCCATAGTCCTGGCGACCATTGCCGCCGTCCTGTCCGGCGCTCCTCTGATAGACATCCTGGCGGTTCTGGTAATCACCAATCAGGGCAAAGACCTCGTCGATGTTCGTCGCGTCGACACGTCCATACGTCTGGAACGCCTTCAGGAACTTTTTCCTGGCGAAATATCGTGGCAGGAACCATTTGGCCTGTATGTCCTCCCATTCCCGCCTGCAGGCCCGCACGTTTGTCTGCATGATGTCGCTACTGCATGCCGCCATGGCCTGGGCATAGTCAGCAAAGGTCTGCCTGAACTCCTGCAGCAGTTGCTTGATGCCGTCGATGGTGTCGAGACGGTTGTCTACAGGCTCCAGTCCGAAAAGCGGATGGCTCTGCGGGGTGCCTACGATGTTCAGGATGGTGAGCAGCGGCTCTGTCTGCTCCCGGCAATTCTTGATAAACGAGTCTGTCAGGATGTCTTTTTCCGGCAATCCCTCCTGTATTTCTTCCTGCGGGATGGAAAGGTATTCGGAGATGCACTCGTAGAGGCTCAGCCCGTTGCTGCCTTTCTGGTGAAGGGCATCCATATAGCTGATCAGGCTCTTGCGCTCTGCGAAAAGCTCCTCCGCCTTCGACGCATATTCCGCCGGCTCCTTGATTTTCGTGACATTCAGCACCCTGTCCATCTGTTCCAGGAAGTGCTTCTTAGTGGCTTTGTTGGAGTGGAGCTCCAGGCAGAAGGGTGCCAGGCCAATCTTCTCCAGACGCGACTGTACGACAGAGAGGGCAGCCATCTTCTCTGCCACGAAGAGCACTCTCCGTCCCTGGTAGAGGGCGTTGGCAATCATGTTGGTGATGGTCTGCGACTTGCCGGTTCCCGGAGGACCGTGGAGGATGAACGTCCTGCCTCTTCCCGACTCGACGATGGCCTCCATCTGCGAGGAGTCGACGTCGAGCGGTATGGAGAAGTCCATGGGCGAGCTGGTCTTGTCGATGACGCGGGCGTCGATGGCTTCTTCTGAGGCGTTCTGCTTGTCGCGGTTCTCGATGAGCGAGGCGATGATGGTGTTCTCAGCCAGCAGACCGGCATTCGAGTGGATGTCGTTCCACATCACGAACTTGTTGAACGAGAACAGTCCGAGCATGGATTCTTCCAGCACGTTCCATCTTTTCTGCTCCATGATGGCACGACGGAAACAGGTGAAGATTTTCTTCACGTCCACTCCGCTCTCGTCCTTGGGCAGGTCTTTCAAGATGTCAAGGTTGATTTTGAAGTTCTGCTTCAACAGCTCGACGAGGGTGATGTTCAGGATGATGTCCTCGTCTCTCTTGCGGATGACATATTTGCTGCCGCTCCTTCTGACGATGTCTACCGGCAGAAGGAGGATGGGTGCATAGCGCGGCTGTTCGCTTTTGGGCGTCTCAAACCATCTGAGCATTCCCAGCGCCAGGAAGAGGCTGTTGGCGCCATTCTCTTCCAGGGAAGTGCGGGCCATCCTGTAGATATAGGTCAGTGCGCCTTGGAGTTCGGTCTCTGTCAGATAGGAGGCAATCTTGTTGCCCTTGATCATCTCTGACACGAAATTCTGATATTCCCCAGCCTGGTGCTGCGAGTCGTACATCCCCTCGCTGTTCGGCTCTATTTTCTTTCCCGGCGAAGGTGTGATGGCATAGTCTTCGTTGTTTTGCAGATGGTCTTCCAGGTGCTCTATCTCAAAAGAGATGAAAGGCACCACTCTCTTTCCGAGCCTGGTGTTGAGCAGGTTGTTGCGAAGCGAGAAGTCCAGCAGTTTCCGTTCCCAAATCATCTGCTTGGTGACGGGCTTCCCCGTGTCTTCCAGCCGCAGGTCATAGTGGTTCAGCTCGTTGACGTGGTCTGTTGCGTTCCGGTGCTCCACACCCTCATTGTCGAATGTCCAGACGCCATCTTTCTGAATGCGCTGGGGCATGGGGCGGATGTTGCCCAGCCGGCAGCGGTGAATGTCGACAAAGTAGTTGAAAGAACGCTCGTCCTTCAGTTTAGCCAGGGCGCTCTTGACAGCCTCTTCAAATCCTACGCTCTGCGAGGATGTGATGGCTGTCGATTCCAGCAGCACCATGTTGTTGTTGCCGTCTGCAGTTTCTTTGAGCAGGAGGCTCACGTCGTCGCAGACCATCTGGGGGCAGACCGTGGGAGTGAGCCATGCGCCCACCATCACGTGGCCTTTCATCATCACCAGGATGGGGTAAATGTCGCAGGCTTCCAGGCAGGATGCTATCAGCAGGCTGGTGTCGATGCAGGTGCCCAGCTTCTCGGTCAGTACCTTGTCTGCCATCCGTATGCGCTGGCCGCTAGTCTCGAATCCTGCGGGAGGGGCGGAATAGACGATGCCCTCCGACCGCAATGCCTCGTAGACGGCTGCCACCTGAGCACGTACGCGGTTGCGGTCCTGTGTCTGGTACTCGTCCAGCTGCGACGACCCCGTCCATTTCTCCAGGAACTGTGCGGCTGAAACCTTTATTCTTGAAAGGAGCGGATTGTTGGGCACCACAAACGAGGCAATATGCTCCGGGATGACATTCGCCCCGGCCCATTCGTCGTAGGCGAGCAGTGTGACGGGCAGCTCCTGCTGTAATATCAGCCCCTCCTGTTCTTCCACGGTGATGGTGAATGTGGTGCTGACGGCCTCGGTAATCTCGCTCAGCTGCTTGATGTCGGGCAGGATGCTGAGCCGGCTGATCTGAACGGATTGGCCTTCGCGAAGGAATTCCAGCCGTTGCGTATGGGGCTTGATAAGCTCGCCGCCGATGCTTATCTGAATCTGGTGCCAGTCGCGTTGGCCCACATTTTCCAGTACGCATTTGGAACAGGTCTCCACGCCGTTGTTCAGCATGGAATAGTTGAGAGAGGGAAGATACTCAATTCTGAGAACAGCGCTCTCGGTCTTAATCGTCTCTTGTCCGTTCATGTCTCTAGTCTATGGCTCATTGGTAACAGGCATTCTGGCTTCTCTCCAGGCGATGATGCCGCCCTTCAGGTTCACACATTTATATCCAGCCTCAGCCAGCCGTTTGGCGGCATTGGCAGAGCGGCGGCCGCTGCGGCAGTAAAGGGCTATCTTCCTGTCAGCCGGCACGGCAGCTTTCACTTTCTCCACGAAATCACGCTGTTCCTGGTCTATCAGGACAGCTCCTTGAATATGACCTTCAGCATACTCGGCTGCAGTCCGCACGTCCAGCACTACGACGCTCGTGTCTGCCATGAGTGCTGCAAATCCTGGCACGTCGGTATCCTCAAAATGCTGTTGGCCACAGGCCGTCAACGTCATCAGCACGCATAGGAGCAGCGTCGTTGCTGCCCGCCTTGTGAAACAGCCCAGTCTCTTGGCCGAGGGCGTGGAAAAGTCCCTGATTGCCTTGTTTGTTCTCATACTTGTTTGGTTAGAAAATGAAGTAAATGTAGTTATGGGTGCAAAGTTACGAAAAGTCGAGCGCAAAACAAAAGAAATCCATTTCTTTTTTTTGCCGAGACGGAGAAGTTTCCTTGAGCTATGCGAAAAAGTTCGCCATTTTAATGGCAAAGTTCTTGCAAAAGCAAGCGACGGCAAGCGTCGAGAGACGAAAAAACGAGGGAAGAGCAAAAGAAAAGCTGACTAGGCATCCTTGAACCATCCTGGTCTCTCTCCTCTGGACTTTTCCTCCATTGCGCTGTAAATTATTCCTGTTTTGAGTAGGACAATTGAGTTTTTTTTCGTACCTTTGCAACCCGAAGGCTAAAGAGTTGGCATCCCTCCTTCCCCCGGAGGAAGCTATTTCTCCCCTCCCTGCCGTAGGCCCCCCTCGCCCTTGGAGAGAAGGGCAGGGCTGAGGTTGGCTATTAGGCGTAGCCATGTCCAGCGCGGTTAGGTGTGCGGCATATTTGCCGCAGCTCATAGTTAGGAATTATTATTTTAAACGAGACAGATATGCAGTACAGAGAATTAGGAAAGACGGGAATGAAGATTTCCCATTTGAGCTTCGGCGCGTCGTCGCTGGGCAGCGTGTTCCATGAGACGAAGCTGGAGGAGAGCATCCGCGCCGTGGAGACGGCCATTGACGGCGGCATCAACTTCATCGACGTGAGTCCCTACTACGGTCACTACAAGGCCGAGACCGTGCTGGGGCAGGCCCTGAAGGGCATCCCCCGCGACAAATACTACCTGAGCACGAAGGTGGGACGCTACGGCCAGGACGGCAAGAACACCTGGGACTACTCAGCCGAGCGCGTCAGCCGCAGCGTCTATGAGAGCATGGAGCGACTGGGCGTGGACTTCATCGACCTTATCAACGTGCACGACATCGAGTTCCAGGCTGCCCTGCCGGGAGGCTTGCAGAAGGTGGTCGACGAGACGCTTCCCGCCCTCTTCGAGCTGAAGCAGAAGGGCGTGGTGGGACATGTGGGCATCACCGACCTGCAGCTGCAGAACCTGAAATGGGTGGTGGAAAGAAGCGAGGGGGTGGAGAGCATCCTGAACTTCTGCCACTACTGTCTGAACGACGATGCGCTGGCCGACTACGTGGGCTTCTTCGAGCACCACAACGTGGGAGTCATCAATGCCTCGCCGCTCTCGATGGGGCTGCTCAGCCAGCGCGGCGTGCCCGACTGGCATCCCGCTCCGAAGTCGCTGGTCAAGGCTTGTCAGAAAGCAGCCGAGTACTGCCGTGAGAAGGGTTATCCCATCGAGAAGCTGGCCGTGCAGTATTCCGTCAGCTTCCCCCGCATCGCCTCGACGCTCTTCTCGTCGGCCAACCCTGTGAACGTGAAGCGCAACATCGACTGGGCCAACGAGGAGCCTGACTGGGAACTGGTGAACAAGGTGAAAGAGATTATTGGCGACCAGCAGCGAGTAACCTGGGAAAACACGTAGGAGGTTTTGTATGATTATTGATGCACACAGCCACCTGTGGCTGAAACAGGACACCAGCATCGACGGGAAGCGTATCCTGTCGCTGAAGAACGGGCGGAGCATCTTCTTCGACGAGGAGGTGCAGATGTTGCCGCCATTCATGGTTGACGGCCGGAACACGGCCGAGGTATTTCTCTCGAACATGGACTATGCCCAAGTGGGCGGGGCCGTGGTGGTTCAGGAAATCATCGACGGCTGTCAGAATGACTATCTGACGGAGGTGCAGCACCAGCATCCCGACCGCTTTTTCTGTATGGGCATGGCTTGGAACATGGAAGAGGCCGAGGCTGTGAAGAAAGCCGGCCTGCGGGGCATCGCCATCCCCGGCCATCGTGTCAAGGAGTCGCTGTTCACGCTGATGCCCATGTTCAAGTATATGGAGCAGCAGGGCTTGGTGCTCTCGATGTGCCTTGCCGACGACGAGCGCCAGATTGGCGAGATGGCCGAGGTCATACAGGAGTGCCCGCAGTTGAAAGTGGCCATAGGCCATTTCGGCATGGTCACCACCCCTAGCTTCGAGCAGCAGGTGAAGCTGGCCTTGCAGGGTGAGCAGGTCATGGTGGAGAGTGGCGGCATCACCTGGCTCTACAATGCCGAGTTCTATCCCTATCCCTCGGCCGTGCGCAGCATCTGCCAGGCCGCCGACTGGGTGGGATGGGACCGTCTGATGTGGGGAAGCGACTATCCGCGCACCATCACCGCCATCACCTACCGCATGAGCTACGACTTCATCTGCAAGAGCCGCGAACTCAGCGAGGAGCAGAAAGCTGCCTTCCTGGGTGGCAACGCCCTGCGCTTCTACGGTTTCAAGAACCTGCCCCACCTGCCCTACATCAAGAACATGTCGGAGTAAGCCCCTCTCTCCCCAATGGAAAGAAAAGTCCCTCCCCAAGGGAAAAAGTCCCTCCCCTTCGGGGAGGTTAGGAGGGGTTTCCCTTCGGGGAGGTTAGGAGGGGTTTCCCTTCGGGGAGGTTAGGAGGGGTTTAGGGTCTCTCCCTTCTGTTAGGCTAGGATGGGTTCTCGTGAAAAATCTTGTGGTGGATGAAGTCCGAGCCTTCCAGGCAGAGGAGCACCAGGGCCGTGGCTACCAATGCCAGCAAGTACATGCCGGCGCCGGCTGTCATGCCGATGGCCGACGTCACCCATAGGCCAGCGGCTGTGGTGAGTCCTTTCACGGCGTTCTTCTGGAAGATGATGCATCCGGCACCGATGAAGCCCATGCCGCTGATGACTTGTGCAGCCATGCGGCTAGGGTCGCGCTGTATGCCCTGAATGCCCATGAAGTCGTCGAAGCCATGCATCGACAGCACCATGAGCAGGCCGCTGCCCAGACCTACCAGGAAATGGGTGCGGAAGCCCGCCTCCTTCGACCGGTATTCACGTTCCAAACCAATGGCGCCGCCCAGCAGCGCCGCAATCACAATACTTAATATATATTCACCTGTCATATCACTAAATTTTTACCCCCCTCAGTCCCCCCGAAGGGGGGAAGATAGGTCCCCCTCCTCGAGGAGATTAGGATTTTTTTCTTACTTATTCCCCTGTCCCTCCACTAGGGAAAGTTTCCTCCCCAAATGGGAGGCTAGTAGGAGCCTCCCTCCAGCGTGAAAATCCCTCCCCTTCGGGGAGGTTAGGAGGGGTCGATGTTAGGAGGGGTTCAAGTACGGATTCCTCCGCACCTCGTCGCCGATGGTGGTGGCAGGTCCGTGTCCGGAATATACCTTCACGTCGGCCGGCAGTTTTGCCACCACGCGGTGCAGGCTCTCCATGAGTTGTTGCCATGAGCCGCCCTCCAGGTCGGTACGCCCCACGCTCATTCGGAAGAGGGTGTCGCCGGCAAAGAGCATCTTCTCCTCTTCCAGGTAGAAGAGCACGCTGCCGGGCGAATGTCCTGGCGTGTGGAGCACCTTCAGCCGATGATGGCCGAAACTGATTTCCTCGCCGTCGGCCAGCGGGTCGCCCAGCGGGGGCATCTGCCGGTTATAGGCCACGCCCAGGAAGCTGTTCATCTGCACGTTCATGCCGTTATAGAGAAACTCGTCGGCAGCATGAAGCCGGGGCTTGACTCCAAACTCCGCGTAGAGCGTGTCGAGGCCGAAGATATGGTCGAAGTGGGCGTGGGTGCACAGCACATGGCGCAGCGTCAGCCCCCTGCTTCGGAGGTAGTCGACCACCGCTCTGCGCTCCTCGTCGAAGAAGGCACCGCAGTCGATGACCACTGCCTCCTTCGTCTCGTCGCTCACCACGAAGCAGTTCTCCTGCACAGGGTTACATTGAAAACATTGTACGTTCATATTGGTAGATAGATGCAGTATTTCTCTTTGAACCATTCATCGGCGAACCAGTCGCTGAGTGCCTGTACCTGAACGATGCGCCTGTAGGGGCGTGTCTCCTCCTGCAGGTCGCCGCCCTTCAGGCAGAGGATGCCGTTGGGCAGGGCGTTCCGCTGTTCGCGGCTGATGTTCTTCTTCACCATCCGTGCCAGGTCGGGTAGGGGCATCACGGCGCGGCTCACCACGAAGTCGTACTTTCCCTTCTCCTCCTCTCCACGCCGGTGGACGGGGACGCAGTTCTCCAGCCCGATGGCCTGCGCCACCTCCTGTGCCACGCGTATCTTCTTCCCCGTGCCGTCGATGAGTGTGAACTGGCATTCCGGGAAGAGGATGGCCAGCGGAATGCCCGGGAAGCCGCCTCCCGTGCCGAAGTCGAGAATCTCTGTGCCGGGCTTGAAGTGCGCCATCTTGCCGATGGCCAGCGAGTGGAGCACGTGGTGCAGATAGAGGTTGTCGATGTCCTTCCGTGAGATGACGTTTATCTTCTCGTTCCACTCGTGGTAGAGACCGTCGAGTGCCGCCAGCTGGTCGGCTTGGCGGTCGTTGAGGCCGGGGAAGTATTTCTTTATCAGGTTCATGGGGTTGACTGTGGGGTTTATGGAAACGACGCGAAAGCTCACTCGTAGCGCATGGAGCGGGCGGGATGGATGCGGGAGACGAGGTAGCTGGGACCTATCAGCACGAGGATGCTCACCACGAGGGTGATGACGTTCAGCGCAGCGAAGAGAGGCAGGTTCAGCTCCATGGGTGCCTCGCTGACGTAGTAGGTCTGCGGGTCCAGGCTGACGATGCCTGTGGCTTTCTGCAGGAGGATGATGCCCAGTCCCAGGATATTCCCCCAGAGCAGGCCGCGGCCTATGATGAACACGGCAAACCAGAGGAAGGTGTGGCGGATGAGACCGTTGCCGGCTCCCAGCGCTTTCAGCGTGCCAATCATCTGTGTGCGCTCGAGGATGATGATGAGCAGGCCGCTGATCATCGTGAAGCCTGCCAGCGCCACCATCAGGCCGAGGATAATCCATACGTTGATGTCGAGCAGGTCGAGCCATTGGAACACGGTGGGATAGCTCTGGTGTATCGTGATGCTGGTCAGCGTGTTGCCGTCGCTGTCCTGCCGTCCTTTCTGGGTGAAGCTGTCAATGATGTGGCGGTCGGTCTGCTTCAGCTGTTCGAAGTCGTCCACCAGCAGCTCGGCTCCCGAGCACTGGTCGCCCTTCCAGCCGTTGCGGCGGTTGGCCACGTAGAGGTCGGCAATGCAGAACAGGTCGTCGAAGCGCTTCATGTTCGTCTGGTAGATGCCCTCCACCTTGAACGCCAGGCGCGACACGTGGTCGCCGATGAAGTAGGCGAAGATGAGGTCGCCCACGCCAAGCTTCAGCTTGTCGGCCATCGTTCGGGAAATGACGATGGGGTAGGGGTTCTCCTTCGAGTTGGCCTCGCCCGGACGCGGGTTCTTGTCGGAGAAGGCGGGCAGGCTTCCCTCCACGATGTTCTCTTTCAGGAAACGGGTGTCATATTCCTGACCGATACCTTTCAGTATCACGCCGAGGAAGTCGTCGTCGGTCTTCAGGATGCCCTGTGCCAGCGTGTAGCGCTCGGCATGGCTCACGCCGGGTATGGCTGTCAGTGCCGCCCTCAGACTGTCGTTCATCACGATGGGCTGTGCACCCTGCATGCCCACCGAGCGCACGTTCACCACCTGGATGTGGCTGCCGAAGCCCACCACCTTGTCGCGGATGGTGTGCTTGAAGCCCAGCACCACGGCCACGGTGACAATCATCACCGCCAGGCCGATGGCCACCCCTGCAGTGGCAATACGAATGGCAGGGCGGCTCACCTTACGGCGGTCGTCTGTCTGGCCATAAATGCGCCGTGCTAAAAATAGTGGCAGTTTCAACTTCTCATTCCTGTTAGCCCACCCCAAGCCCTTCACCCCGACGGAAGGGAGTTTTCCTCCCCTCCCATAAGAGAGAGGTTAGGAGGGACCTTTTTTCAACTTAATACTCTCCCCGGATATGCCTCCAGGGCTTTCTGCAGCACCACGAGGGCGCGCTCCAGGTCGGGCTTCTTCAGCACGTAGGCTATGCGCACCTGGTCGCGGCCGGCGCCGGGGGTGGTGTAGAAGCCTGCGGCAGGAGCCATCATCACCGTCTCGCCTTCATACTGGAAGTCGCTCAGGCACCAGCGGCAGAACTCCTCGGCATCGTCCACAGGCAGCTTGGCCACCGTGTAGAAGGCTCCCATGGGGATGGGGGAGTAGACGCCGGGAATGCGGTTTAGCCCGTCGATGAGGCATTTGCGCCGCTCCACATACTCGTCGTAGACGTCGCGGAGATATTCTTCCGGCGTGTCGAGCGATGCCTCTGCCACAATCTGGCCGATGAGCGGCGGCGACAGGCGGGCCTGGCAGAACTTCAGCACCGTCTTCCTCACCTCCTCGTTCTTCGTGATGAGCGCGCCGATGCGGATGCCGCACTCGCTGTAGCGCTTCGACACCGAGTCGATGAGGATGACATTCTGCTCGATGCCCTCCAGATGGCAGGCAGAGATGTAGGGCGAGCCGGTGTAGATGTACTCGCGGTAGACCTCGTCGCTGAAGAGGTAGAGGTTGTATTTCTTCACCAGGTCGCGAATCTGGTTCATCTCGCGGCGCGTGTAGAGGTAGCCCGTGGGATTGTTGGGGTTGCAGATCATGATGGCGCGGGTGCGCTCGTTGATGAGCTCCTCAAACTTCTCCACCTTCGGCAGCGAGAAACCCTCCTCTATGGTGGTGGCGATGGTGCGAATCTTCGCACCGGCGGAGATGGCGAAGGCCATGTAGTTGGCGTAGGCCGGTTCGGGCACGATGATCTCGTCGCCAGGGTTCAGACAGCTGAGGAAGGCGAAGAGCACGGCCTCCGAGCCGCCGCTGGTGATGATGATGTCGTCGGCGGTGACGTGGATATTATACTTGGCATAGTAGCCCACCAGCTTCTCGCGGTAGCTGAGGTAGCCCTGCGAGGGAGAGTACTCCAGGATGTCGCGGTCGATGGTCTTCAGCGCGTCCAGCGCCACCTGCGGCGTGGGCAGGTCGGGCTGTCCGATGTTCAGATGATACACTTTCACACCGCGTTCCTTGGCGGCGGCAGCCAGCGGAGCCAGCTTTCGGATGGGTGATTCGGGCATCTCAAGCCCGCGTACAGATATTTCAGGCATCAGGGAATTTACGATTTACTGATTTTCGATTCACGCAATTTGGGTGCAAAGTTACGAAAAGTCGAGCGCAAAACAAAAGAATTGTTTCTTTTTTTTGCCGAGACGGAGTAACTTCGCCATTTTTATGGCAAAGTTCTTGCAAAAGCAAGCGACGGCAAGCGTCAAGCGACGAAAAGTCGAGCGCAAAACAAAAGAAATTCTTTTCTTTTTTTGCCGAGACGGAGAAGTTTCCTTGAGCAGTGCGAAAAACTTCGCCATTTTGATGGCAAAGTTCTTGCAAAAGGCGGCGGCAAGCGTCGAGTACTCCTAGTTTGTTGCCACGGTTCTTCACGGTTTTTCATGGTTATTCTAGTTGTTGTTGCCACGGTTCTTCACGGTTTTTCATGGTTATTCTAGTTGTTGTTGCCACGGTTCTTCACGGTTTTTCACGGTTATTCTAGTTGTTGTTGCCACGGTTCTTCTCGGTTTTTTACGGTTTTTCTAGTTGTTGTTGCCACGGTTCTTCACGGTTTTTCACGGTTATTCTAGTTGTTGTAGCCACGGTTCTTCACGGTTTTTCACGGTTATCCTAGGTGTTGTTGCCACGGTTCTGTACGGTTATTCACGGTTATTCTAGTTGTTGTTGCCACGGTTCTGTACGGTTATTCACGGTTATTCTAGTTGTTGTTGCCACGGTTCTGTACGGTTCTTCACGGTTATTCTAGTTGTTGTTGCCACGGTTCTTCACGGTTCTTCACGGTTATTCTAGTTGTTGTAGCCACGGTTTTGCACGGTTATTCTTATGGCAATAATATCGCAGTTGGCCCAGGTATTCTTCTCCGGCGGTAGCCGTTCCCCTCTTGAACCTTGCCCTTACGGGGCGTTTTTGTCCTTAAGCGGATAAAATCTTCATGCAGGGGTGGGGTCTCTAACTTTTAATACCCCGTAATGCCGCAAAATGTGTCTTTGTGACAGGTGACTTTGTGACATTAAGCACCTCGCGTAAGTTTAGAATGCTATTATTGTAAGTTATTATTATCTGACTATTCCAGCACCTAATGAACCTCCTTAATGTAACATAGTTACATGTCACAAAGTATCATTTCCTAATTCACGCGCGCGCGTAATAGATGGCAAAAAAGGCGCTACAGGAGCTACTTTGATATCCAATTTTCTGTTATTCAGCATGTTATATGTAGCTACAAGGCTCCGTTTGGAGCTACTCTGGTAGCTACACTTCTGCTACTAGCCGTTTCGTCCGAATTCTCTAGAGAATATATACAAAAGGCGCCGCCGTTTGAGAAAATACGCACGCCGTTTGAAAAAATACTGCCGCCGTTTGAAAAAATACTGCCGCCGTTTGAGAAAATACTGCCGCCGTTTGAGAAAATACTGCCGCCGTTTGAGAAAATACTGCCGCCGTTTGGGAAAATACGCACGCCGTTTGGGAAAATACGCACGCCGTTTTCCGACTGGCTCATCCCAAGGACTTTGCCGCATGTAACATTCCCCATGTTACACACGGCAAAGTCGGCTCCTCGACCTGTAGCTACCAAAGTAGCTCGCTTTCAAGACCTGTAGCTACCGACAATCCACTGCAATCCAGTGGTTTAACCCCCAAAGTAGCGCCAGTAGCTCCTTTTTCCCCCTTTATTACGCGCGTACGCGCGCGAGGAGTTATTCTTGCCTGCGGCACTACGCGTAATCGGCTTGCCGCTTCGCTCGTCGAAGAATATGCGTAAATGGAACACGAATTCACGTTAATTATTGCCAATGACTTAGCAGTTGACCCTGAATTTACTGACCCTGATTCGCTCGGCTTTCTTGCCTTGCAAAACGACCAAATGTCGAGCGGCCGCTTGGCCCGTCAGAGAATTACTCCGCATGCCGCTCCCCTAAAGGGGAGGAACGGCAACCGCCGGAGAAGAATTCCTAGGTCAACTGCTCTTTTAGAAGCCGGATGGCGCTCCCCTCCCCTCAAGGGGGAGGGGCGTGGTTACCGCCGGAGAAGAATTCCTAGGCCAACTACTCTTTTAGAAGCCGGATGGCGCTCCCCTCCCCTAAAGGGGAGGGGTAGGGGTGGGGTCTGTAACTTTTTCCACGGTGAAAACACAGACGATAAAAGACTCGCTGAAGGACATTAGAGACCCCACCCCTGCCCCTCCCCTTGAGGGGAGGGGAGCGGCTACCGCCGGGAAGAAGTCCAGTATCAACTGCTATATCGTTGCCTTTCTTTTTGCCCCAAGACCTCCCCGCTGCCCACTGCTGTGAAGCAAACGGGGAGGCCGCTCATAGGAAAAGGCGTATAATTGTACTTCATTTCACTCCCACCAGTCATCAGATTTGAAGTACGTCTTCTTGCCGTTTACCATTTCCTTCAGGTGCTTCCAATTGGCAG
>JAEEGL013169538.1_pt1 | contig 19969 bp, 10 predicted proteins | sample 9134231 | NCBI WGS metagenome assembly JAEEGL01 (sample SAMN16246548, study PRJNA631951) | gut metagenome | biome: gut microbiome; feature: rumen; material: fiber-attached | host: Bos | place: Iran: Karaj | collected 2018-10 | reverse complement strand
GTCGTTCGACCTACCCGAAATCGCGGAAGACATGGGGGCCGTCGTCGAGGCGTCGCGCCCGATCTATCTCGAAGAGCCCGACCCGTGGCGGCCGACGGCGGCGTTCGTCATCGACGAAGCGGACCTCCTGGCGCTCCAGAAGGCGAGCGGCGAAAACGAAATGCCGGCGTCCGACATCGACGCCAACGTCCTGCAAGTCGCCCTCTCCGGCGTGCCTTTCGACTCCTACATGAAGGGCGATCTCGACCGCCACCCCGAAATTGCCTCGCGCTACGCCTATATCCTGCGCCACGACCGCAACACGCCGTTCATGGATGCCCGCCGGATCAACGCCGAGGCGCGCGCCGCAGGGGCCTACGTGCCGCTTCCGCCCGGAGTCGTCCAGGTTGACATGAACGGCGACTTCGTCTCCCTCCACTGCCTCGTTCCGGGGCGCTACGACTTCCTTCTCCCGCGCAAGTGCGAGGTCGTGAACATGAAAAGCGGCGAAAGGGAGCGCACGGAAGGAATGGTGCTTCCTATTGAGATGACCGCCGGTGAAACATGCTGGTTCCGGCTAAAATAACATGCCATCTATTTCATGAAAGCATTTATCTTCTTTTGTATTGCTCTTGGCGTTATCTGTATTGGGGATCCCAAAGCCATGTGCCAGGAAGTGAATTACGACGAAGCGGCGGTTCCGCCATACGAACTGCCGGAACTCATGCGCTTTGCGGATGGGTCGCCCGTGCGCGCCGCCGCGGACTGGCCGGCGCGGCGGCGCGAAATCCTCGGCGTCTTCGGGCGCGAAATGTTCGGCCGGGAGCCGCCCGCTCCGGAAGCGCTTGAATGCGAACTTGTCGAGGAGGGGCCGACCGCCGCCGGCCTCGCCATCCGCCGCCAATACCGGATGTGGTTCCGCAAAGACCGCTCCGGGCCGTGGCTGGACTGGCTCGTGGTCGTTCCGAATCGCATCTGCGGCGAAAAGCCAGAGACGCGAAACGGTCGCATCGTCTGCGAGAACACCGAAAAAGTCCCTGTCGCGCTCTTCCTCAACTACAGCGGCAACCACACGCTTCTCTCCGACCCCGAAATCATCGTGCCGACGAATGTCTGGTGCTGTTTCTCCGGGTCGCGAGCTGACGGGAGCTTTGCGTTGCGGCCGGATCGCCGTGCATCGCTCCGAAAAACGACGGGGAGCTACTCCTGTCCGCTCGAAATGTTCCTCGCGCGCGGTTTTGCCGTGATGGGGTGCTGTTACTGCCAGATTTCTCCCGACATCGAAGTCGGCGCAGGCGATCCGCTTGACCTCGCATGGACAGGCGTGTTCGACTTATGGGGGCCACGCGACCCGTGGGACGAAAGCGCACCCTGTTCGCTCGGCGCGTGGGCGTGGGCGCTTTCGCGCGGACTGGACTTGGCGGAACGCATCCCGGAAATCGACGCCTCGCGTTCGCTCGTGACCGGCTGCTCTCGCCTCGGAAAGGCGGCGCTTCTCGCGGCCGCGCGGGACGAACGCTTCGCCGTGTGCGTCCCGTGCCAGACCGGCGGCGGGGGTGCGCCGCTCGCCAAGCGCTTCTTCGGAGAGAACCCGGCCACCGAAGTGAAGATGTTCCCGCATTGGTATTGCCGCGCCTACGCGAAATACGCCGGCAAGGAGTCGACGATGTCTTTCGACCAGCACTGGCTGCTCGCCGCCGTTGCGCCGCGTGCCCTGCTCGTGGAAGGATTCGGCCAGCCATGGTTTGACACCAAGGGCGAGTTTCTCGCCTGTCGTGCCGCGTCGCCAGCATGGGAACTTCATGGCATTCCTGGGCTTCCCGACGGGGATTTTCCAGAACCCTACGACCTGTCGCTCGTCGGCCCGAACCTCGGCTATGTCCGACGCGGCGGCGCACATGGCCTCTCCGGCATCGATTGGGCCTGGGCGCTTGCTTTCGCCGAGCGGGCGTTTGAGAACGCTTCTCGATAAGAATGGACTCGTCTTTTCTAAAACTCGGCTGCCCGAAGTGGATCTCCGGCGGGACGAAGGAGGCGGAGAAGCCCGCCCCGTTCCTTGAAAGGCGCTTCACGCTCGGATCCGTTCCGGCGCACTCCATTTTGACGCTCGCCGTCGCGGGCTGGCACGAGGTGTTCGTGAACGGCGTCCGCGCCGGTGACGAAGTCCTCCACCCCGCCACATGCCATCCAATGCGGCGGCTCTCCTCGGTCTCACGCGACATCGCCCCGTTGCTGCGACTGGGCGAGAATGTCGTGGCCGTACTGCTCGGGAATGGCTGGTTCAACTACATCACGCGGGAGGGCGCCGATTTTGCCCACGCGCCCTGGGCCGCCGCCCCCGCGATCTGCGGGGCGCTTGAAACTCCCAACGGGGAAACCATATTCGTGACCGACGGCAGTTGGACGGCCTACGACTCCCCCATCATCTTCAACGCCTTCCGCAACGGCGAATGGTATGACGCCCGCAAGGAGGGGTTTCGCGAAAACGAGCGGCCCGCCGAGGTCGTGAAATACCCGCCCTTCGCGGAAGTGTCGCACGACGATGCGCCGCCATGCCGCACCTTCGACCCCGTCGTCCCCATTGCCACAATTCCGCATCCCGATGGCGGCACCATCTACGACTTCGGCACGAACCGCGCCGGATGGTGCGAAATCGAGGTGGCGGGAGAGGCCGGTGCCAAGGTGACGCTCGACTACGACGAGGCCCTTGCCCAAGACGGCCGCTTCCTCGGCTACGCGACTGCATTCGTTCGTGCGAACGGCGACCCGCGTCCTGCGCAACACGACGAATACACGCTTGCAGGGCGCCCCAACGGCGAACGCTGGCATCCGCGCTTCGCCTACCACGGATTCCGCTACGCCTGGGTCAGGACGGAGGGGCGCGTTGCGGTGAAGACCATCCGCAGCATATTTGTCCACTCCGACATTCCATCCGTTGGCAGCATTGAGATTGCCGACCCAGTCTTTTCGCGCCTCCAGGACGCGACGCGGCGCAGCTACCTCTCGAACTTCACCGGCATCCCGACCGACTGTCCGACCCGCGAGAAAAACGGCTGGACAGGCGACGCGCAGCTCGCTGTGGAGACCGGTCTCTGGAACTTCGACGCCCGCAACGGCTATGTCCATTTCCTGCGGATGATCATAGACGCGCAGCGCCCCAACGGGCAGCTCCCGAGCATCGTTCCCTGCACGGAGACCTTCGGCTACGGCTGGAGTTCCGGGCCAGCCTGGGACGCCGCTCTCTTTGAGATTCCCTGGCAGATATTCCGCTTTTACAGAGACGACGCGCCAGCCCGCGAGGCATACCCCGCCATGATCCGCTACCTTGGGTTCATCCTCGGCATGACGCGCGGCGACGGGCTTGTCGAACACGGGCTGGGCGACTGGAGCGCGCCGGAAGGTGTCGCGACCGCGCCCGTCCTCTTGACGGACAGCGCCTACCTCTGGCAGTTCCTGCGCCGCACGGCCTTCTGGGCGGGGCGCTTCGGCGACGCCGCAACTGCGGCACGCTGTCGTGAACTCGCCGAATCTCTCCGCGGCGCCCTCAACCGGGAGTTCTACAAAGGCGATGGCATCTACGCCGGCGGGGAGCCGACCTCGCTCGCCGCGCCGCTTTTCTTCGAGGGGCTTTGCCAAGATGGCGCGGAATCCGCCACGGCGGAGGCGCTGGTGAAGCGCGTCCGCGAAGACGGCCACCGCGCCCGCTTCGGAATCCTCGGCTCAAAATGGATTCCCCGGGCACTGGCCCTTCACGGCTACATCGACGACGCCTGGCGCATCTTCACGCAACCGGAGGCACCAGGCTTCGCCATCTGGATGCAGGACGGCGACACCCTTTGGGAATCATTCGACGATGTCGGCGCGGGACGCGGTTCGCGCAATCATATCATGTTTGGAGCCATCTCCGCCTGGGCATTCGAGTTCCTTGCGGGAATCAGGATAGCGGAGCCAGGGTTCGCGAAAGTCGAGATTGCGCCGTATCTGCCCGATGGCGTCGAGTCCTTCGACATCTCGCACCGTCTGCCGCAAGGCCAAATCCGCGTCCACGCCGAACGACAACCAGGCGCCGCCCCGACCTTCTCCGTCAATGCCCCGCCAGACATTGAAATAGTCCATCAGCGGAAATGAGTCGAAAATCTGCCTATGCCCCGCCTTTGGCGCGGCGACGGAACTGCGACATGGACATCCCCGTGCGGGCCTTGAAGACGCGCTTGAAGTGGTTCGGCGACTCGAAGCCCACGAGTTCCGGGATTTCATCGATGGTCGTGTCCTTGCCGGAGAGCAGCTTCTTCGCCTTCGCCACCTTGGCGGCGGCGATTTCGTCCGTCAGCCGGATGCCGAAGACCTTGGCGTAACTTTTCTGCAGCGTCCTCTTCGAGCAGTTGAGCCGCCGGGCGATTTCAGTGACGGCGATGCGCTCGTCCGCATGGGCGGCGATGTAGTCGCGCGCCCGAACCGCCCGCCCCGCGTCCCCGTGCACGTCGGTGGTGGACATCCTCTGCACGACCCGGCGGATGCCGAACGTTTCCGCCGCGCCGCCCTTCGCGCCGTCAATCATGGCCAGGATGGCCTCCGCCGCGCGGCTGCCAGCGCCCTCGAAGTCCGGCTCTATTGAAGTCAGCGTGGGGCTTGTCTTTTCGCAGATCCACGGCTCGTTGTCAACCCCGACGACCTGTATCTGCTCGGGAACCGATATTCGCGCCGAACGGCAGGCCGAGAGGACGTTCATGGCACGAACGTCGTATGACACGAACAGCCCGCACGGCTTGGGAAGCGACTTCAGCCACTCGGCGAGGGCGTCCGCATCGGCGGCCGCTCCGGCCGATGCGGACGCCGGCTGATAGACCCGCGCCTGGAAGCCTCTTTCCGCAAGGGTGCCGACGAAGGCGTCGCGTCGCGCCACGTCCCACGAATAGGGTGGCGTGTAGCGCGCGCCGACGAATCCGAATTCCGTGAGGTCGTGCCGCATCAAGAGTTCGGCCGCCGCCCTGCCGATGGCCGCGGCGTCGCTGATGAAGCAGACCGTGCGCCGTTTCGCCGCCTTTCCCGCCTTGTTGGCCGACACGAGCGCGACGGGCGGCCCGCGCCGCCCCGCCACGAACCACTGGGCGCGCGGGTCGCCAGCCCCCAGGCAGGAGATTACGCCGTCGATGCCGCACTCGACCCCGTATTCCCAGTCCGCGTCGCCCGGATGGGCGCCGCGAATTAGCAGCGCAACGTCGGAGCAGGAGGCCAGCCGCGACTCCACCCCCGCCAGAATCAGGCTGCTCGAGGCGTATGCGAAGTCCGCCACGAAGAGGATGTGGCGGACGCCGCCATGCCGCCTCTTTCCCTGTTTTCCCGCCATTCCTTGAACAAAGCCCTCTGCCGCTACTTCGCCAGCGCGACGCGCTTGCCGAGGAATCCGATGCCGTATTTGAGGACGCGGAGGCCGGCGGCCTCCATCTCCACCGCGTAGCGTTTCTCGTCGATCTGGTCGCGGGCCTCGCGGGCCGCGGCGGCAAGAAGCGCATCGATGCGCTTCTGCGACGCGCGCGGCGGCACTTTCGGCGTCTTGAACTCGAGGATGACTCCGGGCAGTTGGACGTTCGGGCGAGGCTTCATCGCGATGTCGGGGCGGCCGTCGCCCTCCTCGCGGTTGGACTTGATTTCATAGTAGTCCCGCCCCAACGCCAGCAGCACCAGCAGCAGCCCATGGAAGAAGTCCTCATGCGCCATGTCGAAGTAGCTGGCGGACGAGACGAGGAACGCCTCGATGGACTTGCGGAACTTCTCCGCGTCGCCGCGTGTCAGCGAGGCAAGGATGTCCTGGAGGTCGTCGCCGATCGTCGGCACGCGGCACATCGGATTGAGAATCTCGTCCCTGAACACGCGCCGGAGTTCCTTGTTCGGGAAGGCAAGCTTCGCCTGGTCGTTGTCGTCCGGCCCGGAGAGGACTTTCAGGTATCCCGTATGCACCCAAAGTGGCCAAATGCGGCGCGGCTCGTTCTGGATGGTGCCGTAGGGGCCGAGGTCGCCGGGACACGGGACGAGGCATTCCCCCTTCTCGAACATGTCGGCGAGTTCATCGCGCCGCCGGGGCGTCATGCGCGAAAGGACATCCGTCACGAGGTCGTTGCTGCTGGTGCTTGTCCAGTAGGCCTTGGGCGTAAAGCCGTCATCGACATAGTTGAGGAGCGACCATGGATTGTAGATTTCCAGGCCCCCGAAGCGGTAGCCGTCGTACCAGTCCTTCGCCTCGGGCATTTTCTCCGGGTGCCCGTAGGTGGCTAGCAGACCCTGCACCTCCTCCTCGGTGAAGCCGAAGCAGTCGGCGAAGTCCTTCTCGAAGACGGAATAGACCTTGATGTTGTTCAGCCCCGAAAGGACGCCCTCCTTCGCGACGCGCAGAATGCCGGTGATGACGCCGAGTCGGCAGTGCTCTCCGTCCTTCATGGCGGCGGAGAGGAAGTTGCGGAAGAACTGCAGCGCATCCTCGCCGAAGCCGCGCGTCGCGGCCCAATTGATGGGCGAGTCGTATTCGTCGATGAGGATGACGGGCTTCTCGCCGTAGTGGGCGTGGAGGGCGGCGGCGAGGATTCCTAGCGACGAGGACAACTGCGCATCGGTGGAGCGGCCCATGCGGATCGCTTCCGACGCGGCCCGCCATTCCGCCTTGCATTCCGGAGAGGCGAACACGTCCTCGTGCCTGAGGAACTCCTGGGCCACGGCATATTCGATGAACGTGCAGGTTGACTTCCAGTCCGCCCCCTTCGCATCCTTGAAGGTGATGGAAATGACGGGGTATCTGCCCTGCTCGGCGCGGTGCGCCGGATCTGCCCAGACTTTGGTTCCCTCGAAGAGGTGAGCGTTGCTCTCGGGAGTCTTCTCGAAGAACGTCCGGAGCATCCTTATCGCGAAAGTCTTGCCGAAGCGGCGCGGGCGCGTGAAGAGCGCGACCGTGGCGTCGCGGTCGAGCAGCCCGGAGATGAGCTGCGTCTTGTCGGCCAGCCAGTTGTGTGCGGCGACATGCGGCCAGTCGCTGTTCCCTACTGGCAGCGGCTTTCTCGCGGGGGTCGGTTTGTCCGGGGTGCTTTCCATGTTCGCGCTCCTTGTCTTCGATGGCTTCCATCATACCACAACGCCGCGCGGGCCGCAAGCCAATTTCCGCCCATTTTCTCTGCTTCACAATCCATGCATAAATTTATGCACAATCCGATATACGGTTTTCGTGGACATTTGCTATCATAGATGGCGAAAGGTTGAAAACTACCATGAATAAACGCACTACCATACTCGCAGCCGCGACGTTCGTGGCCGCCACCATCACGGCCTCTGCGGCCAACAACTGCGCCGTTGTCGGCGACCCAACCGACAACACGAAAGGCGCAGCGCTCCACACGACTTGGTACGGCCAGTGCCTTACCAACTCCTTCTCCTTCGGCCTATGGGTCAAGGGGATGAAGAACATAAACGACTGCTATCCGTTCTACAGCGAGAACGTGAAGCTTATGAGACCGAATCAAAAGACTGAATTGCGTTTCACGGTTAAGCAATCGAATCAATCGGATAGCACGACCACGAATGTCGTTGCGACGCTCGCCAACTGGCGCACCTCCCTTGAGGGGACGGCGTGGCATTTCTACTGCTGCACCTTCAACTACGACCCGAACAACTCCGCAAACTCTTTCCAGCGCCTCTACATTGACGGCGAACTCAAGGCCGAGGTGTCTGGAGACTCCATCGTCGGCCCGGCGGTGGCCCCAGTGTCCGGCAACCACGTCACGATTGGCGGCAACTGGCATGTCCAAGGAACCGGCGGATGGGCGAACAATGTGCAATATGCCGGTTCCGTCTCGGAGGTCACCGTATGGAGCCGGGCGCTATCTGCGTCCGATGTGACGGCTCTGACGACACGGCGCGCTGGCGGCTTCGAAAACGGCCTCGAAGTTTACTGGCCGTTGGCCGGGGACTCTGCGGAGGAGCCAAACCGCGCCAGCGGCGGTCCAACGGCGAAGCTCGCCATCCACCGCGATGGAAGCGGCACGATGGCCATGGCGGAGGATCCGGACTTCCCGCTCGACAATACCCGCTGCGTCGCCTCCGCCGAGTGGATTGCGGAACATGGCTACGTCCAGTCGGCGGACGCAACATTCCGCTCCTGGGACGATCCCGCGACGAACATTGCAACCGCCTTCGCGGCGGCGATTCCCGGCGAGACGATCCTCCTCAAGCCGGGGACGCATCCGATTTCGGAGCAAATCGACATCACGAAGGCGAATATCACTTTCTCGCGCGGACCGGGCGAAGGCGAGGCCGTCATCGACGCGCAGGGACTGTGCCGCCACTTCCGCAGCAGTTCCGCCTATTCCGGTCAATCTGGGTTTGTAATTGAGAACCTTTCGCTCGAAAATGGCGCGGCTTCTGATGGTGGTTCCATGTATTTCAAAGAGCGAACTGGCGTAGTTCGCAATTGCTTCTTCCGCAACAACACTTCGGCTAGCAATGGCGGTGCCATCCACTCCTTTACAGCAAATGGTACTGTCATCTCCAACTGCGTTTTCGCATCAAACAGCGCCGGAGCCTACGGCGGCGGAATATTTACGGAACAGAACACCAACGACCGCAACGACAAGTGCTTTGTGATCGATTGCATCATCACAAACAACATGGCCGTTCGCAGCGGCGGTGGAATCTATGCAACCAAGTGCATCGAAATCAATGGCTGCCGCTTTGCGGACAACGCCGCCAGCACGCATAACGACCATAAGCGCGGAGGGGCCATCTATGCAGGCATTTACTCGAAAATCACGGGATGCTCATTCACTGGCATATCAACGGCGGTTTACGGTAGCTGCATCGAAGTCGCCGGGGCGAACGCGACGGTCGCGGGCTGCGACTTCACCGGGCTGGCTCCATCTGGCATTGGCGGCCAGCACTACGGCGTCATCCACATCAACGGCGTGGCTGGATTCACCTTTGCCGACTGCGTTGCCACCAATACAGCATTCCCGGCCAACACACTTATGTTCTGGACAGAAAACGCCGGCGCTTCGTTTCTCTCGCGGCAGTCTCTCTTCGACGCCTCCGTGCCGTCAATCGTCGCAAACTTTAGAGGCGGCAAATCGCGCTTCGAGAACTGCACGATCTTGTCGCCAACGTTCGACTACAAGGCAAACACGTCCGGGCAGAACGTCCTCGTGAACTGCATCGTGCCCAACGCCGACATCACGACCAGCGGCAACTTCGTCAACATCATCACGAACTCTCTCGTGAAGTCCGTGACTTGCGGGACGCAGGACAGCGGCGTGATGACGGGCACCCCGAAATTCGTCGATGCGGCAAATGGCGACTACCATCTTGCCTACAATTCGCCCTGCCGCGAGAAGGGGCTTGTCCTCGGCTGGATGGCTGACGCGACAGACTTGGGCGGCAACCCGCGCCTCGTGAACCTCCTCGGCAGGGCCGCCGCAGACGCGCTTCCCGACCTCGGCTGCTACGAGTGCCAGGAGCGCGGCGAATTGCCGACAATCATGAGTTTCCGGTAGGGAACAAACAATGAATAGCAAATCGTTCAAAATCGGCGCGGCGCTGTTCGCGTCGCTTTTCGCCGCGTTTGCGGCCAATGCGCAGGTGGACGGCGTCGAGCTTGCGCCGCAGTTCCGGTGGAAGCCGGTCCCGGCACCGAAGTGGAGGACGCAGGGAGGCGCGAAAATCGAGAACGGCGTCCTGACGGTCTCGCGTGCGGAACCGGGCACGGCCTACGCCGAGGCCGAACTCGACCTCTCCGAATACGACGGCAAGGCGGTCGAACTCGCCGCCATCGTGGAAGGCAAGGGCGTCGGCGGCAAGACGGTGCCGCACGGCGGCTTCTCCTTCAGCTTGAGCTACCTCGATGTGAAGATGGGCGGCAACCGGACCTGGCCGCCGGCCCCGAAACCGACCGGTGACTTCGGGCCGTCGGAGGTGGTCTTCTCCGACCGCAACGAGAAGATCCGCGCCAAACCCATACTGCAGATCGGGATTGACCATGCATGCGGCGAGGTCAGGTGCGACCTCTCGACGCTGCGCATCCGCGAGCCGCAGCCTCTCGTCCCGCTGCGCAACCGCGGGCGCGGCGTCAACTACCCGGCGCGCGTCTCCTCCATGCCGCAGATGCGCGGCGTCTCCATCGGCAAGATGGCCGGCGACGCCTGGGACAACCTCGAGTCCTGGGGTCCGAAGATCATCCGCTACCACATGGACATGCCAGGGCTGAAAGAGTCCGAGAGCTTCGAGGAATACACCGTGCGCTTCCGCGAGGCCACGGAGGGCCACATCGAACACGTCGGGAAGATTCTCGACGAGGCCCATGCGCGCGGCATGAAGCTCATCCCCGTGGGGCACCCCGCCGGCGGCGAATGCAGGGCGTCGCTGGGCGATCCGCCGGCGTGGAACCGCGACTGGCGCATGTTCCACGACAAGCGCTGCGCCGACCTCTTCGTCTGGTTCTGGGAGAGAATCGCCGAGGCGTTCGCGCCGCGCGCCGGCGACATCTACGGCTACGACCTCATGAACGAGCCGCGCCACCTCTCGCCCGCCATCGAGGGCGGCGACCTCGTGGGCCTCATGGAGCGGACGGCGCGCGCCATCAGGAAGTTCGACCGCGACACGCCCGTCGTGGTCGAGTCGATGCACGGGGACCCATCCTGGTTCAAATCCCTCTCCGCGCTCGACCTCGACAACGTCATCTACTCCGTCCACTCCTACTACCCGCACGACTTCACGCACCAGGGCATCTACGACGAGAACGCCGAGGTATGCAAGTGGCCCGACGAGTCGCGCGGCTGGAACCGCGAGTTCATCCTAAAAGGCCTAAAGCCGGTCATCGACTTCCAGAAGGAGCACAGCTGCCGGATTCTCGTCGGCGAGTTCAGCGCCGTCGCCTGGGCCGAGGGCGCCGACCAGTACCTACGCGACAGCATCTCCATCTTCGAGGAGCTGGGCTGGGACTGGATCTACCATGAATACCGCGAATTCCGCGGCTGGAACGTCGAAATCGAGGCGCTGAGTCGCGGCCGCAACGCGCGGACCGTCCCGTCGCCCGACAACCCGCGCAAGCGCGCGGTCCTCGACGGCCTCGCCATGTCGAAGCTCGACTGGAGCGCGGCGACGCTCGTCGGCTCGCTTGGCCGCGACAACCCCTTCTTCGCGCCGGGTGAGGAGATGGCCTTCTCCATCACGCTTGACGGCTTCAAGGGCGAGCTTCCGCCCGACACCTTCTTCATCGACTGGAAGCGGCGCGGCGACGACGGCATCACGGAGAATGGCCGCGTCCCGCTCCCGACGCACGGCGAGCCGGTCGTCATCCGCACGAAGATGGACGTGCCGGGATTCGTCCGCCTGACGGCGAACGTGGTGACGAAGGACGGGAAACTCGTCCGCAAGAACCACCGCTGGGAGCCGCGCGTCTTCTTCGAGGGCGGGGCGGCAGTCGCGCCGGAGACGCTCTTGCCGGGGACGGAGCCGGCGGACTACGACGAGTTCTGGAGCGCGCAGATGGCGCGCCTGGCGGAGGTGCCGGTGAAGGCGGAACTCAGGCAGACGCCGTGCGGCGACGCCGGTGTGCGCCTCTACGCCGTGAAAATCGCCTGCGCCGGCGGGCATCCCGTGACGGGATGGCTCACCGTCCCGGCCGACGCCTCGGCCAAAAAGCGCTACCCGGTGGAAGTCAGGTGGCGCGGCGCGTCCCGCGAAGACCAGAAGGCGCCGGGCGGCGGCCCGCACGACCGCATCCAGTTTGAGTCCAACGGCCACGGCTTCGACCTTGGCAAGGGGGCGGAATATGTGGAGAAGTTCTTCAAGAGCGTCGAGCACGGGATGACCTACGGTTTCGACACCGAGACCAACAAGCACCGCGAGGACAGCTACTGGCTTGGCATGATTTTGCGCGCCGTCCGCGCCGTCCAGTGGGCCGTGACGCTGCCGGTGTGGGACGGCGAAAACCTCATCCTCGGCGGCGGCAGCCAGGGCGGCTGGAACGCCCTCCACGCCGCCTCGCACTGCCTTGAGGCCACGAGGTGCAACGTCAGCATCGTCTGGGGGTGCGACTGGACTGGCCAGGCCGAACGGGGCCGCATGAAGTCGCACTACCGCCCCGACTGCTGGTTCCCGGACATGGCCTACTTCGACCCCGTATTCGCCGCGCGCCGCATCCGGTGCCCGGTGAAGATCGGCGGCGCGCGCCTGGGAGACTACGTCTCGCCGCCCTCCTCGTTGGCCGTCCTCTACAACGAACTGCGCGTCCCGAAGCAGATTCTCTGGTGCCAGGGCTGGACGCACGGATGGAGTCCGGCTGGAATGGCGAAGTTCACCGTCGATGACGGCTTCGACGCCGCGACGACGAAGCCGGACGGCAAGTGACAAGACGCGCGGCCGCGCAGGGAGCAACTGAAATGAAAGACCTTTCATTCGACGAACTCAGCCTCACGGTGGACGGGAAGCGGACGTTCCTCATTTCGGGGGAGTTCCACTATTTCCGCGTCCCGCACGACGACTGGCGGCGGCGGTTGCGGCTGCTGAAGGACGTGGGCGGCAACTGCGTTGCCACATACATCCCTTGGTGCGTCCACGAGCCGGAGGAGGGCCGCATCCTCTTCGGCGACCGTCCCGAACGCGACCTTGACGCATTCCTGCGCATGGTGAAGGAGGAGGGGCTGATGGCGATTGTCCGCCCAGGCCCCTACCAATACTCTGAACTGCTTTACGCGGGGCTGCCGCAATGGCTTATGGAGGGCCATCCCGAAATCGCCTTCAAGAAGGAGGACGGGACTCCGCTCAGCGCCTACGCCGTGGATTTCGGCCACCCGGTATTCCTTGAAAAGGCGCGGCGCTGGATGAAGGCCGCCGCCGACGCGATCCGCCTGCACCTGGCCGAAAACGGCGGGCCGGTCGCCCTCGTCCAGCTGGACAACGAGCTGCTCGGGCTGCACGTGTGGTCGGGCGCGCCGATGACGCGCGCTTTTGCAGAGCAGGGCGCTGAATACCTCGACACCCTGCGCGGCTGGCTGGAGGAGGACGGCGTCCACGGCCCGTTCTGCCACAACGCGGGCAGCTCCGACATCGCCGGATGCTACGCGCCGTGCGTCCGCCGCCTCGGCACGTCCAATTTCCTCCTCGGCTACGACCACTACTACACGCTCAACCCGACGCCGGAAAGCCCATCGACGGAATACTTCCACAAGGCCATCCACGCATGCGACCTCATGCGCGCCTACGGCTTCCCGCCCGTTGGCTTCGAGATCCAGAGCGGGACCATCGGCGACTTCGCGCCCGTGCTGAAGGCTGATCTGCTCGCATGCCACATGGCGAACCTGGCCGCCGGCCTGCGCGGCATCAACTATTACATCTTCACCGGCGGGCCGAACTTCCCCGGGACGGAGGCGACCGCCGACATCTACGACTACGGCGCACCCGTCCACGCGGACGGCTCCCTGAACGAGACCTACGACTCGCTCATGGCGTTCGGCAAGTTCCTCGCAAGCCACCCCGGACTACTTGAATCGGTGCGCGAGACATCGGTGCAGATCGGGCTTGAATGGCCGAACGAGGCGGGCTGCGCTCCGGCGGACAAGGCGTTTATGCATAACGGGATGTTCTACTCGCTCATGCAGACGCCCTTCCACCCGCAGTTCGTCATGCTCGACCACGGCTTCGACCCCACGAAGCCGCTCGTGCTGGCCGGCGTGGAGGCCATGTCGGCGGAAACGCAGCGCAAAGTCGCCGACTTCGTGCTGGCCGGCGGCGGGCTGCTCGTCGCGCCCGACTTCCCCCGCACCGACCTTGACGGAAACCCCTGCTCGATTCTGGCGGATGCCGTTGGCGCCCCGGCGTCGGCCGCCTGCGACGTGGACACGAAGCGCCGCCCGGTCTGCGTGGCCGAGGGACTCCGCGTCTTTGGCGTCAAGCCCCTGCGGCGCTTCGAGACGCCGCTCAAAGCCGGAACCGAGGCGACGCTCCTCTCCTCCGATGGCGCGGACGTTTACGGGTGCCGGTGGCAATGCGGCGCTGGGCGCGTCTCGCAGTTCGGGGCGAAGTGGAAGGCGCATTTCTTCCCTCAGGCAGAAATGGCGGGGCGGCTCGTCGAATGGCTGGGCGCGAAAACCGTCGCGACATCGTCCAACCTCAATGTCCCCGTCGCGGCCTACCGCCTTGGGAGCGGCGCGACCGGCGTCTTCGCCCTCAACCTCCATTCCTCGCCGCAGACGACCGTCGTGACGCTAGCATCGGGCAAATCGCATGAGTTCCGCCTCGGCGCGATGGAAGTCGGCTACGCGGAGCTGGGGTCCATTGACACTTGCGTCAATGACACAAACCCCAAATGACAAAACTGTCAGAAATGAAAACTCAAATCCCCGCTATCGCAGAATGCGTCGTCTTCGCCGCCGCACATTCTGCGCTGGCGGAATTCGACATTCGCGACTACGGCGCGGCGGAGACGAACACGGCGGCGGAGAACGCCGCCGCCATACAAAAGGCAATTGACGCGGCAGGGAATGGGGAAGCCGCAGGCGAGCAGTCCGCTCCCCGGCAATGCGTTGTCGTCCCTCCTGGCACGTTTCTTACTGGAACGCTGTGGCTGCGTTCGCATGTCGAACTGCGTCTCGAAAAAGGCGCGGTGCTGAAAGCCAGCACGCGCCATGAGGACTACAACGCCAACGACGCCTTCCCCGAAAATTTCCACTCCTTCGACGAGGAGTGGAGCGGCGGGCACCTCATCCTCGGCTACAAGGTCGAGGACGTGGCGATAACGGGCAGGGGAACCATCGACGGCTCCGGCATCTCCTTCTTCGGCGAACCCGACGAGGACAGTCGCTTTCCCGGTTACAAATACGGACTTAGGCTCCACCCGCTTGACCGCGAATGGTTCCGTCCGGGCCCGCTTGTCGCCTTCTTTCTCTCCAAGGGCATTCGCCTCGACGGCGTGAAGATTGTGGATTCGCCATGCTGGACGACGCATTTCCGCTGCTGCGAGGGTGTGTCAATCAGCGGAGTGTCGATAAGCAACGACCGCACCGTCGCAAACACCGACGGCTTCAGCATCGACTGCTCGCGAAACGTGACCGTCTCCGGCTGCACCGTCGTCACTGGCGACGACGCAGTGGCCATCCGCGCAAGTTGCGGACACCACGCAGCGGTGCATCCGTGCGAAAACATCGTGGTCGAGGACTGCGATTTCGCGAGCTGCGCGATGGGCGTGCGCATTGGAATCGGCACTGGTACAATCCGCGATGTCGTCATTCGCCGTTGCCGCATACGCGAGGCCGCGCAGGGAATCAAGTTTCATGCGGCGTGGCGCACTGGCTCGAAAGCGAAGGGCGTGGACATCGGGCACGTCCGCGTGGAGGACTGTGACGTGCTGCAGTGCGACCATCCCGTGCGGAACCTGGGTGGTGCCGCCGAGTGGGGCCTCCGCGATGTCTTGTTCGAACGCTGCCGTTTCGAGTCGCTCCAGCCCGTCGCCTTGCTCGGCGACGAGACGCACCACCCCGAAAACATTGTGTTCCGCGACTGCGAACGCGTGCATCTCGACCACCTCAGGGTACGCCACCACCGAGGCTACGGCGGCGAACGTTCGCGCGAGTTCCTGCAAATCGACGGCGAGGCCGACGTTCGTCTCGAAAACTGCGCTATGTAGAATCTTTCGGCTGGCATCCTTCGAGTCGAAGCAAATGAACGGACATCGAAAGGCACTGGAATACAACCTGTTTTCACCGGCGTTTTTCTGGATGTGGAACGCGCCGCTTGATGTCGCCGCCCTCTGCGCGCAACTTGAAGACATGCGGGCGCATGGCCTTCGCAACGTCTGCATACATCCTTTTCCAAAGGGATTCCGCCCGGACTCGTGCCCGTCGGAAATGGCGCCTGACTACCTTACGCCTGGGTTTCTTGATGTCTTCGCGGCAGTCGTGCGCCATGCCGGCGAGCTGGGAATGCATGCCTACCTCTACGACGAAGGCGGATGGCCTTCAGGCGGCGCCTGCGGCCGCGTCGCCGCCTCCGACCTGGAGAAGCGCTTCGCTCCGCGCGAGATGGCGTCCGCGCCGGACGGCGCCGCCCAACTCCGCGCCCGTCCCTACGGCGCTGGCGCATCGACCTACCCCTCGCTCGTCGAACCCGGCGCGACGCGCAAGTTCCTCGACCTCACTCACGAGGCCTACGCGCACCGCCTCGGCGGCGCGCTCGGCACGACAGTCCGAATCGCATTCACCGACGAGCCGGACATGCCGCACGACACCCCCGGATGCGCCATCGCCTGGACTTCCGACTTCGCCGACGAGTTCATGCGGCGCAAGGGCTATGACCTTTTGCCGCATATCCCGGCGCTGCTCGCAGACGCCAAGGACGCGGATCCGGCGCTTTCCCGCTTCCGCATCGACCTCCAAGATGTCCGTTCCGATCTGTTCGTCGAACGCTACCTCGCGCCTCTTCGCGACTGGTGCCACGCGCATGGGATGCTTTCCGGCGGACACCTCAACAACGAAGACGAGCCAGAGCTGGAATTCCAACTCGGACATGGGAGCCTTCTGCGGAGCCTCAAGGCTATGGACGTCCCCGGCGTGGACGTCATCTGGCGGCAATTGTATCCTGGCGGCACGGAAAACCCGTTCCCCCGCTACGCCGCTTCTGCAATGCACCAGAACGGCGGACGTTTCGCCCTATCCGAATCTTTCGCAATCTTCGGCGATTCTCTTTCGCCGGCGGAGATGAAGTGGGTCGTCGATTACGAACTCGTTTGCGGCATCAACCTCTTTGTCCTAGCCTACTGTGCCCAGTCGAATGCCAAGCACTGGATGACCCTCTTCGAGCCGCATTTCGGCCCCGACTCACCCACCTGGGATTTCCTGCCGCATTTCTTCGGCTACGTTGAGCGCGCAAGCCGCTTTCTCTCGCGGGGCCGCCCAGGCGCTGAAATCGCGGTGCTGATGAACAGCCGCGCATTCTGGGCGAACGCCTCCGACCGCGATTCGGCTGCTGTAGCCCACTATGCCGTCTCACGTGAACTGGAATCCATGAACTGCGACTTCGATTTCGTCGAAGACCGCGACATCGCCTCTGCGGAACTCACGGCTGGCGGACGGATCCGCATCGGCGCAATGGAATACGGCGCCATAGTCCTGCCGGATGCGACGTGGATGCTTCCAAAATCGAAGGAGACGCTTGCGCGCTTCAAGGCGGCGGGCGGCATCGTGGCGCACGGTCCTGGGGAACTGGCCAAAGTCCCGCGCACCCTGCGCGTCGATGGAGACGGCGCCCGCGCGATTCGCGTCATGAAACGCATCGACGGCGACGGCCGCGTCTGGTTCCTGATGAACGAGGACATGTCCCCGCAGGAGGTGGAAATTGAGTTCCCCGGCGCCGGGCCAATAGTCCGCTACGATCCGGAACAAGACGCATTTGAAGGCGTGACAGTATGTCCCGGCAGAAGACTCCTCCGCACCTTCCGCCCCGGCGAAACCTCGATTTACGTCACCGGTGCCAACGTGGCGGCGGCGCTCCCCCCTTCGCCGTCCGGCACCTCTATCCAGCTTTCGACTGGCTGGACGCTCCGCCCGCTCGTCTCGCATGTCGCAGGAGCGGACGATTTCGAGATTGTCGCGTGCACTGATCCGGAACGAGCGACATCGCTTGGCGACTGGCGACCAGTCCTCGGCGAGACCTTCTGCGGCAAGGTGCGCTACCGCGTCGAATTCGAAGTCGGGGAAGCATGCAACGCCATCGTTGACCTCGGCGAAGTGAAGTGGTGCGCAGCCTTAAGCCTGAATGGTACCGAAATCGGGTCTCGCTTCTTCGGTCCATTCCTCTGGGAGGTGCACCTCTCCAAGGGTCGAAACGTTCTGGAAGTGACAATAGCCAATCTTCTTGCTAATCAAGTTGGCTGCGATGCCGTCCGTGACCGCATTCTGCGCGACTGGCAGCCGAATGGCAGCTACGACATCCACATGCGGCCATTTGACAAATGCAACCACGAAAGCGGTCTCTTCGGCCCAGTGATGGTGCATTGTTCTCGTGACATTTCGAGTCACATCCGAAGCACCCGCCTCGGCGCGATGGAAGTCGGCTACGCTGAGCTGAGGTATCAAAAATGAAAATTCAAATCCCCTCTATCGCAGAATGCCTCGTTCTCGCCGCCGCACATTCTGCACTGGCTGAGTTCGACATCCGCGACTTCGGCGCGGCGGAAACGAATTCGGCGGCGGAGAACGCCGCCGCGATCCAGAAGGCAATTGACGCGGCAGGGAATGGGGGTGCCGTCATCATCCCTGCGGGGACATTCGTCTCCGGTACACTCTGGCTGCGGCCTCATGTCGAGTTGCACCTCGCGGATGGCGCAGTGCTGAAGGCAAGTCCGAACCTCTCCGACTACAACCCCCTTGACGCCTATCCCGAAAACTGGGGCTGCCCGCCGGAATACTGGAACGGCTGCCATTTCATCATCGCCCGCCATGCCGACGGCGCCTCAATTACAGGGACGGGGACGATAGACGGCAACGGCGACGCTTTCTTCGACGACGAGCCGCTACCCTACCGTGATTGGATGAAGCCGGGCGCGAGCTGCTGGTGGAATGGAATACGCTGGGCGAAGGACAAGGAGAACCTCCGTCCAGGGCAGCTTGTCGCCTTCGTGAAATGCCGCAATGTCGCCGTGCGCGGCATCACCATCCGAAATTCGCCATGCTGGTCACTATGGTTCTGGGGCTGCGAAGGCGTCCGCGTGAGCGACTACACGGTGCGAAACGGTGAGAACGACGGCAATACGGACGGGATCGACATCGACTGCTCGCGGGATGTCGTCCTTGAACGCGCCGACATCGACACCGGCGACGACGCGATTGCGATCCGTGCGTCGGCACGGGAATCAAACCCGACGGAGCAGGGGCGGCTCGGACTGCCTTCGGTGACGGACGGCGTCCGCATCCGCGACTGCCGGTTGCGCTCCACGTCGTCCGTCTTCCGCATCGGCGTCGGTGAGGGCGTGATACGGAACGTCCTGATCGAGGACGTGACATGCGACAGGGGCGGCACGGCGGTCAACATTTCCACGCTCTACGGGGTGCCGGAAGGACACGGCACCGACATCGAGGACGTCACGATTCGGAACTGCCGCTTTACGGAATGCCGCGTCGGGGCCGCCGTGAGGTCCAATGGCGGCGACAGACTGGAATTCGGAATCAGGCGCATCCGCTTCGAGAACTGCACATTTGGCGGACTCCCGCCCGTCCTCGAAAACGCCCCCGGCGTCCGCTTTCCGCTAGACCCATCTTCCGTTCGCATTGAAGGCGGAATATGACATGAGTGCAAAGTCGTATAAAACAGTCGCGGCGCTGTGCGCAGCAGGGATAGCGCTAGTTGCTGCGCCTCGTCCGGCCATGGGGCAGGCGCTGCCGCCGCAATTCGTGTGGAAGAGCCTTCCGCCGCTTGAGTGGAAGGTGACATGCGTCGTCTGACGGCGAAAAGACGATCCATTTGCCGACAACGTGCGACGTGCGTGAAATTTTCGGGGCCACACCGGCGCAAAGGAACGTCCGCGAAATTGTCGAGAACCTGAAATTGGGCGAGACGCGAGTCTATTTTCTGCGGCCATTGTGCGCGGGCTAGTTCCGGCAACGGCGGGGATGCAGCCACCGCACTCGTTCCTGCTCGTGGAGTTCGACTAGCGCGGACAAAGTCAGCGAGACAACTTCCACTCCTCCACGCAGGGGGTGCCGGGGCATCTGGCATAGGAGGACTTTCGCCTTCGGCACAAAAACGGAGTTTTGCAGTTTTTGTGCCGAGAGAAGTGGCGCAATTGGCGGAAAACCATGATGAATCGCACTGCCGCCTGGCTGATCAGGCTTATCCCCCATTTTCCACCAGGAAATTTGGGATAGCTTAATCTTGCTTTTCCCACGCAGGTCAGGCGCTCCGCGCTGGAACACCAAAGCCGCATCGGCTGGGAGCGGCTGCGCCGCCGTGCGGCAAGCCCCGCCCT
>JAEEGL011675696.1_pt1 | contig 19969 bp, 25 predicted proteins | sample 9134231 | NCBI WGS metagenome assembly JAEEGL01 (sample SAMN16246548, study PRJNA631951) | gut metagenome | biome: gut microbiome; feature: rumen; material: fiber-attached | host: Bos | place: Iran: Karaj | collected 2018-10 | reverse complement strand
TTCCGTTGCATTCCTGACTATAGCATCGTTACTGCGTGCGGGCATACCATCCTCTGCATCGGCGGAGCCATCAGCATAGATAGGACGTATCGCCTTGCTGTCGATTCACGGCCTCATTCCGCCCAGACGGCTTCGTACTGGGCGGATGAGATGCCATACTATGACGATGAGGCTTTGGCTGTAATTAACGCCAAATACAAGGTCGATATTGTCGTGAGCCACACTTCTCCATCATTCTGTGAACTACTCACGAAAGACGGGCTTTTGGGCTGGGCGAAGAGGGATAAAACCTTGCTGGAGGATTGTGGGCAAGAAAGGGCAATCCTTGATCGTATATTAGACTCTTTGTTCGAGGCAGGACAACCTCTCTCTCATTGGTATTACGGTCACTTCCACCAGAGCTGGAACTCGAACATTTACAGTGTTCTCTTTTCAATGCTTGATATTATGGAGTTCAAGGAAGTGTTACGGGAGTGACACTCCCCTGCCGGTCAAAGAATGAGTCAGAAGGCCGCGGTACAAGTCAAAAATCTGGAAATAAAGCGCTTGTACCGATTAAAAACATAAAACGCTGATACTGTTGTGATTAAGCTAAATGCATCGTGAAATAAATGCTTGATAATCAGCAGTTACAAGTTATGCAAATACTGTAGCCCGGGCACTCTATTGGAGCCAGAAAGGACGCCTTCGATGATTACTCAGTAATTGTTATTCAGCAGAGAAATGTTTTAAGAGGGACTCTTTAAGAGTTTTCACAGCTATTGCATTCCGCTCGATTTCAGATTGTTTGTCTGTCGCAAAATCACGTTTTTCCGCGTCCGTGTGCTCATTAGATTCAATGAAAAGATCGTCTTTGTCAAAAGCGATGGTTTCTTTCCTCTCGTTCCGAAAATATCCATAATGGATGTTCTCGGGGACCAGGCTGGAAACGAATCTTCCATAGTTGATTATATTGCCATTGACATAGATCACATAAGACGCATCTGAATAGACTATAATCTTGATTGGCTTGTCAGAAGTATAAAATAAATCCGGATCCTCCCCATCCCCATAATCCCAGAATTCGTAGCTATAATTCAATGTGGCAAGGACTGTTCTCTGACCGGCTTCAGCGACAGTTTTTTCTGATGGAAGATCATTCGCTGTAGCAGAAGATTTTGGTACGACGGCCTGTTTTGGTTTGGAAACCGGCTTCGACTTGGGCTTTGGCGGGACATCACGTTTTCCGGTAATTGCGAAAGTAGGAGAGCCCGCCGCGAATTCTCCCACCGAGAGCCTCAAGACCGGTGTCTTGGTGTCAGCATCGATAAACTGGAAAACTTGCCGGTATTTGTTTTCTTTGGCTTTTACATATATTTCTGTACCCTCCTGCCATCCAATGTTCTCGAAGCCCTCCCTGTCCAGTTCGTCCTTAAGGTCTCCGATAACGGTCTGGAGAGTGTCCCCAAGTTTTTCCCCAGCCTTAAGCTGACATACAAGGTCCAGGTTGGGAGCTATGTCGACCATATAGTTGTTGTCAAAACCCTTGAGCGGATTATCAATATAATAAGCCATTAAGCTTTCACGTGAAAAGAGAACCTTCTCTAATCCGCTTATTCTGGTATCCAGATTATCCATCAAGCCCACGATCTTCAAGTCCATAGCCTTAGCGAAAGGACTACGGGCACCCTTATCAATAACACTCAAAAGATAGCTTCCTAGAAAGCACATTAGCGCGATGTCGGCTAGCCCGACAACTCCGAGTCCGAGGATTTTCGGGAATGAACGAAGCCTGAGGATGAGGTAAAAGAAAAGGTACACGTCAATGCCGAGGGCAAAGCTGCTCAACCCCATAATGATTATTCCCTCGGTATCTGAATAATGCCGGACATTGGAGGAAAACCAATGAGCACCCAGAAGCATAAGGAGAGCGAAAAGAGTGAGAAGGAACATGGCAAAGACAATCTTCCAGACTCTCTTCCCGTCAAGTTTCCCTCTAAGGATGAAATAGCCTATAATGACTCCTACCAGAATAAATAAAACAAGTAATAATAACATTCCTATAAATTATTCTAATTATATAATGCAAATATATGAATTCACGGGGAGGGGAACAAGACGATAGAATTTGTTCGTTCATATTGACTTCAGTTCTATTATCAGTAAAGAGAGCGACGCAAGAAGCTTATCACAAGCATTTCGGATTAAAGTAAAAAAACTCCATACGCCTGCCAGTGTGATACCTCTATCTTTAAGCTCGTCCTGGCCGACACTAATATGGGAAGTTTTTATCTGGTCACCAATGCCTTTGTTGTCATTATTGCTTCAGCACGATCCATTCTCCTCCATGGTCGCCCCCGCTTCTTCGGACACATCTTCCCTTGAGCGATCAATTCGCCTCCTTCTCGTCAATCATGGGCCGTATTTCTTAGATTATAAATATACATATTTCTATCGTATGAAAATTCTTTCATTTCTCGCAGTATCTTCAGCGGCTCTCCTATCTGTCATAAAACTTCATTATATCAAAATTTAAAGCCGAAATTTTACGACTGTTACAACGTATGTAATATGATCGAATTAGCAAGAGCAAAGCAAGAAAGGGATATCTGGGAATTATCCCAAATACGGTTTAAGGAGTTGACTGGGGCAAAGCATCTGGAGGGACTATCGCACGATTTTTGAGGCGATAATATATATGCGCTGTTTGCGGAACATATTGCCATTACTATTGCTGTTCACTTCGCTGGGCAGCATATCATCTTTTGGACAGCAGAAGCGGGTCTTGATCGAGAGCCACGACAGCCTGACGGTCTATTACCCAAAGTTCTCCCGCATCGATTTCGTGACGGAGAAAATGCCCCAGAAGGCGGAGAAGGATGTGATCTTCGTCTGCGCGGCTTCGTTCACCGGCCAACTGTTGGACGAGTTCAAGCACTCCAACATCGCCGGGCATCATGTCTCATCAGGAGAATTCCACTCTGGATACAAGTGTGGCCCCTACAATGGTGTCTTCACCTGGAGCGAGAAAAGCGGATGGCACTTCTTCAACTACTCGCACAAGAATTCAGAACCGCCCTTGAGAACAGTAGAGAATGAAGGAGGGATGGGATATTGCCAAAGCATGCTATTCCACGACAGGAAACGGTTCAAAGGCTGCATGAAACCTGACCGGGTCAATCGATACAGGGCATTATGCGAGCTCGACGGAAAGCTGTGCATAGTTGATTGCGCGAGAAACCTTCCATTCGGACACTTTATGGATGGTCTGGAGAAACTTGGAGTGAAGAACGCTTTGTACTGCGACATGGGTCGGGGCTGGAATTACTCCTGGTACCGGAAAGATGACGGGACAGTAAAGGAACTCTTCCCTACTCCCGGCAAGTACACAACAAACTGGATAACATTTTACGAATAGCGAGATGAGACATCACATTTTCGTTCCTGTTTTACTTCTATTCCTTTTCCTCGGTTGCCAGCCTTTATCCGATAAGACCGCCATCGAGAGACAGTTGCGGGATTATCCCGAATCCCGCGTTCTGGACATCTACAAGAGTTTCTGCCAGGACAACCTTGGTCCCGGACACATGATTCCGGATGCGCGGTCCGCCAAAAACTATCTTGAATATGAACTCCAGACTTTCCGGGAAGACCTGGACAGTGCCAGGTATGACGCTCCAGGGATCATGTATTATCCGGTGGGAGATAAGGGAAACTATGTCCGGGTGGACCTTAGCGTGGTCCTGGACGGCCTGGTCAATGAGGAGGCGTACCTCGACGCGTTCGTTCGAAGCGCTAATGAAGGAAAGCGGCTTACGGAGGAACAGTGGGTGGCCAAGTGGAAGGAGATAGAAAAGATTATCCGGAAGGATTTCCCGAACATACCAAATTCAAAGGAAGACCTCGAGATGATCGGATCCCACATAGACAAAGGTGAGTTGATCTTGCACCATAGCGAGACATTCAGCAAGGCATACAATCCCCATTACAGGATCATCGCAAGGGATATTTTCGAAAAGGAGATCAAGCCTCGTATCACCGGTTAACCATCCTGGCGTCTTGACTGAATACTGAAGCGATACTCGCTCGGAGACTGACCCAGGTGTTTGGTGTAACAGCGGCTGAAATAGGACAAGGATGAGAAGTTCATCATTTCCGCGATCTGAGTGAGCGACAGCCGTTCGTCGTCCAGGTACTTTTTCAGGATCGGGACGGTGTGCCGGTTAATGTACGAAGTCACACTGAGTCCCGTCACACGTTTGATGGTGGCGGAAAGGTATTTCGGAGAAACATGCAGACGGTCAGCGTAATATTTCACCTCCCTCTCGGTCCGGCTGATTCCCGTAGCCAGCAGATCCATTAGTTGCTTGACGATGTAGGCGGTGCGGTCCGTGTGGACACCGGACGCGTCCCTGCGAGTGTGAGCCTCGAAAATATCATACATCATTGTCTGGCAAAGACTTCCCATAAGTTCCCGATAGAATTGCAAATGCATATCCGACATCCGGTCCCTAAGCCTGTGGAAGTCTGCCAGAATATGCTGGGCTTCTCCTTCTGAAAGCGGGATCACAGGGTCCTGATTGAGCGATATGCTCCCGCCGATGCTGTAATTATTGCTGGGCAATTGGTTTTGCAAGAACCTGTTTTCCGCCGCCAAATCCTTCACTCTGTCCGGTCCGACGATAACCACCAGATCATTCTTCGCTATGCGGTAGCGACGCCCATTGAATTCGAAACTCCCCTCCCCGTCCGTACATAAAAGATGCATGCAGAACCCGGAGAGTTCCGGAGAATTCATAGCCATGGCACTCATGTCTCTCTTCCCTTTCGTTTCCTGTGATAAAACGCGCTATTTCTTCACAGCTTTGAGGTACACCATGGATCCCTCTTTGTGATATTCCTCAAGAATATAGTCTTTATCCAGCCTCTCCTTCAGTGATGCGAAGGTCTCAAAAGGCGGCGTGAACCAGCCTTTCCGGGACAATATCCGGTGCATGAGCCAGTCTGAAATCCTGGACTCCCCTTTGATGCAGAGGCATGCCACCAGTACTCCACCCGGTTTAAGGACGCGCCTCATCTCGGACCAGGCCTTCTCCTTATCGGGAAACACATGGATTCCATTCATACTGAGGACTATATCGAAAGATTCATCAGCGAATTGAAGGGCCCCGACGTCACCCTGAACGGTCTGGATATTCCCAATCCCCTCTTTTTCAAACCGTTCCCTGGCCTGAATGAGCATATCCACGCTGTAGTCAAGACATGTGATCTCCGCCTGTTTCATCCGGGCATATTTCCCCGCCGTGAAAACGCCGGTCCCGACTGGGACATCAAGAAGCTTTCCGGAGAAATCATCCGGGATATAGGAAAGCGTCTTCGAAGCTATATCATTGTCATCGATTCCTCCCCAGAATACATCCATATATAGGCGGCTCCACCACTTGGAGCGGGTCAGGACATCATCATAGATATTTCGGGTCTGCCGATAGGAGTTCTGAATCTTGTCACTCATGATCTTTGTCAGATTAAAACCAGAGCAAAGCTAATGCTTCCGCATTGCAACCGGATTGCAAATATGGTTTCGTACCACTGCCGTCGAAATGAAAAGAATATATCAACCTATAGATCAATCCATTCCAGATCATCCGAATCAGCCAGACGACACCGAGCATATGGTCCGTGTGGGCATGGGTTACGAAGATGTCCTGGATATCCTCAAACCCCAGGCCCACCTTCTCCAATTGGGAAAGGATCCCGTTCCCGCCTCCCGCATCCACAAGCAGAACGGATCCTCCGCTGCTATGCAACGTAAAGCAAGTATTATAGCATCTCGTCGCATGGGCATTGCCCGTGCCGAGCATGGTGATATGGTCTTTTGGATTGCCGTTCATTCCTCGATGCGGTTTGAAACGCGAAGTTACGCTTTTATTGAGGGATCCCCGACCCTGTCAGGATAGAATTTTCAGGCCCAGACCTGCTCTGGGTTATATGTGGCCAGGAAAGGGCTGGATATCAGCAGCATTTCGGCGTCGAAATCCTCAAAGTAGCGGATCTCGGAAAAATCCGTGGTCATCTGCCAAATTATCGTGAATTCAGAAAATATTCTTCGTAAATTAGCGACCGCTCTACTCCGAGCCTTTGGCATAAAGAAATGAAACCGACAATGAAAGCATTTAGTATCCGACCCGCGAGGCCCGATGAGGCTGGTGTAGTCCTAGATCTGATAAAGCAGCTCGCCGTCTATGAGAGATGTGAAAATGATGTCTTCGCGGATGAGGCCACCATACACCAATCCCTTTTCGTGGAGCGTTCCGCTGAAGTCGTCCTTGCCGAGGAGGACGGTTCGGTTGTGGGTTTCGCGTTGTTTTTCCATAACTTCTCGACCTTTGTCGGCAAGAAAGGGATGTACCTGGAGGATCTCTTTGTCATCCCGGAAAAGCGTGGTCTCGGCTACGGAAAGGCTCTCCTGAAATACGTGGCGAAACTCGCCGTAGAGAGGAACTGCGGCCGTATGGAATGGATATGCCTGGACTGGAATGAGCCGGCGCTGAAGATCTACCGTTCGATCGGCGCCGTGCCCATGTCGGACTGGACGGTCCAGCGATTGGACGAGAAGAGCTTGAAAGAATTCGAGGCAGCTTCTTAATAGTGGATATGGAACATCTTACTTTACACGTTATTACTGAAGAGTTTTCAGTGTGCAAGCTAAAGGATTACTCCAGCATAGACTTCACCCATCCATTCGTCTTTACAGGAGCGACCGATGAGGAGAATTCCCTGGTCTGCCCTACTTCAATTGTCCCGTCGGATGCCATAGAGCGCAGTGATGGGTGGAGAGCTTTCCGGATCGAAGGCGTGCTGGATTTCTCACTGATTGGAATCCTCGCGAAGATCTCCGCGATCCTTGCCGGCAAAGGAATCGGAATCTTCGCCATTTCCACATTCAACACGGATTATGTCTTGACCAAAGCCAGCGATTTCAGTATGGCCTTGGAGTCCCTGGCCGCGGAAGGATACGAGATAAACTAAAGTGACAGGGTAACGCTGACATCACCTTCACCAGCCTTAAGGAAAGACTTTAGTTCCCCGATTGAAGAGTATTCTATCCGCCCCAAACGGGTATAGCTCCATGTATTGCTGCCGTAGAAAAGGACGATCTGTGAGCCGCTATACAAGATCACCTCACCGGGTTGAGTGGTTATCCGGGTGTCACTGGTGGGAAGTGAACGCCCAAGAGCCCCGACTTTCTCGAAACCACCGTAATCGCTGGCGGTATAGGTGATGGACGCTTCACGAAGGGCTCCAACTAGTGCCTGAGTGGCTGAATTTTTCTCGATCTTTACGTTGAGCTTCTTTCCGCCTATAGTTATCTGTATCTTGTCTGGCATTTGGGTATCAGTCTTTTGTTGTTCTTTCTCTTCCTCATCACGCGCGGTAACGGCTTCATCCTGAAGAGGTTTCTCGCAAGCCAAAAAAGCCAGGAGCAGCATTGCCGCTCCCAGTCCTTTTATGATGTCAGAAACGACTTTCATCCTACTTCAGGTTTTCCTTGAAGAAAGTTTCCATCTTGTCGAAAGGAATAACTCCGGCGACATCGTCATAGAGATCCACATGGGAGGCACCAGGGATGATAAGCAGTTCCTTGTTACCTTCTTTGGCGCTTTCTCCAACCACATGCCTTCCAGTCATGCGCTCGAAGGCATATTCGCTGAAGTAGCGGCTGTGAGCCTTCTCGCCGTGGATGAGAAGCACCGGAGCCTCAATCTCCTGCGCCCAGGCAAGGAGGGGCTGGTTCAGAAAACTCTGGCATCCGATGACGTTCCAGCCATCATTGGAGTTGCCGCTGCGCTCATGATACCCTCTGGGGGTCTTGTAATATGCGTGATAGTCCTTGACGAACCACGGAGCGTCTTCAGGAAGCGGATCGACGACACCACCGGCACGCTCATAAGTTCCTGAGGCATAATCCTTCGTGCGCTGGGCAGCCAAGGCGCGGCGCTTTTCCTGACGCTGCGAAGGAGTATCTTCGCTGGCGAAATAACCTTCCACATTGACCTTGCTCATATCATACATCGTGGATGCCACCGTGGCCTTGACACGAGGGTCGAGAGCGGCTGCGTTGACAGCCATTCCGCCAAAGCCGCAGATGCCGATGATACCGATGCGCCCCGGATCCACCAACTCGCAGTTGGACAGGAAATCGACAGCGGCGAGGAAGTCCTCCGTATTGATGTCAGGGGAAGCCATCCTGCGGGGCTCTCCACCAGATTCACCGGTGAAGGAAGGGTCGAAGGCGATGGTAAGGAATCCCCTTTCGGCCATATGTTGGGCATACAGACCGCTGCTCTGCTCCTTAACCGCGCCGAAAGGCCCGCTCACCGCAATAGCAGGAAGAGCATGTGATTTGTCATCCTGAGCGCCAGCGAAGGATCTGGGCACATACATATCAGCCGCCAGCTCAATGCCATAGCGGTTGTGGAAAGTGACCTTGCTGTGATTCACCAGCTCGGATTGGGGGAAAGTCTTGTCCCACTCTGTGGTAAGATTCAGTGTACTCATATTCTCGTTTGTGTTTGATTCGCAAGCAAGCAGTGTCAGGGCTGCTACGGAAACCGCGATGAAATTCTTGATAGCCATATCAATTTGTTTTATATCGCGAAGTTAGTCTGTCCGCACTGAAATATCTTACCTATTTTAGCCCATTATTTACCAATATCGCAGAATATTCCCTATATTCGCAAAAATTCATACCTTTTCAAGCAAAATGAAGAACATTCTTCACATCACCGACCCCAATGTTTATGCCCGCTCAATAGGGGCTCCGGAGTTGCATCCCCTGGTGAGCGTCATCCACTACGACGAAGTCTCCCCTGTCCGCACCAGCCTGAACCGATACGGCGTTTACGGGCTCTTCATCCAGCGGAATTTCCCAAAGCACCTCACCTATGGGATGAAGATGTTCGATGCGGCCGAAGGTTCTATATTCGCGGCTGAACCGGGCCAAATCGGCGGCAAGGAAGATGATGGTGAAGACCTATATATCAAAGGATGGGCATTACTGTTCTCGCCGGAACTCATCCGCGGAAGCGACCTTGAGGCAAGAATGAAAGACTACCACTTTTTCTCTTATTTCGCCATTGAGACCTTGAAAATGGAACCCTCGGAATGGGCGCGCATCACCCAACTGCTCACGCAACTCCGGCACGAGCTTCAGGAGAACGACGACTCCCCCGCGCTGCGGGGCGTCATTCTGGGATATATACGCCTCATTCTGGAATATTGCCAGCGCATCTATCTGCGTCAGCTTTCTAAGGAAGACAAGACGTCATCGGACATTCTCAAACACTTCCACAACTTGCTACGGGAATACTATCTGGACGCCAAGCAGATGGACCTCGGTATCCCCTCCGTCCAGTATTGCGCGAAGCAGATGGCATATTCACCCAGGTACCTCGGCGATGTGATTCACAAATCAACCGGCGGCACGGCCATCGGGTATATTCATTCCTACGTGATCGAACAGGGCAAGAGTCTCCTGATGAACGGGCACAATATTGGCGAAACCGCCCTCCTTCTTGGCTTCGAGTTCCCGCACCACTTCACTCGCCTCTTCAAGAAAGTGACCGGCATCACGCCGACGGAGTTCCTTGGAAAGTAATCAGATTCTACTCATCTGGCTGCTGCCCGTCGTGGGCTTTCCACATGCACTCGGTGATCATCATGTCGGAGAACACAGCCGTGAAAGACGATTCTTCCGGAGAACAGGCGTAAATACCAAAAGATATCTCCTCGGCACCGGCATACATGTGGCAGACGCGCATTTGGCTGAAATTGACACCGTCAGTTGAGCACTCGATGCAATAGTCATCGGCGCGGCGGGAAAAACGGTACCACATGGTTTTGACATCGGCGGGAATGACTGTCGTGGCCCAGTCAGAATAGCCGTTGTTGGTGGCCACGCTGCCGAGATGCTGGAATTCCTCGTTCTCGAACTCAACGGAGCCTTTAAGCCAGTTCTCACTATCCAGATACATCACGATACCGCACTGGTCAAAGCGCTGGTGGCTCTGCGTGAAGTCCGTCTTTACCACAAAGCTAAAGTACTTCTCCCTGGTCTTCATCTGCAGCACCGGAGCGTTGTCGTTGCGGAAATGATAGTAAGTACGTTGCCACAGGTCGGTATGTGGAGCGGTCGTGATCGTGATTGTGTCGTCTTTGATTTCAAAGGCAGCCGGCTCCCTGGTCCATTGGAGTTGGTCAAGGGCAACCTTACCACCGTCGGCAAGCGCATTTGCCACGCTGTCAGTGAATTCAGTGGCGCAAGAAACCGCGCAGGCGCATATTCCGACACAAAGGATTTTAATGAGATTGGTCATATTCATTATGGTTGAGCCGGCAAATTTAATAAAAACCCTCCGATTTCACTATCTTCGCGAATATGGTCACGCTGATTATCATACTGATTACCGCAGGAGTCAGCATCCTGTGCTTTTACGGAATACTGAATGTCAATCCGTGGGTATTCAACGCTTATCAGGTTTGGCACCGGAAACAATGGCACCGGATGCTCTCTTATGGCCTTGTCCACAGCGGATGGGGGCATCTGATCTTCAATATGCTCACATTGTATTTCTTCGGACCGGTGGTTGAACATCACTTCGCCATAACGTTCGGGGCAACAGCGGGAGCTATCCTATTCGCCGTCTTGTACGTCAGCGCGATAGCTGTCTCTACTGTAGGCGACCTGCTGAAGTACAAGGACGATTACAACTATAACGCCGTCGGGGCTTCCGGCGCCGTTTCGGCGATTCTTTTCGCCTCAATCCTGTTCGAGCCGAAGATGGGCATCTACATCTTCATGATTCCGATCCCGGTGCCAGGATATATCTTCGCCCCATTGTACCTGCTATATTGCTGGTACATGGCGAAAAGGAATATGGACAACATAGGCCATACCGCACACTTTTGGGGAGCCGTCTATGGGCTGGTCTTCCCGTTGCTGTGCAAGCCAGTAATATTCAGCTATTTCCTTAATCAGCTATGAAAAAAGTCGCATTAGCTCTATCAAGCGGTGGTCCCCGTGGGTTCGCCTACATAGGAGCCATTGAAGAGCTCTTGTCACGAGGGTATGAAATCTCGTCTGTAGCAGGCGCTTCCGCAGGTTCGTTAATAGGCGGAATCTACGCGGCCGGCGGATTGGACGCTTTCAAGGAATGGTTATACGGACTGGATCCGGTAAAAATCATCGCCCTGATGGATTTTTCCATCAGCAAGAACCATTTGGTCAAAGGCGACAGGATTATCAAAGTCATCAATGAACGCGTCCCGGAAACCAACATCGAGGACCTGCCTATTCCATTCGCGGCGGTGGCTACCGACCTATATACAGGAGAAGAAGTCGTTTTTCGTGAGGGGCCACTCTTCGACGCCATCCGCGCCTCAATTTCAATCCCATCCATGTTCCGTCCGGTGAGATGGAAAGGCCGTACGCTCGTGGATGGCGGGATGGTGAACACCTTCCCTTTAAATAGGGTGCGGAGGACAGAAGGCGACATTCTCATTGGTTTCAACGTGAACCGGATAGACGCCGAGACCATAGGAGCTTTCCTGGCGGACCGGAACAGCATTTCCGAAGATGAGGCCGCCCGTATTGAGGAAGCCAAAATGGTCATCAGGGATACCCTTTCCGCCGCCCCGAAAGACATTCTGGAAAGAGTAAAATCCGCCGGGGAACGCGGTGGAGAGCTGTTGAGAGAGCAACTGGCTTCCCAAAAGATGGAACGGCAACTCCTCAATTCCGGCAAGGAGAAGCGATTGCCCGTGAACGCCGATGACAATTACGCGTCAATCCTCGAGCGAAGTTTCGGCATCATGAATCACACTATCGCCCAAATGGGAATCGCCCTGTGCCCGCCTGACATTTTGGTTGACTTGCCCTTTGATTCTTACCACGGCGTGTATGGATATTCCCATGCCAAGGAAATAGCGGAAACAGGTCGGCGACTGATGTCACAGGCTCTGGACCGGTATGAGAAACGTAAAAGTGATACATTAATCCGTAAATCGGTTAAGTCGATTCAGAAATAAAACCCCGACCTTTGCGTTCAAGAAATTATCAATTCTATGAATGAGACAAAAATAGCACTTGGAACCCGGGCCTGGGGCGCGGGAAATATGGAAAATGAACTCACACCCCGCCGGCAGGGACTTGCCGTTATTGCGGCACTGGAAGCCAAGGGAGACCAGAACGGTCTTGAAAAGGCCATTGCCGAAGCTTTAGATAACGGTTTGACAATCAGCGAAGCCAAGGAAGCACTCTCGCAGTTGTACGCCTACACCGGCTTTCCTCGCTCGCTGAATGCCCTTGGAACACTTCAACGGGTTCTCGCGAAGCGGGCGGCGGAAGGGATCCAGGACACCCCCGGAAAAGACGCCGATCCCCTTCCTGCTGATTATGATGCGTTGAAACAGGGAACCGCCGTTCAGACCCGCCTGTCGGGCCAGCCCTTCAACTACAGTTTTGTCCCCGCCACAGACTATTATCTTAAAGCCCATCTGTTTGGAGATATATTCGCCCGTAACAACCTCAGCTTCGCGGACCGTGAGATCGTCACTGTCAGCGCCATTTCAGCGCTACCGGGATGTGAGCCACAACTTGTAGCACACGTCTCTGGTGCCAAGAATATGGGGGTGAGCGATGCGGAGCTACGTGCCTTGCCCGCATTGTTGGAAGAGAAGGTTGGTCTTGCTGAGGCCGAAAGGCTTCGCGGAGCGCTCAGTACAGTTCTTGGAGATCACCATACCACAGTACAGACCGTGGATTTCTCAATATGGCCTAAAGGACAGCCCAACACGGCTTATGCCCAATACTTTACGGGCAACAGCTACCTGGCTCCGCTGGATGGTGGCCTAGCCAACGTGACCTTCGAGCCCGGTTGCCGGAACAATTGGCATATTCACCACAAGCAGGTGCAAGTCCTTATTTGCGTAGCCGGCCGAGGCTGGTATCAGGAATGGGGCAAACCTGCCGTACAGCTCGTCCCGGGAACCATTATAGAGATTCCCGAGGGAGCCAAACATTGGCACGGGGCCGCCGCCGACAGTTGGATGCAGCATCTGACCTTCCACAAAGACGTCCAGGAGGGAGCTTCCAACGAGTGGCTGGAACCAGTCAGTGACGAGCAATATAATTTCACTTGCCCTCCAACTCTTTGATACACCACGAGAAAGCCGCGGCAAGCCGCTTGTCACCATCTTGGAAATGGCCTCCCGGATTCCAGACGAGCGTACAGTTTTCGTTCCCGAGCCATTCTTTTAACAGTTCATATTCACCCCGTACACAGTCGCCCACTCGAGCGATCGAACGGTTTTTCACATGCTCCTCCTGGTCTCCCAGGCTCAGGTACACCTTCGTTGTCTTTACCGGATGCGTTTTGGCAAAGTCCAACCAATCCCTTATCCAAAGGGAAGGTGATGCCGCGGCGATAGCAGCAAAACGATCCGTCTGGGAAGAGGACCAGAGCGCGAAGAGTCCACCGAGGGAGTATCCCCCGAGAATAACAGGCAATTTCCCGTATTCTTTTTCAAGCTCCGGCAGAAGCGATTCCGTCACATAGCGAAGCGTGTCGCCAGTCATGGTTCCAACTTCCGGTTTCCGGTTGATGGCATCATCGTGCCAAGGTGTGAGATCCAGATCCCAATCAAAAACCTGGAACGCGACAAGGACAAAAGGTACACCGGTCGCATTGGAAATCAACTCCACGGTACTGTCAAAAATACCTCGCTCATGCCTACCAAGCGTCTGGACAAGGATATATTGAGGCTGAATGGAGTCGCTGACGAAGCACTCGCGACCGTCAATTATTGTAGTCTTGTGGCTCATGACATGCAAAGTTAGCTTTATTTCAGGACGGGACACAAAAAATGCCGAAAATGTCACTTTTCGGCACTGGTTTATTATAGAGTCGAAGCGCTTATGCTTTGTTGAACTTGCTCTTGGGCTGCTTGCAGCGGGGGCATTTCCAGTCGTCCGGAAGATCCTCGAACGCGACGCCGTCGTGCTCGGCCGGATCATAGACATAGCCGCAAATGCTGCAGACGTACTTTCCGGAGGCCGTCTTTTCCGAGAAATCCACTTCGGCAAGAACCGTCGGTACCGGATTGTCCAGATCCATCACTCGCTTGGCCTCCAGGTTTTCATAGCCCTGCGGCGTGTGCGTACCCATATAAACGGTGGGATGGTTACGGACAAACTCCCTGACGCGGTCCAGCGTCTGCCTGGCTTCGGGAAGGTCGTCAAACACCGTAGAGAGCTTATTCTCATACAGAGCCTCGTCCACATACGTGATGTCGGCCTGGAACATGTAGAAGAGCCCTTCGTTTTCAGCAATGACGAGGCTGTTGCCCTTGGTGTGGCCCTTCGCCTTGATGAGACGGATTCCGTCACAGATTATCTGTGATTCCGGGAAATTGTAGTAGGCGCCGTCAGTGAAGTTTACCGGCACCAGGTTGGAGATACCCTGCAGTTCGGCAGCGTCCATTTCCTCCGCATTAACGTAAATCTTCGCATTGGGGAATGACTTCAATTCGCCGGAATGGTCGCTGTGCCTATGTGTCAGGAGAATTATGGTCACCTGCTCCGGCTTGTAACCAGTAGCCGCAAGCGCTTCCATATAGCTGCAGATGTCTTTCCCGGTATAGGCGAAAGAATGCTCGTCCGGAGCTTCCTCGGGAGTGCCCGCCGGCAGTCCGGTATCCACCAGGATGACATCTTTCCCGGTATCGATCAGATAATTCTGCAGGCTACCGCGATAGCGGATATCGTGATTGAACTTCTCCGGTCCCTCTTCGCCTCCGAAAGCGAACGGCTGAGTATAGAACCCGTCCTTCCTGAATTTGACTGCTTTGATGATCATGGATGATTATTTTGCGGGTTCCCACTTGCAGCGGACAGGAGACACGATGGCTCCTTCCTTCTTCAGTTCGGCAAAAGCCTTGTCAACCTCTTTGCGGTCAGCGCCGAGGGCTTTGGTAACGTCGCCAGCCGAAACGGGCTTTCCAGCTTCGCACATGGCCTTGAGTACTTGTTCTTTCATAATCTTGATATTAAAATATAACAGTTACTATTTCTCGAAAGCCTTCGAGGCTTTTTTCAGAGTCTCAATAATCGGCAGGTGCTGGGGACAGACACTCTCGCACTGCCCGCATTCGATGCAGTCAGAAGGTTTCCCTCTTCCCTGGGTGTGGACCATGAAGTAAAAGTCGCTGTTCCAATTCTTGTGCACGGACTTCGCGTTAAGGTCGGCGAACATGTCAGGAATGGATATTCGCATTGGGCAACCGTCGGTACAGTAAGAGCATCCAGTACAAGCGATTAGCCTCTTTGATTTGAATATTTCCTTCACCTTGTCAATCGCCTCCGATTCCTTCTCATCCAGAGGATGGAAATCTTTCATAAAGGAGACATTATCCCTCATTTGGTCCATGCTGCTCATCCCGCTTAATGTCACAACAATCTGCGGGAACGAGGCGACATATCGGAGCGCGTAACTGGCCTGGCTGGCACCATTACCGAGTTCTTCCAGCACCTTGGCCGCGTCGTAGGGCAAGTGAGCCAGGTTACCGCCCTTTACAGGTTCCATGACCACGATCGGCTTCCCGTGTTTACGGCAAACCTCGTAGCATTGGCGGCTCTGGATCCCGGGATCGTCGTAGTCCACATAGTTGAACTGGATCTGAACTATCTCTATGTCAGGATATTCCGTGAGGATCTGATCAAGGACTTCCGCCTTGTCATGGAAAGAAAGCCCGACATGGCGGACTTTTCCTTCCGCCTTGAGCTCGAACGCTGTCTCGTAAGCCCTGCAGGACTTGAACGCCTCGTAATACTCACGGTTCTGCGCATGCATCAGGTAGAAGTCGAAGTAGTCCACTCCACAGGCCTCAAGCTGTGAAGCGAAAAACTTCCTTATCCCTTCCGGGCTCTTGGTGAACATCCCGTTCGTGAGCTTGTTGACAAGAAGGTAACGATCCCTGGGATAGCGACTTGTAAGGCAGGCCTTCAGCGCCTTCTCGCTCTTGCCGCTGATGTAACCGTGGGCGGTGTCAAAATAGTTAAAACCATTCTCGAGGAAATAATCCACCATCCGGGTGGTTCCCTCAAGGTCCACTTCCCCGCCCTTCATGGGGAGCCGCATGCAACCGAAACCGAAGTTCTTTTTAATCTCAGGGAAACAAGTGTTCATCTTATCTATTCAGAATAATTACTTCTTGAGCAATGGCAGACCCTCGTGCCAGGCTGTGCCGATCATGTAGGCAGGCATAGTGAAAAGATATGGCTTAGCGCCAAAAGACTTGAATGTGCTCATATTATATGGTTTTATCGAGTCTACAAATTTACATAAAAAATGGCGTACATAGTGTGACTAACCTGTAATCTGTCCGGCTATTCTACGGCCCGCATCGAAAGCGTTCCGTAGATCCTCCTCCCAATGGGAGTCTCTCCACTGCCGCTTGGCTTCTTCGGAGAATCCGGCCAGCTCGTAACGGTCGTAATTATTGACCTGATATGTGTTATATGCGACCAGGCGCTCAGGCTTTCCCAATGCGGCGGTGATGCTATATTCCATCGAGCCATAACCGTTGCTGTTATTCCTCTCCGGCGTGCCGTTCATGGTCTCAACAAGCAGCACAGGCATCCGCTTCGGTGCCGTCATGCTGTAGTCATTGTATGACAGCCACGGGAAAGCAAGACGCTCCAGGAAAGTACGCATCTGCCCGGTCACGTCACCGAAGTAGATTGGAGAGCCGAGTACCAGCGCATCTGCTTGCGAGATTTCTTCCAGAACCGGTGTCAGGGCATCCTTAAACTTGCAGACATTCGATGCGCGTCCTTTTATCTTACATGCCATGCAAGACATGCAGCCCTTATAATCAAGGTCATAGAGGCGGATGGTTTTGACTTCGACCTTGTCTCCCAAAGATAAAGCTCCCTCAGCTACTTTCCGCAGCATCTGGGCGGTGTTCATGTTACGGCGCGGGCCGCCGTCGATAATAATGATCTTCTTCATATTCAATTTGAAATGAAACCCATCCATTGGTTCGGGTGATTTACGATTTATCGAACTAATGTAATCTAATACTTAATCTTGAAATACTCCAGCAGGGCCTTGTAGTTGTCCTGGGCTGAGAGGCAGGTGTCTGTAAGGTAGCCGTCTTCATGTCCCCATTCCCGGAGTCCCCGGTAGTAGAAAAGCTTGAGTTCTTCGGTGATGATGAACGGAACAATCCCGTTCGCCAGGCATTCCTTGAACATAAGGAGCCTTCCCACACGGCCGTTTCCGTCCTGGAAAGGATGGATTGTCTCGAACTTCTGGTGAAGGTCGATAATATCCTCAAGCGTCTTTGAAGTCTTGGCGTTATATGTGGAAAGCAGCGCCTTCATCCGGGCGTGTACCTCCTCCGGAGGACAGGTCGCATTGCCCCCCACCTCGTTCGGAAGCCTTTTATAATCCCCCACATTGAACCAGGATTTCCTGCTGTCCGACGTCACGGTCTTCAGAATCCGGTGTATCTCCTTGATAAGCGGCTCGGAAAGTTTGTCTCCAGCCCTGTCAATGATAAGATCGATACAGCGGAAATGGTTCGTCGTCTCGACAATGTCATCCACGTTGACGCTCTCGTCTGTGATGCCGATCGTGTTCGTCTCAAAGATGAAGCGGGTCTGTTCGTGGGTCAGACGGCTGCCCTCTATATGGTTGGAGTTATAGGTGAGATCAATCTGCGTGCGATGATAGATGCCACCTCTTACCTTTCCTTCTTTTTCTTCGCGCAGACGCTTCAGCAAAGGGCACTCCTTGGACTTACCTTTCCTTGGAAGCGGAGCATCAGCCGGGATATTCCATGTCTTTCCGACAAGGACGGCGCCTTGCATCTTTCCCGTAGCGCACCAGTTGCGTACGGTACGCTCAGAGATATCATGTAGTTCGGCGAATTGACTGACGGATAACATTTCCATGGCTATCGGCAAATAAAGTGACGAAACAGCCACAAATATAGCAAATCTTGCCGATATCGGCAAGATAACTCCACGATTTATCCCGAATTCATAAAAAACAAAAATGAAAAACAGTGGAGATTGCAGGACCTTCATCAATGTCCTGTATAGAGGTCAAGCCGGGTCACCATCAACTTTCCATCAACGTAATCGAAAGTGTTGTATTCGGTGACGATGATCTTGAGAATCTTCTCCGGGGCATTCTTGGGCGTCATGAACATATAATAAATTAGTGCGGCGGTATTGCCGTCAACCGCAAAGTCGACCAGATGTGCATCGACATCACCCAGTTTGCAAAGAAGTGAAGGGACCGATAAACGGGGAATTTATCGTTTCTTCTTTAATAAAAGTGATCCTGCAATGGCTATAAACAAGCTTGCGATAACTACCTTTATATCCGGCAGGATGATGACAGGTATTTTCGTCATCTGCATGTCACCAAATTGCAGCCAACTGTAAACGGCAAGAAGAGTTGCAGTGAGGTTTCTTCCCGCATGGAGTGCTACACTACACCAGATATTTCCTGACCAGATAAATACCAAGCCGTAAACCATCGCACTGAAGAAGGCGCCGGGGAAGTTACGTACATGGAGTACTCCGAACAAAAGGGCCATAACCACACAGACAACAATCTGTGCCCGTCGGCGACGGAAAGGGGATATGGCCATCTGCCTGAAGCACAATTCCTCGAGTATGGGCGCAAGCAGCACGGCATGTACGCTTGACCGAAGGTCTTCTCGCAGCTCATCGGCCGTGTAGGTCAGCGGCTCCAATTCTACTGTGTGAAACAGTGTTGTAATGCCATACACGAGGTATTCTTCAGTGACAAGCAATAGAGGCGCTATCAACAGCAATCCTACGAATACATACATCGGAGGCAACTTCAGCGAAAAACTCCTTGCAGAGGGAAACGCTTTCGGTTCAACGTGATGCACGAGGTATAAAGACAGTGCGATTCCTGCCAATGTGATCAGCCACGTCATCAACTCGTATCCGAAGCCGGGATGATCACCAGAAAGGGGCAAAGCCGTCATGTAGATTATTGCAATGCCGTAGGCTGCCGAAAGAATCGGCATCAAAAGCTTAAGCAGTCTGGCAGCCTGGTTCATGACGCTAAATCTGAATTTACTTGCGTCTTTTCTTCGCCCAGGTATTGGCGAGGAAAACCGCCGCTACGGACAGTACTGCGACACAGGAGAGGTGGATGGTAGCCGCCAAATCGGAATCCTTCATCAGGTAGAGAAAGAATAAGGCTGCTATCGCAAAATGGAAACACGCGACGATGAGTCGAAGGCGTTTGATATCATATTCCTTCTGCTTCTCCGGGGAAGACGTATTATAACCGGCTATGAGCCCATCACATTTGCCCCGAAGATAAGCAATCCCAACGAGAACAAGGACTACTGCGAGAAAAATCAACCACCAGATCATACAAATTCGAATTTATCGAACGCAAGATACGAATTATATTACAACTTTAGATGGCTGCCTCGAATGCCGTTTTCGAGCATCACTCCCGGAATGATCCGTTTTATGGCATCAACAACTGCATTAAGCATTGCCTCGTGGATATAGTCGCGACGGATAATCAAGGAGATGGTCCGGCTTGGAACAGGGTTCACAATAGGTCTAAGACACCTCTGATGACTGTACATGATCAGATTCGTATGCGTTTCAGGAACGATGGTTATACCGCCGACATTGTTTACCACCTGAATCAAAGTGCCGACGCGACCGCCTTCATAGAACCGCTCATAGGTAAAGCCCTCCCTGTTCAATTCGTCAAGATCCAGTTGCCCGAGGCCATCCCGCATTATCCAGATCGGTTGCTTGAGCAGTGTTTCCGCCTTGATGCTTTCCTGTGAATAGGCCGGGTTATCCTCAGAGACATACGCGAGGAAGCGTTCGCGGTAAAGCGGGATTTCCAAAAGATCC
>JAEEGL010507862.1_pt1 | contig 19969 bp, 14 predicted proteins | sample 9134231 | NCBI WGS metagenome assembly JAEEGL01 (sample SAMN16246548, study PRJNA631951) | gut metagenome | biome: gut microbiome; feature: rumen; material: fiber-attached | host: Bos | place: Iran: Karaj | collected 2018-10 | reverse complement strand
TTGACCACATTCAGGCCGGCAGCCTTCAGGCCGGCGAAGGAGGTGTACAGGTAGGGCAGGCCGAACACGCCGAGAGCGGGATAGTTGACCACGTCGGCCCACGCGGAGCCTTCGCCCAGGGTGCACTGGATAACGTTGTTGACGCACTGGGCTTCGATCTCAGCTTCGGAGCCGTACTGGCCGTCGGGGATGCAGGTCATGGTGAATTTGCCGCCGGTCTCCTCAGAGATCTTGTTGGCGACCCACATCAGGTATTCCTGCTCGTCGCTGGTGGTGGGGTAGCCGTGGGCGCAGACCCACTTGACTTCCGGCAGGTCGTTGCCGGCAGCGGCGGGAGCCGCAGCGGCGGCGGGGGCCGCGGTCTCGGCCTTGGCGCCGCAGGCGACCAGACCGACGATCATGACCAGAGCCATCAGAAGTGCGATTGCTTTTTTCATGGGGATCCTCCTTTTCTTTCTTTCTTTTCTTTTTTTCCAGCCCGGATCACGGGATGGGTTTTGACTGCTTCAAGGGTCGTGGCGGGCTTCCTTCCCGCCGGGGCGTTCAGCCCAAGGGCATCCCTCCTTCTGTGAAATGATGAGATAAAACGGTAATCGATCTTGATCTATCTTCTCCAGTCGAACTGAACGACCGGGAAAGAAGAGTCTGCCAGAAGCCGCCGGTATACCTCCGGCGCATCCTCGGGGTCGTGGGTCTCCTCCACGTAGTCCGCCAGCCGGATCCGCCCTGCCGCGTCCAGACGGAGGATCGCGGTGATGTCGTCGTGGTGGGTCCAGAGCCCCGGCGAGGATTCCTGCACCGGCCGTGCTTTGGTGTGGGCGCCGATCAGGGAGATCCCCGGCCCGTGGACCTTGTGGTAATAGTCGATGCTGAAATCGGAATCCCGCGTGCAGCCCAGCAGGGCCACGCGGCCCATCTTCGCCATCACGTCCAGTACGTCGTTCAGACCCTTGCCCACGCCTGTGACCTCCAGCGCCACGTTGGCGCCGCCGTGCGTCGCTTCCTTCACGCGCTCAACGAAGTCCGGCGCGTTGGAGTTCAGCGCCAGGTCCGCTCCGAGTTCGATCGCCCGGTCCAGCTTGGCCTGCCTTCTTGCCACTGCGATCACCGGACAGGCGCCCGCCGCGCGGAGCAGCTGCACGCCCAGCTGTCCCAGGATCCCCTGGCCCATCACGATGGCCGACTCCCCAACTTCCAGCCGACATTTGCGGATGGCCGCCAGAGAGAAGCTGGCGATGAACGCCAGGGCCGCGTCGGAGAAGGAAACGCTGTCGTCTTCGATCCGATGGACGTTGATCTTATCCACACATACGAACCGCGCGTGTTTCCCCCAGGAGACCGCCACCCGATCGCCCGGCCGGAACTCATCCACGTCCTCCCCTGCGCACTCCACCACGCCCGCGTTGCTGTAGCCGGGATACCGTGGGAAAACCGCCTCCGTTGTGATGCGGGTGGGGCTTACGTTGGGATCTCCGGAGAGGTTTGCCCGTTCCGTGCCGCTGCTGACGGTGGACACCGCCGTACGGACGACCACCTGCCCTTTGCCGGGCGCCGGCATGGGCACCTCCAGGAACTCGGCCACGCCGGGAGCGGTGAATATGATCTGCTGATTCTTCATGTCGATATCCTCTGCCGCCGGGCCTCCGGATCAGTAGCAGGTCATGCCTCCGTCCACTGTCAGAGCTGCGCCGTTGATGAAGGACGCTTCCTCGCTGGCCAGATAGAGCACCGCGTTCGCCACGTCGTCCGCCGTGCCGAAGCGGCCCAGGGGCACCTCCTCCAGACGCTGCTTTTTCTTCACCGGGTCGTTCATAACGGCCGCCACGAAGGGCGTGTCGATGGTGCTGGGGTGGATGGAATTGGCGCGGATGTTTTCATGGCCGTAACGCGAGGCGATGGCCTTGGTGAGCAGCGTCACGGCGCCCTTGGAGGCCGTGTAGGCCTCGGTGGTGAACAGATGGCCCACCAGCCCGCAGATAGAGGAAATGTTGATGAAGCAGCCGCCGCCCTGGGCGCGCATCACGGGGATGGCGTACTTGGCGCTGAGGAACACGCTGCCCGTGTTGACTTCCATCATTTTGACCCATTCTTCGATGGTCATGGTCTCCACGCTGTTGCGGATATTGATGGCAGCCAGGTTCACTACCACGTCCAGACGGCCGCATTTTTCAACGATCGTACGGACAGAGCGATCCCAGTCCTCTTCTTTGGCAACGTTCATGCCGATGCCGAACACACGCATGCCCTGGGTGGTGAACTCCTCCGCTTTCTGCAGCGCGGCGTCTTCCCGCATGTCCAGGATCCACACCACGGCGCCGTTTTCCGCCAGCTTTTTCACCATGGCGGAGCCGAGCCCGCCGGCGCCGCCGGTCACGCAGACTACTTTATCTTTTACGTTCATCCTTTGTCCCTCCCGAATAATGGACTTTATGCTTTTTCATATAGGGAGCGCCGAGAGCAGCTCCTCCGCCACCTCTGCCCAGGGGGCCACGACGGCCACGTCGGAATAGTCGAAGATCGGCGCTTCGGGGTCGGTATTCACGGCGATGATGTATCCCGAGGATCGCATCCCCACCAGATGCTGCACCGCGCCGGAGATGCCGAAAGCAACGTATACCCGGGGCCTGACGAACTCTCCCGTGAGCCCCACCTGGCACTCGTACGGGGCCAGGTTGGCAGACACCGCGCCTCGCGACGCGCCCACCGCCGCGCCCGGGATCCGGGAGGCGAGCTCATGAAGCGTCCGGAAACTCTCGCGGCTGCCCAGTCCTTTCCCTCCGGAGAGGATCACCCTTGCGCTCCGGAGCGCCGGCCCCCGGTCTTCCGCCGCGGTCTCGGCCAGTACTTTCAGCATCGGCGGAGAATGGATCGTTTCACGGCTCACGGTCCCCTCCGCCCGCGGGCGGTACCGGGGATCCGGAAGGGAGTTTTCCTGCACCGTAGCCATCTGAGGGCGTGCAGTCTCGCAGAGGATATCCACCGTCACGCTGCCGCCCAATGCAGGCCGGGTCTGCCGCAAAAGGCCTTTTTCGGTAAGATCGATGCCCGTGCAGTCGGCGGTCAAGCCCGTCTCCAGCATGGCAGCCGTCATGGGCGCCACGGTGCGGTATTCGGGCGTGGAGGGAAAGAGCATCATCTCGGGAGCTTCCCGCTCCGCCAGACGCCGGAGAGCGAGAGCCTTGCCCGCTTCGTCTTCCGCGCCGGAGACCTCGTATACATGCGCCGCTCCCGCCGCGTGATACCGGGGCGCCCGGCCGCTTTGGAAGGAAACGGCGCGGACTTCCGCTCCGGAGATCTCCGCCATGGCGGAAGCAGCTCCCAGAAGGCGGACGCCGTTTTCCCCGTCTGTGATCACGAAATATATCTTCATGCCTGCCGCTCCAGTCCCGCCAGGATGGCGCGTGCCCCCTCCCGCGGGGAGAAGAGGCGTACCGGGCGGCGCAGGCCGCTCTCGGAGGTGTAGCTTTTGATCACGCGGGTAGCGGAGCCGGGGGACCCGCAGTCGGCGGCGTCCAGCCCCAGATCCGCGCGGTCACGCCGGAGGATCTCTGCCCGGGCAGCCTTTCGCAGGCCCGTCAGGGAAGGCAGCGCCATCACGTCCAGCGTCTCCGTTACCGTGACCACTGCGGGTAGGGCGGCCCGGACGGTCTCCCTCCCGGCGGCCGTGAGCCTCTCGGCCTCCACGGCGCCGCCTTCCGTGCGGAGCTTTACGGCGTTGGCCACACAGGGGATCCCCAGACGCACGGCCAGCTGTGGTCCCACCTGGGCCGTTTCCCCGTCGATGGTGCGCCGGCCGCAGAGAACGAGGTCCGCTCCCAGGTCCTTCACCGCTACGGCGAGGATCCTTGCCGTTGCCAGCGTGTCGGACCCGGCGAAAGCGGCGTCCGTCAGGAGAACACCTTCGTGCGCGCCGAGCGCCACGGCTTCGCGGAGCGTGTCTTCCGCGGAGGCGGGGCCCATGGAGACGGCGGTGATCACGTCCCCTTCCCCGGCGAGCGCGACGGCGTGGAGGATGGCGCAGCGGTCCGCGGGGTTCATCCCCTTAACGCTGGCCGCGCGGTCAACGGAGCCGTCGCCGCGCAGGACGGCCTGGGCATTCTGCGGGACCTGTTTGATCAGCACCGCGATCCTCATGGCCGCTCCTCTCTCCGATCTGCCGTTACGAGTCCGCCATCCGGTGATAGACCGGTTCGAGAGCGTCGTGGATCTGTTTGTAGATCCCGAAGCCCCGGTCGTAGACTTCTCTCAGGTCCTCGTTCGGGAGCACCGTCTCGCCGGCGTATTTCACGCAGGTCCTGACGCTGTCTTCAAACGAGGAGAACACCCCGCTCGCCACGCCCGCGAGCATCGCGGTGCCCAGCGAGGAGTCGGAATCTTTGGTCCGTACCAGGCGCAGGCCCAGCACGTCCGCCACGATCTGCCGCCACAGCGGGGATTTGGCCCCGCCGCCGATGACCACCGCCTCGGTGGGTTCGGCGTACAGCCGCATCACGTCCAGGCTGTCCCGCAGGGAGTAGGCCACCCCCTCGAGGAGCGCCCGGGTGAAGTGTTCCTTGTTATGTGCGGAGCTCACGCCCACGAAGCTGCCGCGCAGCCTCTCGTCGAAATACGGGGTGGACTCGCCCTGCAGGTACGGATGGAAGAACAGGTCGCTGCTCCCCGGCTCCACCGTTTCCGCCATTTTGTCCATCAGGACGTAGGCGTCCACGCTCTCCGCCTCGGCGCGGAAGCGCTCGTCGGCGCACAGCGCGTCGCGGTACCAGCGGTACGAGGAGGCACAGCTTTTGGTGCCGGTGCCGGGATACCAGAGGCCGGGCACCACATGCTGGTAGTTGAACAGCCGCCGGTCGTTGATGGGCCCTTCGGTGATCAGGCAGATGCGGCCCGCGGTGGCCAGCTTCAGCGTCATCTGGCCGGGCTTGATGGCCCCGTTGGCGTACACTTCCATCACCGTGTCGGTGGCGCCGCAGATCACCTGCGTGCCCTCGTTCAGCCCCGTCATCCGCGCGCCTTCCGGGGTGAGCGTGCCCACGATGTCTGTGGGACGCACGAGCTCCGGCAGCACGGAGACCGGCAGCCCGCAGAGCCCCGCCAGTTCCTCCGACCACGCCCCCTTGGGGACGTCGATGAGCTGCGAGCCCATCGCGTCGATATAGTCGGTCACGAACGTGCCGGTGAGGCGGTAGCGGACGTAGTCCTTCATGAACATCACTTTGCGGATCCGCGCGAAGTTCTCCGGCTCGTTCTCCTTCATCCACAGCAGATGCGTGATCGTGCGGGAATTGGAAACGGCGGTGAAACACTTTGAAAACAGCAGGTCGCCGTATTCGGCGCGCAGCCGGTCGGACTGCTTCGTGCCGCGCCCGTCGCTCCAGAAGATGGCCCGGCGCACGGGGCGGTCGTTTTCGTCCAGGCAGGCCGCCGTCATGGAGCCGGAGGAGAAGGACAGCGTGCGGACGTCTGCCGGGGAAACGCCGGTCTTCTCCAGGATCTCCCGGATGATCTCGCAGGCGGCGTTGAGATAATCGTCCGGCTCGATCTCCGCCCAGCCGTTGTGCGGGCGGTATGTGGGATACTCCCGGGACGCGGTAGCCGCCACGTCGCCGTTTTCCCGCAGCAGAGTGCCTTTGCCGGCCCCGCCGCCGAAGTCCACGCCCAGTGTGTACGTCATGGCGCTTCCCTTTCCGCCGCGCTCAGCAGCACTCGTCGAGCAGCTCCAGAATGTTCTTTACAAAGTCTCCGCCCTGGGCGCCCAGCACCTGGCTGCAGCCCGGGCAGGCCGTGATGCAGACCTCCGCGCCGGTACGCTTCGCGTCGTCCAGGCGTGTGGCGGCGATCAGCGCCGTCACCTGCGGCGAATGGGAGGTCATCACCTCGCCGCCGCAGCAGCGGCCCTGATCGCGGTTGAGGAACATTTCCTTCAGTTCCGCGCCGCAGGCCTTCAGCAGATCGCGGGCAGGCTCCGTCTCCTCCAGGTCGCGCGCCAGGCGGCAGGGATCGTGGAATGTAACCGCCGCGGTGCAGGGCTTTTTCACCTTCAGAGCGCCGGCCTTCACCTGCTCCGCCAGATATGCGGTGATGGTGTAGACCTCCGCGCCGGTATCCAGGCCCCAGCGGGGGCAGTCCTGCTTCAGGAACCGGGCGTCGGTGGGATCCAGGCAGATCCACACATCCGCGCCGGTCTCTTTGGCGGCGGCGATCAGCTTCGCCGCGACGTCTCTCGTCTCCTGGATCTCGCCCACCAGATCGTACATCATGGCGCCTGTGGGCGGTTCGTTTTTGAGCACCGTGAAGTCGGCTCCCGCCTTCTTCAGCAGGCTGGCCGCGGCCACGGCGAGTTTCGGCTGTTTCGCCCGGACTGTCTCGCCCAGGATCAGCAGGACCTTCGCCTTCGCCGGCAGCTCCGGCAGGGCGGGCTCGCCGAAGGCCTCATAGATGGTGCCCGTCTCCAGCACGCGGTCCACCACCGGCTTCACCGCCGGGGGAACGGTATCGGTGACGAGCGCCTCGGTGCGGGCCTCGCGGATGAACACCTCCGGGCGGTACCCGGTCTCGCACCAGCTGGCGCAGTTATTGCACAGGCAGCACGCAAACATGTCGCCCGTGATCTCTTTTTGGATATCCATGCCCGTGAGGACGTACTTGCACAGCACCGCGCGCCCGCGGGGCGTATCCGCTTCTTTGCCCGTGGCCAGGCCTACCGGGCACACATGCCGGCACATCCAGCAGAACCGGCAGGCATCGATCTGGCTTTTCGCGTTTTCCGAAAACATATCAATATCCTCCCGTTTTTACAGTCCCAGCTTAAAGGGGTTCATGATGCCGTTGGGGTCGAGCGTTTTCTTCAGCCCTTCAAACACCTGCATGCTGGGGCCGTACTGCTCTTTCATCAGCTTGCCGAGCTTCAGGCCCACGCCGTGGTGGTCGTTCACCACGCCGCCGTTCTTCAGCGCCGTGCGCACGCCCGTGTTCCAGATGGCGTTGTGGAGCTTCAGCGTCTCGATGGGATCCTTCGGCGGCCGGTCCATGACGAAGCGGTCGTAGATCATGCAGCCCCACTCGTACCAGTGGGAGAAGTGCGCGATGAAGCGGACGTCCTTGTAGGTGGATTCGATGGCGTGCTTCATCTCCCAGTAGATGTTCTCGATCTTGGAGTACACCGCCACCGAGTCCATCGTGCCGTACATCTGCGGATAGGAGAAGAACTTGCCCGGATAGAAGAAGGTAAGGCGGCTGTCCCACCATTTCTTGCCGTACTCGGAACCCAGGTCCTCCGCGCCGTGCGCGGCGGCGATCTCGCAGGCCCGCTCCATCTCCAGCTCCGCCATCTTCTTTTTGCCGTCCACCGCGATGTTCATGAACACGCCGGGCTTGGCGACGCCCAGGATGTTCTTGATGATGGACACCGTCTCCGCCTCGTCGTACAGGCGGATGATGGAGGGCTTGAACTCCATCAGCATGTCCCGCCCGGCGGCGATGCCGTCGGTCAGGCTCTTGAACAGGAAGCCGCGGAACATCTGCACCTCCGGGATGGGGAAGAGCTGGAACGTGGCTTTGGTCATAACGCCCAGCGTGCCCTCGGAGCCGATGAACATGCCCTTCAGGTCCGGTCCGGAGGAATGCTTGGGCACCGGCGCCGTCTGCAGGACCTCGCCGCTCGGGATGACGATCTCCAGCGCCAGGCACTGGTCGATGATCTTCCCGTACTTTGTTGAAACCACGCCGATGCCGTTGTGGGCCAGGAAACCGCCCACGGAAGCGGTGGTGATCGCGCTGGGATAGTGGTTCAGGGTGTAGCCGCGCTCGTTGGCGTACCACTCCAGCTGCTGGAAGATCATGCCCGTCTCCACCGTGACCGTTCTCGACAGTTCGTCGAACTCCACGATGTGGTTCATGCGCTTCGTGTTCAGCGAGATGCCGCCCGCCACCGGCAGGGCTCCGCCCTGGGTGCCGCTGGTGCCGCCGACGGTGGTGACCGGGATGCGGTAGTAGTTCGCGATCTGCAGCACCTTGGAGACTTCCTCCGTGCTGCCCGGGCTGACGACCCAGTCCGCCATTGGCGGAAGCTTGCCGTTCGCGGACCAGTGGTTGCTCAGCCAGTAGCAGTCGTAGCCGTAGATGAGCCGGTCCGCCGTGGTGGCGCTGACGTTGTCTTTCCCCACCGCGTCTTCCAGCTCAGACTCGATCATAGCGGTCAAAAACGCCGATCTCTGCTGATCCATGATGTTCTGCTCCTTTATGAAAAACTTAAGATATTCCCTCAAACGCTGCCGGCCGCGAAGGGACGTGCCGCAGCTGCGGCGCGGCGGTGGCCACACATCCCTCTGATCGTATAATACCGCTTGTAAAATTTCATTTCAACATTATCTTTAAATCTTGGAGTAGAATTTCAGCCCTGTTTTTTGTGCACTTTCACGGATACAGCGGCTTCATCTCCGTTCATTTGGGAAAAACAAACAGAGTGTCGGCGATTATACGCCGTTTTGGGCAAATTCTCCTCTTCCCGTTCCGCGTATTATTGTATATAATGAAGCTGATCATCCAAATCCTTTGAATCGGAGGCCGGTCATGGCTGCTGACAATTCCATTCCCTCTCTGCTTCTGCAGATCCGTTCCAAGCGGGACCTGCTGACTGCCGCCGAGCTCCGGGTAGCCGATACGATCCTGGAGCATCCCGAAGCCGTCCTTCAGTACTCCGTTTCGGATCTGGCGGTGAACAGCGGCACCAGCGACGCCACGGTGATCCGGGCCATCCGGAAGCTTGGCATGACCAGTTACAACGACATGAAGGTGCTGCTGGCGAGATCCCTCGTTTCCCCGGTCAAGCTCCTGAACGCGGAGATCGACGAGGGGGACAGCGTTGACGACGTTGTCAACAAGCTGTTTGGAAGCATCATCAACACGCTGACAGTAACGAAGGGCATCGTATCCTCCGCCGATCTGGAGAAAGCCGCCGACCTTCTCTTCAGCGCCCACCGGATCTTCCTTGTGGGGTACGGGAACTCCGCGTCGGTCGTATCGGATTTTTATCAGAAGCTGCTGCGGCTCGGCCGGCGGGTCACGATGCAGTTCGACCCGCACCTGATGCTGATCGACGTTGTGAACTACGCGGAGCCCGGCGATCTCTGCTTTGCCGTCAGTCATTCCGGCCATTCCAAGCTGGTGGTGGATACGGTCTCCCTCTGCCGGGAGCGCGGCTGCCGGATCATCTCGCTGACAGACAATGCCCCCTCCCCCCTGCGGGACAGCTCGGACATCGCCCTGTGCACCATGTCCAGCGAGACGAAGTTCACCGCCTACGCCTCCACGTCCAAGATCGCCCAGTATGCCATCTGCAACATCCTGTACACCATCATGTCCTACAAGAACGAAGCCCTGGCGCTGAAGAATTTCACCGCTGTGGAATCCACCATGCAGATCTACAAGTGCTGACCCCGTTTGGTATAAAGAGCAGCCACCCCCGGCCGCACGGCCGGGGGTGGCTGCTCTGTTTATCGTTTTTATTTGAGGTATCCCGGGCTCAGCCCATGTACGCGCCGCCGTTCACGGCCACGCATTCGCCGGTGATCCAGCCGCTCTCGTCGCTCGCAAGGAACAGGAACAGGTTGGCCACGTCCATCGTGGTGCCCATCCGGGCGAAGGGGATGGTCTCCGTCAGCGCGTTGATCATCTCCGGGGTGTAGTTCTTCTCGAAGATCGGTGTGATGATCGGTCCGGGGGCGATGGCGTTCACGTTCACGCCGAATTTCGCCACCTGCATGGCCAGGGCACGGGTCAGTCCGATCACGCCAGCTTTGGAGGCGGCGTAGTCCACCGCCACCTTGCGCCCGCACTGGCCGCAGATGGAGGCGATGCTCACGACCTTGCCGTACTTCCGCTCTTCCATGTGGGGGATGACTTCTTTGCAGCAGAGGTAAACGCCCTTCAGGTTGATATCGATCAGCTTCTCCCACTCGTCCACCGGGAGATCCTCGATCCTCCAGCCGCCGCGGCCGATGCCCGCGATATTGATCAGGATGTCGATGACGCCCAGCGCCTTGAATGCCTCGGCGAAGGCCCTTTTGACGCTTTCTTCGCAGCAGACGTCGCACTCCACGGGGTATCCTTTGCGGCCAAGAGCCTCGATCTCCGCTGCCACGGCTTTGGCACCTTCCAGGTTCCGGTCCAGCACGACCACGTCCGCGCCCTCGCGGGCGAACAGCAGCGCGGTCTCTTTGCCGAAGCCGCTGGCTCCGCCGGTGACGACCGCTTTTTTACCTTCCAGACGCATGGTATCTCCTCCTTGTTATCGTTATGAAATATGATCTTGCAGCAGAAATATATACCATAGTCTGATTATATAGTATCGAAGGATTTTTTCAATTCTTTTTTCTCTGTTCCCCCGGCCGTATCCTTATTTCGCTCCGGCGCCCTTTCGTTTCTCCGCCTGCTTCTCCAGCCATCCGTTGGTGAACTCGCTCCAGCCGTACTGGCGCATGTACTCGCCGCGGTATTCGTTCTCCGCCGACGGATCGCCTTTCAGCCAGGAGAAATAATCGCAGCTGATCTTCTCCGGGTCGATCCCGGTGAGATTCCTCTGCCGGATGACCACGCTGCCGCACCCGATCTCCCCGAGCGTGGTGATCAGGTCGCTCCGGATGTTCCGCAGATAGCTCTGGCTCCGGTCGTCGTCGACGCCGTCTCCCCAGAGGGCGGCGATGATCTCACCGTTCGAGCACATCGTGCCCCGCCGGTCCACCAGATACGCCAGCAGCTCCTTGGACTTGGAATACCGGAAATGGAGTGGGCGGCCGTTGAAGAATACCTCGAAGCTGCCGAAGGCGCGCACGGATAGGCGGTTCAGGCTGTCCTGCGGCACATAACGCAGATCAGCCAGTTCCCGGCGGAGCTTCTTCTCCGTGATGGGCTTGAGAAGATATCCGCTGGCGTGGAGGTCGATCGCTTCGGCGGCGTATTCGGAATACCCTGTGGTGAAGATGATATTGATCCGCGGGTGGATCTCCCGCAGCTGGCGGGCGAGTTCCACGCCGTTCATCTCCACCATCTCGATGTCCAGCAGCGCGATCTCACACGGCAGGCTCTCCGCGAGCCCGAGCGCCTTCACCGGATTGGTGAAGCCGTAGACCTTCGCCTCCGGAAGGCAACGGTGGAGAAGGGATACGATGCCGTCCAGCGCGAGGGACTCGTCGTCAACAGCGATAACGTTCATGGTCGATACCTCCCGTTTCCGTCATTTGTGCGAGGGCAGGACGACGGTCGCCGTCGTTCCAACGCCCTTTTCACTCTGGATGTCGAAAGAAGCGCCGGGGATGTCCCCCAGCCGGAGCCGGACGCTCCGCAGGCCCAGATGGCGGCCGTCGTCCTCCGGAAGCGGCTCGAACCCCACGCCGTTGTCCCGCACCTCGATGCGGACGCGGCCATCCTCCTCGCTCGTGGAGAGCCACACCGTGCCCCCCTCCGGTTTTTTGGCGATCCCGTGCCGCACCGCGTTTTCCACCAGCGGTTCCACGGTGAAGACCGGTACGGAGAAATCCGTGACGGCCAGGTCGTATTCCACGTCCAGGCGCTCCCCGAGGCGCATGCTCTGGATGTCGAGATACGTCTGGATATGGCGGAGCTCCGTGGTAAAGGGGATCGGTTCCGTCGTGGCGGTCTCGTCGATGTTCTCGCGCAGATAGTTGGAGAACAGGTCGATCCCCTCCTGCGCCGCCGCGGGGTCCGTTTCGCAGAGATAATAGATGGCGTTGAGTGTGTTGAAGATGAAGTGTGGGCTGATCTGCCGCACCACCAGCTCCGCCTGCGTGATCTCAAGCGTCCGCCGGAGATCGTCCTCCCGCCTTGCATGGATGGTGAGATACACCAGCAGCAGGGAGAAACTCAGCGCGGGGTAGTGGAGCATCAGGTCCTGGAAGAAATAATGGACGACGATCGCCCCTATGGGTATCATGATATAGGCGATCAGAGCGAGCATCTCCCTGCGGGAAAGATACTTCCTCCGCGCCGCGATGATGCCCAGATCCAGGATGATATACAGGACCCCGGGGATCTGTCCCAGCAAATAATACCGCCCCGGGGTGAAGCCCGTGCCGTGATAATCGACCAGAAGGTCGCTGCTCATGCTGATCGCCCACAGCACCGCGCCGATGATGCACAGTGCGGCGTTCACCCACTGCAGCCAGGCAGGCGCCCGGTTGGCCGGGAAGGTCAGCACCATCAGGTAGCGGGCCCACAAAAACAAAATGACGAAGAACAGCGTGCTCGAGAGGATCTGCAGGATGATGAAGGCCGCGTCGTCCGGCCGGTCGGACCAGACGGTCGCCAGTGCCAGCGTGACCTGCGTGACCATACAGCAGACTGATATCCATACGAACAGGGCATAGCCCCGGTGCTGGTGTTCCTTTCCGCTCTGCACACAAACGATGAGCACCATGCCCGCCATCAGGAAAGCGAAGGTCTCCGTCGCGAGATTGGCGGCATTCGCCGCAGTCATATCCGTCCCTCCCCCGGGGTCTGCAGCGGGCTTTCTCCGTCCGCCCGATCCCCTGTTGTCATCATATCACGCGGATACCGTGAATGCGTATCATTTCCGCAATCATTGCGTAATATTCCGGATTTTTTGTTCCCCGGGACCTGGAATTAATTGCCTTCCGCGGAATAATCGCGGAAGGCAGTTTTATTCTTTCGCCGGGCTGAGCGCGATGATATCCTCCAGCGGGATGCGGGAGCCGTCCGTGAACACCAGCGCCCGCCCGATCTCGTCCACCCCCCGCAGCGCCCCGGCGAAGGGCACATAGGCGCCGCCGGCTTTCCGCCGGTCCGGCAGGAAGCGCACGCCCGTCACCTGCGGGCGCTCCCGGACGCGGGGCAGGATCGCCGCGAGCGCCCGCTCCAGCTCCTCCCGGATCCCGTCGTCGATCAGGATGCGCTCCTCGGTCTGCCGCCCCTCTTCGGCCAGGCTCTCGTCCAGCCCGGTCAGCGCGGCGAAGGGCGCGAACTGCGCCGCGCGCTCCTTCCGCGGCATCGGCGGGTGCCGCTCCGACGCCGGTCTCGGCACGCGGAGGATGTCCGCGTAGGCGCCGCCGTCCGTTTCCCTCATGCCCTGTGCCCTCCGATCTGCCGGTTCCGCTCCATCGCCGTGGCTCCCTCCAGCAGGTTCATGCCCTTGATCAGGGCGTTTTTCCCGTACTTGTCGCGGATGCGCAGCACCGCCTCCTGCTGCTGCCGTTCCCGTGCCCGTGCGGCCGCCTTCCGGCGGCCCGCCGGGTCTTCCGCCGGATCGAACAGGTCCATCTGCCCCGCGTCCGCGTCTTCCTCCCCTTCCGGGCGGAGCCCCTCCGCGGTGACGTTCAGCCGGCGGATGAGGAGCGACGGATCCGTTGTGCGGTCGAACAGCGCTACGGCGGCGTCGGCGATCGCGCGGGTGGAGGAGGTGCGCTCCGGCAGCGCGGCCGTGCCGCCGGTGTGTTTCGGCACCGGCCGGCCGTACCAGTCGATGGTCACCTTCCCCCGGTAGGCAGCCCTCCGCGCCGGGTCGGCGATGTTTTCCGCATCGTACCCGATCGTGATCGTCACCCGGTCCGCGGTCACGCCCTCCCGCACCAGGTCCATGCTGAGCCCGTCCGCCATCTCCCGCAGGATCAGCCGCCCCGTGGCGGCGCTGCAGGCATTGGACAGCACCTGCCCGGACGTGCGGGACCGGTTCTCCGGGCGGTAGCCCTTTACGTCCTGTATGGTGCAGGGTTCCCATCCCCAGGCGTGGTCGATGAGCAGCCCCGCGTTCACGCCGAACATACGGTAGAGCATCTCCTCGCTCCGGGCCTCCCCGGGCCCGCCCAGCGAGCAGCGGGCGATGTCTCCCATCGTATACAGGCCGCAGCGCTCCAGCCGCGAGGCGTAGCCCCGCCCCACGCGCCAGAAATCCGTCAGCGGCCGGTGGCCCCACAGCTGCTCGCGGTAGCTCCGCTCGTCCAGCTCCGCGATGCGCGCGCCAAACTCGTCCGGCGCGGCGTGCTTGGCCACGATGTCCATGGCGATCTTGCACAGGTACATGTTCGTGCCGATGCCCACCGTGGCCGTAACGCCGGTGGTGGCCAGCACGTCCCGCAGGATGACGCGCGCCATCTCCCGCGCGGAATGGCCGTAACGCGAAAGATAGGCCGTCACGTCCATGAACACCTCGTCCACGGAATAGGCGAAGATATCCTCCGGCGCCACGTAGCGTAGGTACACGCCCATCACCTGTGTGCTGCAGCGGATGTACTCCGCCATGCGCGGCGGCGCCACGATGTAGTCCAGCGCCAGCGACGGGTCCGCCGCCAGCGCCGCCGCCTCGCAGGAGCTGCCCGTGAAGCGGCGGCCGGGCGCGTTCTGCAGGCGTTTGGCGTTGATCTGCGCCACCGCCTGCTCCACTTCGTACAGCCGCGCCCGCCCGGAAATGCCGTAGGCCTTCAGGCTGGGCGACACCGCCAGGCAGATCGTTTTGTTCGTGCGGGAGGGATCCGCCACCACCAGATGCCAGCCCAGCGGGTCGATCTTCCGGGCCACGCACTCCACCGAGGCGTAAAAGGACTTCAGGTCGATGGCCATATAGGTCCGCCCTTCCTTCTTCTCTTCCGCCATGCGCCGTCCCCCCTTTTTTCTTCGTCTCTTATTATATTCGCTTAATAAGCTAATTTCAATAGCCTAATAAGCGAATTTTAAAGAGATTTCCACTCCGCAAAAATGTGCAGCGTTCCCGAATCCATACCAAAAGGCCTGTATCTTTGACCGCCGGGTCAGGATACAGGCCTTTTGCTGTTATGTATCAATACTGTCAAACAGGGCGGGAAGGTGAGATTTGTTTTACCATACAGAGTATATTTCACGATAGAAAACGGTTGCACAGCAGTATGGTATAAGTGAGCCCACCAGAATACAACATACAAGGATGGTAACAGCATTCAAAAGTTTAACACTAAAATAACTGCCAATCTTACACTTCTGTCCATTATGGTTTTTTAAAAAAACTGAAATCGGCGTCTGGTTTGTTTATCGGCTGATGAACACGAATGCATATCACATAGAGTAGGAACGGCGCGTATAGCAATGCTAGTCTTGCATAAAAGAGATACCGGCAAAGCGATGTCCTATATATGGGATAAATAAAATAAAGAACAATCGTTACCATCTCGGTTTCATATCATTTTTTCATGTTCATTTTTGCGTTAATTATCGTGCCTTCTGTTCTACTATTTGCAGGGCATCGCCCAATCCTGACAGTTCTTTTCGGAGTGATTCCGCAAGAGTTTTTGGTAGTAATGGTATGATTCTCTCAAGAATTCCTATATCGGCCTGAAAATATGCATAATCATCAAGATTTGTTTTATTATGGCATCGGTTCCATCTTGTTTTTTGAATAAACTGGTTACGTTCTTCAAGTGTTAGAGGTTTTTTCGAGAAGACTATCCAATACAGTCTTTTTTTTCTGTCACGAGTTACAAATATGTATGTTGAAAACACTACGATAAAGTTCGTCCATGGATGATAGTGCTTTTTCCCGGACAGGCAATGAATGGTTAGACCTTCCTCATCTACCGAAAACCTTCCAAGGTAAATGGGGTCGATAAACAGCACAAATATCATTGCAACTGCCCCTATAGCAGATACTGCTATTAGTTCGTATATAACAGTATCTACGATAAAAACCGCTAAAACAGGCAGAGAAACAAAAAAGCATACTAGCAATAAAGACTTTGTATAGTGCGGTGCAATCTTATACATGGTGGTAACTCCCATTACAAAAGAATAATGAGCATCATGAAATCGCTTGCGAGATTAATACACTATGTAGCGTAAAGTGTACGGCAGCAAATGAGGAGAGAATATGCTTTGAGCCTTTTGCCATTTGGGTACAACCATATGCTACCTCTTCTAGTCCTGCGTAACCCATAGCAACTACATTTACCATTCCTGAAACCTTCGATCGTCTTAACATATTATCGTCAATTTCAGCTGTATGCCCTGTAGCAATCAGCGATTCAGTTTCTTCACCGAGAATATTTCCAATATATCCTAATTCATATGCGAATGCTCCAGCTACCAGGATACCACCGACGCCGCAAGTGAGAAGTGTTGAATCTATAATCACATCTAAAGCAAAGCCAGAGATTGCCCCAGAAACGACTCCTTTAGCTGCACCTGCCCAAAAGTTCTCCCCTTTTGCAAGTGAAGTTAATCCCCCGATTACGCCACCAACAATGCCGCCTATCAGCCAGCCGGCAAGTTCCCCGCTGTCATCTGCATGACATGTAGGATTATTACGGCAGTATACAAAGAGATTATAGTTTACTGACTCTTCTTTGGCTCCCAGGTTCGTCACGTCGTCCGGGTTGATGAACCTGCAGACCTCCGGGTCGTAATACCGGCTGCCGATGTAATAGAGCTCTGTCTCCGTGTCGAAGTAATATCCCCTGTACCGGATCGGGTTGTCATCCGCCAGGTCGCCGTCGGAAGTGAGGACCCTGCCCCAGGCGTCGTAGGTATAGCTCGCCAGAACGGTCCCCGTTCCCGCGTCCAGGATCCGTTCTACGTCACCCTGCTGGTTCTTTACGAAGACGCACTCCGTTTCGGTGTTCCCCGCCTTATAGCGGTAGCCCAGCATGTCTCCGCCGGAATCGTAGCGGAAGTAGAAGGCGTCCGCGGGCCCTATGTCCGCGATCAGCTGGCTGTCGTTCCAGATATACTTCCGGGTAACGTTATTGACCGTCTTCTCCGTCCGCAGGCCCTTTTCGTTGTAGGCGAAGCTCAGCGTATCCGTGCCGTCGGTCATGCCGGCCAGCTGCCGGCCGCCCTGCCAGGTCATCGTCCAGCCGCGGTAGGAGACGGGGTTCCCCGTATCGTCATTTACGCCATAGGTGATGGTCTGGTTGTTCCACGCCGTCAGTAGGTCGTGCCAGGCGGTGTCCCCGTAAGTGTAACTGACTGTCTGCGGGTTGGTGGTAACGCCGTTGGAATAGTCATATTCAGTTTTGGAAAGGATGTTCCCGCCCAGGTCATAGCTGAACTGCCATGCTTTCTGCGCCGCCTCATTCTTCTCCCACACCAGCTGGTTCAGGCTGTCGTAGACGTATTCCGTGGTGTTCGTCCCGTCGGAGTCCGTCAGGATGTTACCGTTCGCGTCGTAAGTGTAACTGTGGGCAAGAGCTGTGTTGCCGAAGGCGCTGTTCAGGCTGCTGATCTGGTTGGTGGTGTAGTCCGTGCCGACGTTCCGGTAACTGTAGGCCGTGCTGAGCACGGTGCTGTTCCCGCTCACCAGCGTCTTTCCGCTTATCCGGCTGTAGTCGTCATATACGATGCTCTCGGAGATGTTCCCGATCGCCGCCCCCACCGGCCGGTGGTCGTCATCATACGTGAAGTTCCTCGTCTCGGTGCGCAGCACGCCGTTTTCATTGATCCGCGTCGTCACCGACGTTATGTTCTTGTCCGCGTCGTACGTCCAGTGTACGTCGGCAATAAGGTTCCCGCTGCCGTCCGCCGTGACGATCCGGTCCAGCCGGTCCATCGCGTCGTAGCCGTAGTGCTCCGAGCCCAGCAGTGTCCCTTCGTTTTCGGTCAGGGCGCCGTCGGACAGCGGCAGCAGCTTCTTCTCCACCCGGACGTTCCGCCCGCGGGAGTCATAGCCGTATTCATACCCGATCGCCGCCGTGGCGGAGATGCCGGTATACTTCTTCTCAAGTTCGTCGCTCTGTTCGTTGTATTCGTACCGCCACCACTCGCCGTTCCCGAACAGCTGCTCACTCAGCGTCCAGTAGCTTGTGTTATAGGTGTTCGTGACCAGGGTCCGGGTCGGCCCGATCTTCACCGCCGTTGCAAGGTTCGCCGTCCCGTACTCAAAGCCGTAATCCGTGGTCACGCCGGTCCCGTTGCTGTGGCTCACGCCGGTCAGCAGGTCATCCGTATATACGTTGGACACCGTGCTCCCGTTCGGCCCTGTGGTCAGGATCCGCCGCCGCATGCTGTCGTAGCTGTAGGCGGTCACCGCGTTCTTCGCGTCCGTCAGCGCCGTCACCAGGGACAGGTCGGTGTTGTTCGTATACGTGACCGTGTTCCGGTCCCCGGACGTCGTCGTCGCCGTCATGTTCCCGTCCGCGGTATACGTGCTGTCCGAGCGGATGGTCCGGTCGCCCTCCTGCGCGTCCTCGGGATAGATCGACACGCCCGTGCTGTTCCCGTACAGGTCGTAGTCGTAATCCGTGGCCAGGCCCGTGGCTGTCACGGAATTGGTCAGCTGGTGGTCGCCGTTGTAGGTATAGGAATAGACCCCGACGCCGGGAAGCGTGATGGAGGCGATGTCGCTCGTGTCGGTCACGTAAGTGTAGGCGGTCTCGTTCCCCTCCGGGTCCTTCACCGAGGTCAGGTTCCCGGTATCGTCATCATAGGTGTAAACGTAGTCGAAGGGTTCGCGGTACAGCTGCGCCCCGTCGAACCACGCCTCGTTCGCGTTGTTCTCGTACACGAAGGCGAACACGGCTTTGTTGTAGTTCCCGGTGGCAGTGACCTTCCCCGACAGAAACTGCCAGTAGTTCGTGTCCTCGTTCACCGCGACGTAACTTTCGGAGACCTTGGTATTGTCGTTATACAGTGCCACCCAGATCCCCGCGCGCCGGGGGTATGACGTCCTGCCCTGGTACGCGGCGCTGTCCAGCGCCACCGTTTTGGTCTTCGCCCAGCCGCCGAACGTGAAGATATCTCCCGCCGTGCCGGGGTTATTGGTATAATCCACCGTCTGCTTGAACTGCTTCGCCTTTTTCGCCGCGCCCTTGATGTACAGCGCCCAGTCGTCCAGCCCGCCGCGCGTTTCGCCCGGGTCGTTGCTCACTTCCACCCGCACATCCGAAGACGTGCCTTCCACCTTGACCCAGTTGGTGCTGGCGATCGGGTCCGAGATGTCCGGGTTGTTCAGCAGGTTCGTGTGGTCCGTCAGCGGGATCGTCTCGCTCGTGTTCCCGATCTGCACGATGACGGAATTGCTTTCATCCTCCTTGCAGTTGCCCTGCAGCCGTGATCCCGCTACCAGCTGGTTCGCGCGGTTGGCGCTGTCGGCGTCCTGCGCGTATCGCCCGTACAGGGCCTGGCCCAGGTTGTTGTACACCGCCGTGGTGTTCCCGAAGTTGTTGAACTGGTAGATCACGTACCGGCCGCGCAGGTCCGTCACCTTCGTGGTCTTATCCCCGTACTCAAAGCTGAGTTTGCTCACCTGCGTGTTCCGGGATGTGTATTCCACGGACTCCGTCTTCGGCGGGTCGGAAGCCGTGCATTCCACGTCGATCCGGTCGCGCCCGCCCGTCCGGTCGATGTCCTTCGCCGAGGACAGGATGTGCCCCGTCTCCCATTCGTACAGGGCCGTCTCGCTGTCCGGATACGTGACCGAGGCAAGGTCGCCGTCCGAAGTATACGTGTAGGCCACCGTTTCCAGGCTCGTATTGCCGGCGCCGGTATACGCAAGGCTGGAGAGCCGGCCGTTCGCGTACACGAAGTTGTAATGCCTTCCCGCGCCGTCCGTTACCGTGGCGATGCGGCCGTCCACATCATGCGTGATGGTGACGGCGTTCCCGAAGGCGTCCCGCAGCGCCACGAGCCGCCCGGCGCTGTTGAACACCATCTCGTTGTCTTTCTTGTCCGTGACAGTGTATTTCGTAGCGTCGTCGTTCCCGATGGTCAGGGTATACCCGTAGCCCAGCTCGTCCTTCCAGACGTTGTTCGTATCCTTGTAGAAATACTTCTCCGTGCCGTCGCCGTCCGTCCAGCGGTAGTAGTTGATCACGCTGATGGTGCAGGACTCCAGCGTCTGGGCGTAGTTCGTCCGCCAGCCGTAGCCGTAGCCCAGGTCCGTTGCCCGGTCGGCCAGGCTGTAGCTGAAGCCGACGGAGACGGGCATGCGGCTGCCGCCGTAGTTCATGTCGGTCCGGCTCATAAGGAAGTTGCCGGTGAA
>JAEEGL014458490.1_pt1 | contig 19970 bp, 17 predicted proteins | sample 9134231 | NCBI WGS metagenome assembly JAEEGL01 (sample SAMN16246548, study PRJNA631951) | gut metagenome | biome: gut microbiome; feature: rumen; material: fiber-attached | host: Bos | place: Iran: Karaj | collected 2018-10 | reverse complement strand
GAATGAGATATATTTGGCGGATCCTTCACCGAAAGTTTCTCCGTGGATCTCATATCCTTTCTCTCTCATAAGCCTCAAGAATTCTTCATAGGAGAGGGCTGCTTTTATGCACTCGTTTATATCTTTCTTTGCCTGGGATTTCCAGGAATCTCCCTTCTTCGCATGGTACCATTCATTATATGTCTTCCCGGTTTCCTTGAAGTCTTTTATGACGGATTTGTTGTGCTCGGCACATAGTTCATCACTTATGTCCCGGATGCGGTAGTAGTTCTTGAAAGTTGACCGGAATTTGTGGTGATCCATGTTGTCAGCAGCTGCGAATATGATGTGGTTATGAATATGATCACGGTCTATATGAGTTGCAAATACATAGGAATATCTGCCCTGCAGGAAACGGTCGGCAAGCTCTTTTCCTATCTGGTGAGCTTCCTCTCCGGATATCTCTCCCGGAGCAAAGGACTGGATGAGATGATAGGCGATATTCCTGTCTGGAGATTTAGTTTTTCCAAGGGCAAATCTGAAGTCATATTCCGCCGTTTCCCTGCCGCAGGCGAATGTGGTCACCAGCACATTGTCATCTGTTTTGTGGGGGTTGCATATGTAGTCTATTGCCCTTCCGACGGTAGCATTGATAGCATGGATTTTTGTAACTGCCATATCTTGTCTATCTCCTTCTTTAGTTCTTCTATATCCGACCGGTATACGCTCCGGGTCTCGTTGCAGCGGTGGGCTACCTGGTTCACATTGTTGGCGATGTTGCTGAGCAGAAAATTGTTCCGCTGGATCTCGGAGAAGTCTATGTCAAAGACAAATCCGTCCCTGATAAGCTGGCGGATAAGGGCTGACTTACTTTTCTTACCGGACATCCTGAATTTTTGATCCAGAAGCCGGGCTTCGTCCTCGGTTAAGTATATTTGTATTGGAATAGTCCTTGTTCTTTTAAACATTGTGGTTTACCTCTTTCCTTCGGATTTTTGATAATGGCTGACTGATGTTTTTATGAATTTTGGTGGGTTTTATGGTTTAAAAACCAGGGGTTAGGGGAGGATCCCCTGCAAGCCCAAACGGGTGACTTTTTCGGGGATGAAAATTCCCGTTTGTCGACACTCTGTCATGAAGAGTGTCATGCTTGCTCCCCGAAGCAAAGCCCTTTTTGGGGCTTTGCATTATTGGGTACAGCGGGCCTTTACAAGACTGGTGAAAATAAAAAAACTGCTAAGGCTCTCCGGACGGAGAACCATAACAGTTTCTGTGTTTATTGTTTGTGGGTTTATTCAAATGTATTGTAGCAGAAGGGATGGAAAAGAGCAAGAAATTGTAAGCCGGCCAATTTGTTAAATATTTATAAAGTGCCTCCGGAACCGGTCCAAAGTCCGTACTATGGGACACCTCTTTGTATATTATAGGTGTATAAAAGGAAGCCATGACGATTGGAGGCGATAAAGTTGACAGTTAAGAACAACAGAATCAAGGAAAAGACCGGCGAGGGAATGGAGGCTCTTGTTAAAGGAAAGGCATATGGATTTGCGTACAGTGAAGGTAAAGAAAATTCCACTTATCCCGCTACAGAGACTACGACTCTGAAACAGGGTTTGTGGTATGTAGTGATATACAGCAGAAAGAGATAGCTTTAAGGTGCAGGTTCAAGAAGATGGAGTTTTGATACTTAACTGAATCTTATACTTTTATGGCAGAGGTGATTGTCCCGACGGTAGGGACAGTAGGGCCTCTGCTTTTTTATTTTTCAAATTATAAAAATTTTATTAAATCACAAAAAAGTTTTGTTACTTGCGTTAGATTTTATTTTTTTCGGACAGCTGAATTAATGACAGGGTAATTGAGTCGGTGTTTGACGGAAGGAGAATGCCGATGAAACCAAAAAGTGGGATCTATGGGGTCCAGAAACAGTTTGACTGTTATGTTAAAAGAACGCTGAGGTTCATAGCAAGAAACCTTCTCCGCGGAGTGGCGCGGAAGAGGAAGGCTGAGCCTGAGATATGTTACTTTAATGATCTTAGAGAAGAACCATCCTATTGCAATATTCCTTATAACAAGGAGAGACGCAATCTCAGGGTCGGTGAAAGAGAAGAATCTGACAGGAAAGACTCTCTTGAGACTGCCTTGGACGAGCTTACGGAAAAGGAAAGGCAGGTTATAGTGATGCTGTACTACAAGGGCATGACGCCTGACGAGATTGCCGAAGAGATGGGCATGACCAGAGATGCGGTTTATATGTGCAAGTTCAGGTCTGTCAACAAGATGAGAGAATACTTCAGGGGGATAGAGAATGAGGATGGTATGTGATTACAGTAATTATGATTATGTGAGCTGTGATGTTATCCGGAAGTTTCTGAAAGGTGAAAACAGGGCTTTCGAGATTGTAGTGAAGAGGTATAGCAATTATCTTCACAGATGTCTGGTCGGTATGGCACCTAAGTACGGGCTGAATCCATGGAAGTTAAGTCTTGACGATCTCAAGCAGGTAGCCTGGGTGAAATTTTATAAAATCGTCAGGAAGAAGTTTAAGTTTGTGAGAAGAAGCAGGTAACTGAAGATGTCATTACAGAGCAATCACCGGTTCAAACTCTGTCATTTTTTGTAAGTCTCATAAAGCATATGAAAGGGCGTAACAGTGCCTTGTGTTTTGTGTGCTTTTCGGGCTGACAAGGTCCGGCAGGTTTATTCAAATCGGCTCATTCTGGGCCATCGTACATTGACAACTGAATACCATGTCCTGCAGAACGAAGGGAGCAGTGAGTCGCGATACGGGTACGCCGGGATGGCACTATTTATATAGGAAGAAAGACGGATTCCTCTTATGGTGCCGGAGCGATGGATATCCGTACAAAATATGGCTGTGGAGCCTTATGACTTTGACGCTGTTCTTTATAATGATACTTTCCCTCGGGAAGGGAGCCGTGGAGGCTGGTGGAATACCAATGTGGCACGAACCTGGTGCCGCTGCAGGGCATAAATTTTTTAAAGGCATTAAAGGTCTGCTGATCTGTTTTTACCTATATATAATAGGCGGAAATTGATGGGCGGATGTTTATGTGCCCGGATATTTTTGCGGCGGAAGGAGCGGAAAGAAATGGACAAAGTTAAGCGTGAAAAGGAATTTGTGGAGTGCCATCAACCTAACGGAGTTATCTCTATGGTACCCAGTTATATATTTGACAGGGTTCTGTATGAGACCAGGCATGAAAAAGATCATCTGGTCATGTATGTAACCTATAAAGAGGGAGCTGAAATGTACCGGATGAGCGAGAAGTTTTTCCGTGAATGGGTGAATGAGATAGGTGCAGCAAAACATCTGACTCAGGGAAAGGTGATCGTGAGCATAAAGAAAATTGAGGAGTTTTTGAAATACTTATGATATGTTCGTTCGGAAGACATGGATTACGAAAATATGTACGATAACCCCAAAAAGTTCTTGACTTAATGAGTGGCAAGAATTATAATGGATATTGTTGAGGGAGGTGCATATATTGGCAAGAACAGGCAGGCCCAAGGGTGAGGACCCTAGGGAGTATAAATTATCTATCCGTTTTTCGGAAAAGGAACGTGCCGAACTTGAGAAATATGCGGCTGAAAACAACATCACTGTAACCGGGGCGATCAGGAAAGGCGTTTTAGAACTGCTTAATGCCAGGCATTGATTTTGTAATCTGACTCTTCCTAACCATATAAAGAAAGGGTAGTTATGAAAAAGGTTAGGAAAGACGGCAAAGGCATGTTGCTGCGCAGGGGAGAGACTTATCTCAGGAAAAGAAAGCTGTACTGCTTTTCTTATACAGATGCTATAGGCAAAAGAAGGTTCCTGTATGCAAACAGCCTGATTGAACTTCGGGAAAAGGAAGAGGAATTCCAGAGAAACAAACTTGATAAGCTTGGCACCTATGTAATGACGAAAGCCGACATTAATTTTGTTTTTGACAGGTATATTGCAACCAGGACTGAGTTAAGAAGCAGTACGAAAACTCACTACTGCCTGTCATATAACAAGTATGTGAGGAACGGCTTTGGTAAGAAGAAGATAATCGATGTACGCTATTCGGATATTATATGCTTCTACCAGGCATTGATAGAGCGGGGATTGTCCATCAGCTCGGTAGCCAGTCTGCACAATGTCCTGCATGGCACTTTTAAGATGGCTCTGCGTGATAATGTAGTCAGGAGCAATCCTACAATAGGTGCGGTGGGAGAGGTAAGAAAAAAACTGAACCTGTCCGAAGGTGTAAGGCATTCGCTTTCGGTTGAGGAGCAGAGAGAGTTCCTGAGTTTTCTTGAAAGACCCGAATATAAGAGATGGAAGCCTCTTTTTGTGGTGCTGTTTGGAACGGGATGCCGTATAGGTGAAGTCATAGGCTTGAGATGGTGTGATGTCGATATGGAAAAAGGGATCATCAGTATCAATCACAGCATTAATTATGGTCCGAGAATAGACAACGGGTGTAAATCGGATTACGAAGTAACACTGCCTAAGACTGAGGCCGGGATAAGAACGATTCCTATGCTTGGCAAAGTTAAGGAAGCATTTCTTCTGGAGAAGCAGAATCAGAAGGAAGGCGGATATCGTCCGATAGTTGAGATCGGCGGGATGAGGGATTTTATATTCTGCAACCGTTTTGGCAATATCCATCATGCGCAGGCAATCAACCGTGAGATTCACCGTATTGTCGAAAACCATAATGCGTATGAAGAGTTAGCTGCAAAAAGGGAGGGCAGGGAACCGGTTTTTGTACCCGGGTTCAGCTGTCATGTTGCAAGACATACTTTCTGCTCAAGGCTCTGTGAAAACGAGACTAACGTCAAAGTCATCCAGACAGTTATGGGGCATAAGAACATCCAGACAACACTTGATATTTATGCCGAGGTCTGTGAGCAGAAGAAAAAGGAGATTTTTGAATCTCTGAATAATGATAATGTGATTTTTTAGGAAGAGTTCATTTAGGATTCTTCTTCGATAGATTTGTAATACAAATAAAACTCATATCATACGATCCTACTACGAAAAAGCAAATATTATATACCATTATATACTTTGCTGTTCCAGTGGGATTTCTAAAAAGGGTTTGATTTACCGTGGTGTAGCGTGATTTACGGGTTATGTTTTGTTATACTGACCCAGACCGCTCTTGCCGGAAGGCAGGGGCGGTTTTTGCTGTATCTGAACCAACTGCATATTCAGCATTGAGATTTGCTGAGCTATCATAGTTGCTTTTTTATCTTGAGCCTTTTTCATTTCTTCGGAGCCAGATTTCTTTGATTTTATTTCAGCAAGTATTTTCCGTAGTAGAGGCATTTTTATAGGACTGGCTTTATGGTAGGCTTAAGAAAAAGGAAACCTAGATTGCAAAATTAAACCCGTACACAAAGAAGGAGGATCATATGAAGAAGGTTATAGTAAAGGATTATCTGCAGCTTATAGGTATCAAGAACTTCAAAGGTGAAGACAAGATGATAGACTACTACATCATCTGGCCCGGCAAGGAAAGGATCTACGCATTCAGCAAGAAATATTTCCAGAACGCTTACGACTTATGTAAGTCGGGGATCAGGCTTAATGATCTGTCAACAAGAAGAACAAGGGACAAAGGTATCATGAATCTTGTGAGTTACCTTAACATAATGCTCCCGTACCTGTGTGATTATTACGAGCTGCCGGTAGCAATATAAAATATTATAAAACGCAACACCCAATTGGGCAATATGTGAACTTGTTAAAGGAGAAAAATGATTATGGAGAGACTCATATTTTGGATAAGACGATTCATAGATGGAAACAACAAGTACTGTAACTGCTGGTGCGGGTCATGCCCGTATTTTAAAAGATGCAGGCGAGACGGCTTTAAAAGCAAGTAGGTACTATAAAGTTCCCTTGACATTTTGCCGATACAAGTACTATATACGGGTATAGTATTGACAGAATGTAAACGGGAGGTACTTAATATGCCAAAAGGATCACATCAGAAGCTGAAACTCTATTACTTAAACAGAATCATGCGAGAAAAGACCGATGATGAGCACGGCCTCAGTATGAAAGAAATCCAGAATATGCTGTCAGAATATGACTGTTCCGCTGACCGCAAGAGCCTTTATGACGACTTTGATGCACTTAAGGTAATGGGTCTGGACATTATAGGAGAAAAAGCAGGGAACTCTTATGAATACCATGTCGGTAAGAAGGAATTTGACATAGCAGAGCTTAAGCTTCTGGTAGATGCTGTCCAGTCATCAAAGTTTATCACTGCCAAAAAGTCGGATGACCTCATAAAGAAGCTTACTGCCATGGCAAGCGACTATGAAGCGGATCAGCTGAAGCGTCAGGTAGTGGTGAATGGGCGCGTAAAAAATATGAATGAAAGCATCTACTATGTAGTAGATGATATACATCATGCCATTAGCAGCAACAGCCAGATAATGTTCGACTACATGCAGTGGAACCTTAAGAAGCAGCTGGAGCCAAAGAAGAATGAACCCTACCGGGTAAGTCCCTGGGCTCTCATTTGGGCTGAGGAAAACTATTATCTGGTAGCATACGATGAAAAAGAAGACAAAATAAAGCACTACCGAGTAGATAAGATGAAGAACATCACTGTCCTCAAAGAGAAGCGCCTGGGTAAGGAGAAGTTCAAGCAGGAATCCCTGGCATCATATGCTAACATAAACTTTGGTATGTTCGGCGGTGAAGAGAAAGACGTAAAGATAGAGTTTAAGAATGAGATGGTCGGTGTGATCATTGACCGCTTCGGGAAGAATATTATGATCCATCCGTCAGAGAGGGACGGATGGTCGCATACCACAGTAAAAGTGGCAGTGAGCCGGCATTTCTTTGGATGGATATTCGCATTGGGTAACGATGTGAATATTACTGGACCGGTTGATGTGATTAAAATGTTCGAGAAAGACATAGAAGAACGGAAAAAACAAATAAAAAGGAAGGAAAAAAGTGTGTAAACGCGCAATTTTTTATTGCAAATAGATACTGATTTGGATATAATGATAAATATAATATTTGTCATGACGGAACTGCTATACAAGCCGATAGACATTACTTTATGATTAGGTCAGAGAGGGTTTACACATGGAAGTAAGTTATAAGAAATTATGGAAAATGTTGATTGATAAGGATCTTAAGAAAAAAGATTTGGCTTCTTTGGCGGGGATAAGCAAATCGTCAGTTGCCAAGATGAGTAGAGGCGAGCCAATAAGTTTAGAAATAATTTTGAAAATTTGTAGTGCATTTAAGTGTGACATAAGTGATTTGGTAGAAGCGATACCAAGCAGAGAATCTTGAATATTATGAAATGGAGGATACTAAATTGAAAACTTTGCGAGAGATGCTCAAACCTAGGGAGTCTGTATTTTCAGATACCGCAAGGGAAGATGTTCTTAATCTTTCTGATTATGCTGAAGGTAGTATTGATGTTGAAAAATTCTTTTCGGAAAACTTTAAAACACAAGGAATGACCATGTTATTTGATACTGCTTTTAAGAGATTTAAGGGCGAATCAGATACAGGAGTAATAAAGCTTACACAGGCTATGGGTGGTGGTAAAACGCACAACATGCTTGCCCTTGCACTTCTTGCTGGAAATGAAAAACTTAGGGAAAAAGTACTTGGAAAGAGTGTTGCTGGAATAGGCGAGATAAAGGTTGTCACTTTCTCTGGACGTGAAAATGCAGATTTTGGTATTTGGGGCAGTATAGCAGAGCAGTTAGGTAAAAAAGAGTTTTTTAATGATTTTTATTCTCCTTTAAAGGCTCCCGGAGAAAAGGCTTGGATCAATCTACTTAAAGATAATAAGATCCTAATTCTTTTAGATGAACTTCCTCCATATCTTGAAAATGCAAGAGCAACAACTATAGGTAATTCAGATTTGTCTAAAGTAACAATAGCTGCGCTTGCAAATTTGTTCAGCGCATTAGGAAAAGCTCAGTTGGCTAATGTGTGTCTTGTATTTTCTGATTTGAAAGCGACATACGAATCTGGAAGTGAACTTTTACAATCAAGTTTTAAAGAACTTGAAGCTGAAGCAAATCGAATTGCTATAGAGATTGCTCCTGTTCAGCTGAATAGTGATGAAGTATATTCTATTCTTCGTAAGAGGCTTTTTGAAGACGGAAGTATATGTGAGCAGTATGGATTTGAAAAAAATGAAATCGCTATAGCTTATAAAGATGCGGTTACTGCGACAAAATCTTTGGGATTTACCGCATATACTGGAGAGAATGTTTTCAAGGGCATTGTAGATTCGTATCCGTTCCATCCATCAATAAAAGATTTATATGCAAGATTTAAGGAAAATCAGAACTTTCAACAGACCCGTGGCCTTATTAAGTTAATGCGCCAGGTAGTTAGAGAGTTCTATGAGAGCGGATTGGCAGATGAAAATTATCTAATAAATGTATTTGATGTAAACCTGAATAATCCTAATCTTTTATCTTTATTTAGACAGATTAAGCCTTCTTTAGAGGACGCTATTAGTCATGATATTGCACAGGATGGCAAAGCTGTAGCAGAACTTCTTGATGAGGAAAGAAATGATAAAAAAGACTATGCTCAGCAGATAGGAAAGCTGTTATTGGTTTCGTCATTATCTACTGCAAGCCATGGTATTTTAGGCCTTACTGAACCTGAGATTTTTGGCTTTTTGAGCTCGCCTAAGACGGATATTAATATTCTTAAAACTGGACTTGAAGAACTGAAGGCTCAATGTTGGTATATGAAGTCTGATAATATGGGAAGACTCTATTTCCAAAACACCAAAAATATGGTTGCGGAAATGAATACTCTTGTGGAGTCATATACAAATGAAAATGCGAAGAAAGAACTGAAAAAAATCCTTCAGAACAATTTCGCACCTAAGCTTAAAACTTGTTATGAATTGCTTTATGTTCTGCCTGCGGTAGATGAAATCGAAGTAGATGAGAAAAAAATTGCATTAGTTATATATGAACCATATTCAGGAAATAGTCTTCATCCTCACTTGATGGAGTATTATAATCGGATAGCTATGAAAAATAGAGTTATGTTTCTTTCTGGAAACAGAAGTGTTATGGAAAAACTTTATGTTAATAGTAAGAAACTGAAGGCTATTGATACTATTGTTGAAAATATGAAATCAGAGGGGATCCCGGCAACCGATCAACAGAGGAAAGAGGCTGAGGCAACTCTTGATAAAACTATACAGGCATTATTTTCTACAATAAGAGAAACTTTTGTAACACTTCATTATCCGACAAAAAATGGTCTTGAACAGACTGATTTCCGTTTGGAGTTTAAAGAGAATAAGTTTGATGGAGAACAGCAGGTTATTGAGACTTTAAAATCTGTTATGAAGTATGATGAATTCTCCAAAGACGATTCATTCCTAGAGAACCTGCGCAAGAAGTGTGAAGTCAGACTATTTACGACAAAGGAGATGCCTTATTCACAGATTTGCGAGAGAGCAGCGACTGAAACTTCTTGGCAGTGGTATCACCCGGGGCAACTTGATACCCTTCGTATTGACTGCATTAAAAAGGATAAGTGGCGTGAAGTTGGCGGGTATCTGGTTAAAGGACCATTTCCTAAGGATCCAACAAGTGTTAATGTGACTCAGCAGGGATACGATGATAAGAATCAAGAGTTTATTTATCATGTTAAGGGTGTAGGAGGAAGAGTATATTATGATATTGGCTCAGATCCTACCAGCGCATCTACTGAAATAACGGATAATATATTTAAGACCAAAGAGCCTAAGGTTAAGTTTATATGCATTGATCCAGAAAAAGAAAGAGAGACGGGTGATGTGGTTGAAATGATCGGAGAAGCACCGCTTAAGTACCAGCAAAGAACTACTCCGAATGGAATTATATTTGAGTTTGAAACAAATAAAAACTATGAAGTAAGATATACTACCGATGGCAGTGAACCGAAGGAAAACGGGGGTCTGTACAATGGCGAGTTTCCGGTATCAGATACCGCAAAGTATGTGAGAGTTGTTTCGCTCTTTGACGGTAAAGTTATAGATGAAAAGCAGATTCAGGTAGATCGTTCCGGGAAGAAAGCAGAAGAAAAGAAGATTGATCTTACAAAGTCTGTATTCTATCGTCTTAAGGCAAAGAAACAGATGGGTGATACAGAATCCACGTATAAGGAACTGGAGCAGCTTGCTAAGTTTAAAGGTCTGTTTATTAAGGGTGCCAGTGCATATATTTATGAAAGAGGCAATGAAAACAACTATGTAGAATACAATGCAAACATTCCATATCTTGCAGACGACTTGCGTGCTCTTATAGATCTAATTAGGGATACAAGCTATAAGAACAGAGAGGCTATTATCACATTCGAGTATAAGGAGCTTATGTTTACGCAGGGCTCACAGTTTAATGACTGGCTAGAACAAGGACATTATGACCTTGTGCAGCTCAGAAAAGAAGGAGAAATCATACAGTGAAAAAAGACTATTTAGGTTTCGGGTATAATCCCCAAGAGTCGGATAATCACTTCTATGTTGTAATACCTGAAGAGAAAACGCAGGATGTAGAAATCTATGAGCGTTTTCACTGGGATGAAGGTGAGCAGATCATCAAAAAACAGGATGTGCTTAAACTGAAAGTTCCAAGGTATAAATGGGCAAAGGTTGTAGAGGGTCTTGCAAAGGAATTTAATATCCGTTTAAAAGAAGATAAAAAACCTCAGGGGAAATTTAAACCGGGTTCATCTGTGCCGGTTGAGAAATTATATGGAAAAGAGATGATGGTATTGCTATGGGGAATTGAGAACAATGATCCTGCAGGAATACCTACAGCTATAAGAAACTGGATGGGTCTGCAACCTGAAGAGCGATGGTGGCTCTATACCATGACTAATGCAAGTACTGGCGGCATTAATGACAAAAAAGGGTGGCGTACGGCGCTTAGATATGCTCTGTGTGAAAACCCTGTAGAGGAATCTAATCAGATGACTCTGGAACAGTTATTCGGAGGAGATATGAAATGAGCGAACAACTCTCTTTTATTGAAAAACAGTTTCCTGTAAGTAAGGTAAGTAAGGAAAGCTTTAAGGAAAGAAAAGCAGTCCAGAGCCAGACGCTAACAGGTCTCGGAAAGTGGTGGGGAAGAAAACCGCTGATCCTTGTGCGTGCGGCCATTTTGGGTTGCCTGCTGCCTGCAACAGATAATCCTGCAAAAGATATGGAAATCTTTCAAAAATTGCTGATGCTGGATAAGGAAGGATTATGGAGCAGGAAGCAGAAAGCTATTCCTGCCAGTGAACTATATGAGATAGCATCAAAGGATAAAAAGCTTTCTCGTTATTTGGAGGAATGGTTTGAAGAACAGGACGGAAAGATAAAAATCTCGCAAGATGCTGATAAGTCTGAAGTTGAGAAAAAAGTGTTTGCTTCACTTGGGTATGATGATAAGTTGAAGTACTGTTTGCGTCCTGAAGAGGTCGCCAATATTTCAAGTGATGCATGGAATGATATAAACAATTATTGCGGCACCACAGCTAAGACCATTGGAGAATTTGTTGCCCAAATGTCTGAGAAGAGATATGGGCACAGAATCACAGTGGGCGATTGCTTTACGGGTGGAGGTAGTATCCCTTTTGAGGCTGCCAGAGTCGGAGCGAACGCCTTTGCAAGCGACCTTAATCCTATTGCCACTTTATTATCATGGGCAGATTTGAATATCTTCCCAGATTTGCATGCTGGAAATGAAACTATATATGCATATCAAGATAAGTTGCTTTCAAAGGTGGCAAAGAAAATTGATGATCTTCAAATAGAAATGAACGAAGACGGTGATAGAGCGTCGGCTTTTATTTACTGTACAGAAACAACATGTCCAGAGTGTGGATATAAAGTTCCTCTTTCATCAAGCTGGATTATAGGCAAGGGTTCTAAAACTGTAGCAATACTGCAGGATAATAATGATCAAACATTTTCAATCGATATAAAAATGAATGCTTCATCTGCTGATATGAAAACAGCAGAGGAAGGCACGTTGAGCTCTAAGGGAATGATTTGTCCACACTGCGGAAAATCTACACCGATTTCTTCTATAAGGCATGATAGGGTGGATGATGCAGGTAATACGATCTATGGATTGCGGAAATGGAAGCGTAGTGAATTTGAATTTTCTAAATCAGACAATCTTAGTGATAGATTGTATTGTATCCGTTATGAAAAGCCTAATGGTGAAAGATATTATGTTGCTCCAACGGCGAGTGATTTGGACAGAGAAAATAAAGTAAGAGATATTATTGCGGACAATATTAAAGAATGGCAGGATGACGGGCTAATCTCTTCCATGGGGATAGAGAATGGTTTTAATACAGATCAACTCATACGAGAACGGGGTTGGCAGTATTGGCATCAATTGTTTAATCCGAGACAGCTGCTTACAAATAAACTGATATTGGAGACAATTCTAGAAACGGCGACAAATGAGCTGGAATATGCTATAGGAGTCATGGTATTGAATAAATCTCTTGATTGGAATAGTAAACTCTGTAGGTGGGGAACTGGTCAAGCGAGAGAATCTATGGCTCAGACTTTTTATAACCAAGCATTAAATACTATTTGGCAGTACGGAACAAGAGGGTTCATTCTACTTAGACCTGTGATAGGTGTTTCAGTAGGTACACTGAATGGAGATTTTAATGGCGAAAGAAATGTAGATTTATCTGATGCAAGAGAGGTCAATCACATATGTGATTATTGGATTACTGATCCACCTTATGCAGATGCTGTGAATTACCATGAATTGTCTGAATTCTTCTTGGCGTGGGATAGAAAGGTGTTTAATAAGGCTTTTCCAGAGTGGTATACGGATAGTAAGCGCATTCTGGCGGTAAGAGGTGATAATGACTTTTCAAATACAATGATTGAGATATATTCAAATCTCGTAAAGCACATGCCTGATGATGGAATGCAGGTAGTAATGTTCACTCATTCAGATCCAGCTGTGTGGGCTCAGCTAGCAATCATCATGTGGAAGTCCGGACTGAAGGTTACTGCTGCATGGAATATTGCAACTGAAACGGAAGCTGTTGGTCTTAAGAGCGGAAACTATGTTAAAGGAACCGTTCTGCTGGTTCTTCGTAAGCAGACAGGTGATGATATTGCATTCCTTGATGAAATAAATGCAGATATTCGCAATGAAGTAAAGAATCAGATTGAAAGCATGCAGAAGCTGGATGATAAAGAAGAGCCAAACTTTGCAGATCCGGATTATGTTCTTGCAGCATATGCGGCGTCGCTTAAGGTTCTCACATCATATGCTTCTATAGAGGACTTGGATCTTGATTATGAGCTTAACCAGGCTATTTCAAATCCGACGAAGAGTAAGGTCGTTACCATTATAGAGAATGCAAAGAAGATAGCCTATGATTGTGTGATTCCTTTAGAATTTGATAATTACCTGTGGCGTGAGCTGACAAATGCAGAGAAATTCTATATTAAAGGACTTGAAAGCGAAAAGCACGGTGATTATCAGATAGGAACCTATCAGGAGTTTGCAAGAGGATTCTCTATCGGCGGTTATGGTCAGATGATGGCAAGCGAGAAGGCAAATACTGCCAGATTAAAGACACCTGTTGAGATGGCAGGAAGAACCATCCGAGAGGTTCCGGATTTCGAGCACTCTGTAATGAGAACTGTGTTTGAAGGTATTTATGTCGGTGTAAAAGAGGAGAATAATCCGAATAAAGCTTTGGGCTTCATTAAATCTGATATGGATAATTACTGGGATAAGAGAGAAATGATTCAGCAGATTCTGAAGTTCCTTATTGATATTAAATACATTTCAAATATGCAGGAACACTGGGGAGAATCATCAGAGATGGCTGAACTATTGCTGACTCTGGTGGCACACGATAGCGTGTAAGGAGGTTTTGCCGGTGGTTAATCGATATTCCAGCAGATTACAGAAGCTGGATGAAGCGTTTTTGAATAAAAAGCTCGTAAATGCAAAAAGTTACGACAGGATTGCCGGATATTTTTGTTCGTCAATCCTCGAAGTAGCAGGCGAAAGTATCGAAGGTGTCAGCGGCACGGTTCGTGTAATCTGCAATTCGGGGCTTTCAAAAGAAGATGTGGATGTGGCGAACTATGCCCAAAAAGTAAAGCAGGAGTGGTGCGGATCACTTCCGGAGGAAAGATATACTTCTCCGGAGAGTTCTTTAAGACTCAGGCGATTATATAAACTGATTAAGGATGGCAAGCTTCAGATCAGGGTGATTCCGGATGAAGCATATGGTCTTATGCATGGGAAAGCAGGTGTTATCAGATATAATGATGGAACCGCTACGAGCTTTCTTGGAAGCATTAATGAGACAAAGAGCGCATTTCAACTTAATTATGAAATGGTATGGGAAGATGATTCTCCTGAATCAATAAGCTGGGTTCAGGATGAATTTGATTTCTTCTGGAATAACAAATATGCCGTTGATCTCTGTGATTTCGTGGTTGAGGATATAAACCGTATTTCAAAGAGAGTTATAGTACCGCTCGAAAAATGGAGAGAGGAATCAGGGGATGAAATCCCTGCTGTTGCTGTAGAGGAACCCGTATTCAGGAAAGAATTTGGATTATGGGAGCATCAGAAGTATTTTGTGGAACTGGCTTTTAGGGAGCACCAAAAGGATGGCGGGGCAAGATTTTTGCTTGCCGATCAGGTTGGTCTAGGAAAGACAGTGCAGCTTGCTATGTCTGCAAAACTGATGGCACTTTATGGAGATAAGCCTATTCTTATCATTGTCCCAAAGACTCTTGTTTTTCAGTGGCAGGATGAACTTCAGACGTTACTTGATATGCCGAGTGCAGTATGGACAGGCCATGGTTGGCAGGATGAGACCGGATACTTTTATCAGGCAGAGAGTGCCAGATCTATTCTTAAGTGCCCGCGCCGAGTAGGTATTATCTCTCAGGGACTGGTTAGTCGAAGAACTGAGGCTTATGATCTATTATCGCAGAGGGAGTATGAATGTGTAATACTGGATGAGGCGCATCGTGCCCGTCGCAGGAATCCGACCAGAGATCCGGATAAGAATAAAGCTGATGCGAATTTCCTCTTGCGTTTTATTACGGATATAAGCTTTAAGACAAAAAGTATGCTACTTGCTACAGCTACGCCTGTTCAGGTGAATACTATTGAAGCATTTGATCTCGTCCATGCGCTTGCAATGCCGACACAAAAAGTGATGGGCGATATTTATAGTGAATGGATTTCTAAGCCACAAACAATGCTTGATATGGTTTGCGGTAGAATTCCGGCACCGGAAAGTGAAATAAAGATGTGGAATATCATCAGAAACCCGTTGCCGCCAAAAACGACACGTTCCTTTAAGGTTAACACATTAAGGGATCAGCTTGATATTCCGGATGATGTTTATGTTGCACCTGCGGATATGTATCAGGGACTTAGAGCATCAAAGAAGGATAAGGTAAGGACTCTTTATACGACGGATGATTTTGTGCTGAATTACAATCCGTATATTCGTCATATCGTAAGACGTACAAGAAAATATCTGGAAGAGACAATCAATCCGGCAACCGGGGAGTCTTATCTGAAGAGAATAGAAGTCCTGCTTCATGGAGAATCAGAGAGTGAGGCATTACTGCTTGAAGGCTATCAGAGGCAGGCTTATGAAAAGGCTCAGGAGTTTTGTAATCTTCTCTCAAAGCGTGTGAAGGCAGGCGGCTTCCTTTCCATGCTGATGTTGAAGCGTATCGGAAGCACGATTCTTGCCGGAAAGAATACCGCTAGAAAGATGCTGGCATGGACAGAAGAGGGAAGACAGATTCTTGAAGATGAGTTCGATGTCAATTTTGAGGATGATGATTTTGAAGAGGATGATAGTGCGGTAAAAGAGCTTACTGCGGAAGAAGTTGAATGTCTGCATGAGCTTGTCAAATACCTTGATCTGGATAAGAACGATGATCCGAAATACAATGCGATATTGGACATAGTAACAAAGGGTATAGATGATACGCCTGCGTGGAAAGACATGGGCTGCATTATTTTCTCCCAGTATTATGATAGTGCTCATTTTGTGGCAGAAGCTCTGTCGAATGATATAAAGGACTGCACGGTTGGTTTATATGCTGGTGGTGACAAGTCCGGACTGTTTTTGAATGGTATTTATACGAAGTGCACAAAGGAAGATATCAAGGCAAAGGTAAGGAATCGAGAGATAAAGCTGTTAGTCGGAACAGATGCGGCCAGTGAAGGATTGAACCTGCAAACGCTTTCGACGTTGATTAATCTCGACTTGCCATGGAATCCAACTAGACTAGAACAGAGAAAAGGTCGTATACAGAGAATCGGTCAGGTAAGCGACAAGATACATATCTACAATATGCGTTATAAGGATTCGGTTGAGGATAAGGTGCATAGCGTTCTGTCAGAACGATTGGAGGATATCTTTGATATGTTCGGACAGATTCCGGATACATTAGAAGATGTCTGGATCGATATTGCGTTAAATAATGAAGCACAGGCGAAGGAAAAGATTAATGCAATACCTGCATCGAATCCGTTTACTTTGAAGTATGAAGAAATGCCGCTTCAGACAGAAGATTGGGAATCATGCGAGATCGTTCTGGATAAGCAGGATAAGATGAAGCAGTTGATGAAAGGATGGTAAGGAGGTTTAGTAATATGGGTAGCTTTAACTTTCCAGAGATTCCGACTTTTAAGATGCCGGAAATTCCAGCTGTAAAAATTGATACACCATTACAGCATATGTGGGCTGGTGAACAGTTTGAAATACTTAAACAATACATATCTGATTTTGAAAAGGCTTTAGATGATGAGCACGAAGTTGGGATGATGCTAACGAACTTTGGTCAGTCTATTCTTATGCAAGTTACAAATATTACTTATGAAGAGCCTGTTCTTTTTATATTCAAAGGGTATGTAAATGGAAAAGAATCAACTCTTATTCAACATATGAATCAGTTGAATTTTATGCTTACATCTGTGGACAAAGAGCCAGAACGCCCTAAAAGAAGAATAGGGTTTGTTGTAAAAGAGGAATAACAGTAGGAGGATATTATAATGGCCCAGTATGAGGTAAACAATTGCTCAGTGAGTTCGTTACTTACTAATATTAAAGATGGTTCGATTGCTATTCCTGAAATTCAAAGACCTTTTGTATGGGATGCTTCAAAAGTAAGGGATTTAGTAGATTCACTTTATCATGGATACCCTGTAGGCTATATAATTATTTGGCAGAATCCCGATGTTAGACTGAAAGATGGAACCACTTCTATTGGCAAGAAGGTTATAATTGATGGACAGCAACGTATCACTGCCCTTACTGCTGCGCTTGTTGGTCAGGAAGTTCTTGGAAGTGACTATAAGAAAAAGAGTATCACAATTGCGTTTAACCCTATGGAGGAAGTATTTGAAGTAAGCAATCCTGCAATAGAAAAAAATGTGATTTGGATCTCTGACATTGCCAAATTATTTGTTCCTGGGTTTAGTTCTTTTACATTTATTATGGATTATTGTGAAAAAAATAATATCGATGATAATGCTATAAAGGCAAAACTGAATGATATTATTACGCGATTATCACAGGTACAGAATAATAACTTGGGTATTATCGAATTGTCTCATGAGCTTGATATTGAACAAGTTACAGATATATTTATACGTATAAATTCAAAAGGTGTTGTTCTTTCACAGGCGGATTTTGCAATGTCAAAGATATCATCTAATGAAGAATTTGGTGGAAATATTACAAGAAAAACGATTGATTACTTTTGTCATCTCATGCAAACTCCGGCTGATTTCAGTAGTATAAAGCAAAATGACAGCGAATATGTAGCAAGTGCAGAATTTGACAAGATAAAATGGGTTATTGATGAAAATGAAGATATTTACATCCCGGATTATACTGATGTGCTAAGGGTTGCCTTCACATCAAAGTTTCATAGGGGAAAGATAGCTGATCTTGTTAATCTGTTATCAGGAAGAGATTTTGCTACAAGGGAATACAAAACGGAGATTGCTGAAGAATCATTTAAGGCTTTACATGATGCAGTTTTAGATGTGGTTAATAAGACTAATTTCCAACGGTATTTAATGATTGTTAAGTCGGTAGGTATTGTAGATTCATCGCTTATAAGATCACAGAATGTGTTGAATTTTGGATATATTCTATATATTACACTTAGAGAGCGAGGAATTGAATCTAATAAGATTGAAACTATAGTTAGACGTTGGCTTGTTCTTTCTATTCTTACTGGAAGATATTCGGGCTCGCCTGAATCAACGTTTGATTTTGACATTAAGAGATTCGTTGCTGCAGAGGACCCTCTTTCTTATCTTGAACAGACTGAAGCAGGAGAGCTTTCAGATGCATATTGGAATAATGTATTACCCATGCGCCTGAATACACCGGTAGCAAGCAGTCCTTTCTTTAATGTTTATCTGATGGCTCAGGTTAAAAATGGGGCAAAAGGATTCTTATCAGAGCAGATAGATGTGAAGTCGATGCTGGAGCATAGAGGGGATATTCATCATCTGTTCCCTAAGAAATATCTGGTTTCTCATGGCGTGAATAACAAGGCACAATATAATCAGATAGCGAATTATGTTTATTTACAGTCAGAGATTAATATAAAGATCAGTGATACTGCGCCGAGCAAGTATATGAGTGTTGTTATTAAACAATGTGAAAATAAGCAGCCTGTATATGGAGGAATTACTGATTTGGAGGTTCTTAAGAAAAATCTAAAAGAAAACTGTATTCCGGAAGAATTTACGACGATGGAGATAGGGGATTATAGTAGATTCCTTGAACAGAGAAGAAAACTTATGGCGGAAATGATACGCTCATATTATGAAAATCTTAAGTGACGTATACCAACATTTCAAATGTTTTGTAAATCAATCTTTATAGTAGGGAACTGTTCGATGTCATGATGGGAGAAAACAGTGATTTCAAGAGATATATTACCCAAGAACAGGAAAAGGGAATGCCATTAAAGGAAAGCCTTGATTCGGTTTTTGATAATGAGTTGGCTGAATCGATATATCCGAAGGGAAGAACTGCTCGTACTTTATGCCAGAATTGTAACAGATTTCTTGGGAAATATGATGAAGCGTACTTGAAGTTTTATGAAGTTGATGGAGATCCTAAAAAGGTTAAAGGATTTCAATATAAGACTAAATTACAGATTATAAAGGCTATATTTGCGAAGTTTTTATCTATTCCGGAAGCCAAAGATGAAAAATTTGATTTCATTGATTTTATACGCAATCCGGAAGAGACGGAGTATCGCGGGAAATGGAGCCTATATTTAGTGAAAAGGGACGCTTCAACTGATTTAATGGGCTTAAGCGATATTCCCACTGGAAAAATAGATTGGGATCTTGATGGGAAAAAGATAGTTTATGAAATGTCGGATGATAAGTTTATTTTCAACCTTTTGAATTTCGAAAAGCATGATCAGTTTGTTATGAACAATATTTTTGATATCTTGAGTTCGTATAAATTGGTAGAAGGTTGTCATGATGCGACTGGCGGATATCATGGACAGTTAGCATTGACCCGTTTGTTTAAGGGGATGGGAAATAATCCAGAAGAGTAGATGATACTGTTATGAATAGATAATAGTATTCTGATGAGAAGGAATAGTTAGAGGAAGTTAAGAAAGCCATCTAGGGATGAGGTGGGCTATGAGCTCAATTGAGATCAGAAAGATAGGAATCACAAAACTTGATACAGATGCGGTGGTAAATGCAGCTAATACAGGTCTTTGGGAAGGTGGCGGAGTATGTGGATATATTTTCCACGATGCCGGATCCAAGGAAATGACTGCAGCATGTCAGAAGATCGGTCAATGTGATGAAGGATCAGCGGTTATCACTCCCGGATTCAAGCTTCCGGCAAAGTATGTGATCCATGCAGTGGGACCGAGATGGTCCGGTGGAGAGCATAATGAACCGAAGCTTCTGTACAG
>JAEEGL012566505.1_pt1 | contig 19970 bp, 21 predicted proteins | sample 9134231 | NCBI WGS metagenome assembly JAEEGL01 (sample SAMN16246548, study PRJNA631951) | gut metagenome | biome: gut microbiome; feature: rumen; material: fiber-attached | host: Bos | place: Iran: Karaj | collected 2018-10 | reverse complement strand
GGGATGCGGCATGGCCCTGACCTCCGTTTTCCTGGCGAATGAAACCCCCGCGAAATCCGTTTACGCCTTCGATCTCTGGGTAAGCGCAACAGATAATCTGAAGCGGATCCGGGATCTTTCCCTGGAAGACCGGATTATTCCGATCCACGGCGACGCGCTGGATATGCCCTTCGCGCAGGACTGGTTTGATACCATCGTCAGCGTGGATTCCTATCATTATTTCGGATGCAGGGAAGGGATATTTGCCGGCAGAATTCTTCCGTTTATCCGCAGGGGCGGCTCCGTTATGATTGCCGTTCCCGGCCTGAAGGAGGAACCGCGGGGAGAAATGCGCACGCTTTTCGAAACCTGGGCGGAAGGAGATGACTCCCTGTGCTTCAAAACTGCCAGCTGGTGGAAAGAACTGCTGGAAAAGGAATGCGGAAACCGGTGTGATATTTCTGTCCTGGAGGCTGAGTGCCGCGGTAAAGCCTGGGAAGACTGGTTCAGCACCGGCCATGAGTATGGAATCCGGGACAGGGAATTCCTGTCCCGGGGACTGGACCGGATCCTGAACTTTCCCCTCATCTACGTCCGGAAGAGATAAAAATCGGGAGCAAACCGATATATGATCCATCCTCAATGCAGCAGCCCTTCAGGAATCCCGGTCAAAAAAGTCAAACCGGCAATCAGCGCTCCGTTTTCAGTTTCAGCATATACTCCCGGAGTTCATCCTCATTCCGCAGCACAACTTCCGGCGCTCCGCAGAGCATCACATTATCAAAACCATCAATAAACGACCGGGCGTCCGTCTTATACCCAATGCACCGTTTTCCCCTGGCAAAGCAATATCCAAGTTCAAAACAGGCCCCTTCATCCGGTACCCGGCCGTCAAACAGGAACAGCACCGCATCGCACCAATCCATATGGGCACAATCCAGTTGGAAAAGGTACTTCCGCACGGGCATTCCCTCAATCTCAGCAGGCAGATCCGCAACGCATCCGCCTTCCCGCTGCGGCAGGAAAGTCTCATGCCCGCACTCCCGGACAACAGCGTCCACCTTTTCATTGAACGCCCGTTCACCTTCAGAAAACAGCGGAGCAGCAATATATATCCTCATACCGGATAATCGCCTCCTGTAATTCTATTGCGATAACATATTTAACCATAAACAGCGCAGACCGTGCAAACTGTTTCAGAACGGTCCCGCAAAAAAATTCAGAATAACGGATCCGGATTCACAGCTTCACTTTGATGAGTTCGCAGCTTTTTTTCCATGATCCGTTGTTCCGTTTGAGGTATTGTATCCCTGCGATAAGGGAAACAGCCACTGACCGCTATGTTTTACCGAGGCACCTGGAACTGGCCGGGCGGAAACGGGCCGGATCACAGGGTTGTGGTGCGCCTAAAGATGAGCGCTTTATTCAAGCGCATCATCAGGAGCCTTTACGGAGCCTGAAATGATAGGGATTTCCGGACCCTGTGCAGACAGCCTGGTTTCCAACCTGCCGCTAAGGTTTCAGCTGCCAAACAGAAAGGAAGTGATAACAGATGACATCATCCGAAATGAATAAAGTGCTGAAAAAGCTGTATGCCGAACGGGATCAGCTCCTTGGACATGAAATGAAGACTTCCTCCTTTGTCGCCGCGACAACGGAAAACATTGAGGAGATCCGTCCCGAGTATGATCTTCCGGCAACAAATGAAGCGCTTCGGGAAATTGAAAAAAAGATCCGCGATTTTAAGCACCGTCTGAACGTATTCAATTCAACTCATGTAGTCGAAGAAGTCGGAATGACAATCGATGAGATCCTGATCTATCTCCCCCAGCAGCACATGCGGGTCGCAACGCTTGAAAATATGACCAGGCGTCTCCCGCGGGAACGCGTCCCCAGCCAGTACAACGCAAGGACAAACATGATCGAATATAATTATTTGAATTATGACCTGGCTGATGCGCAGCGCCTGTATCAGGCGGCAGCGGAAGAATTGTCCCGTACCCAGATCGCGCTTGACAGGGTGAACACAACGGTCTGTGTGCCTTAACGGCACTTTCCGTCGGAAAACGCCTGAAATGAGATTTACTTTTTGATTTGTTATGGTGGTTATTTTTTCTGTCCGTTTGTAAATCGGGAAGGCTGCTCAGTCATGCCCACGCAGTGAGGACAGTTCAAGGTCATCGTATGAGAACCGCGGCACCGATTATAGCATTTAAAATCTCATGGCAGGTTTTTTCCAGAAAACTTTCCCGGCAGCTGAAGTTCGGTTTCAGGCTGCCGTTTTTGTTTTTTTGCACGGGAAAAACAGGAACCGGTTATGCTTCCGGGATACCCTGGTATACTGTTCTGTTTCTGCCTGAATCATTCCATAAGAACCGCATGGAACAGTTTTTTTGTATCACGGGATTTTGAACATAATGATCCGGGATTTTTTTCACGTTTAATGCTATAATATACTTAAAGTAGTGGGTTCCTGAAATCAAATACAGACGGAGGATATATCCAATGAGCAGATTCAGGTTTTCTGCAGGCCCCTGGAACGTTCATACAGGGGCGGATTCCTATGGCCCCGAAACCCGTCAGCCGATCGACCTGGAGACAAAATTCGCCAAATTTGCCGAATTGGGATTCTCCGCCGTTCAGTTCCATGATGATGACGCTGTTCCGAACATAAACAACATGACGGAAGAGGAAATAAAGGAATATGCCCGGGGCGTGAAGAAACTGCTGGACAAATACGGCCTGGCAGCTGAATTTGTGGCTCCCAGGCTGTGGATGGATCCCCATACAAAAGACGGCGGCTTCACAAGCACCCGGAAAGAAGACCGGGAGTTCGCGCTGTGGCGCGCTTACCGTTCCATAGATATCGCAAATGAGCTGGGCAGCGACCTGATTGTTCTCTGGCTGGCGCGGGAAGGAACGCTCTGTGCTGAAAGCAAAAGTCCCGTCCAGGCTACCAGGCAGCTGGTGGAAGCCATCAACAAAATGCTTGAATACGACCCGAAGATCCGCGTATGCATTGAACCCAAGCCCAACGAGCCCATTGACCGCTCCATCTGCGGCACCATAGGGCATGTAATGGCGATTTCTGCCGCAACGATTGATCCCAAACGGGTCGGCGGCAACCTGGAATCCGCGCATGCAGTCCTTGCCGGCCTGGATCCCGCCAACGAAATCGGTTTTGCGCTGGCCTTTGGCAAACTGTTCACCGTTCACCTGAACGACCAGAACGGAATCCGCTACGACCAGGACAAGTCTTTCGGGGTGGAAAACCTGCGCCAGGCATTTAACCAGGTGAAGGTGCTGGTGGAAAACAACTATGGCTCCCGGGGTGAATATGTAGGCCTGGATGTGAAGGCGATGCGCACCACCTCTGATGAAGACGGCTACGAGCATCTGAAGAACAGCCTGGCAATCTTCCGGGCGCTGGAAGATAAGGTCGCCCGGTATGACTATGAATATGCGAACAAGCTGATCGCCGACCTGAAATTTGAGCAGCTTGAAATGTACACGATGAACCTGCTCATGGGAATCCGGTAATGAAAGCGTGAGGATTACATGAAGAAAGTCATTTCCGCGGGACATATCTGCCTTGATATCACACCGGTTTTTCAGGCCGGAAAACAGTTTGATCAGCTTTCCTCGCTGCTGATCCCCGGAAAACTGATTCAGGTGGAAGCTGCGGATGTCCACACCGGCGGAAGCGTGGCGAACACCGGCCTGGCCCTGAAACTGCTCGGATGCGATGTGACGCTGCTGGGCAAGGTGGGCGATGATGCCTTCGGTATGATAATCCGGAGTATCCTGGCCGGATATGGCGCAGGCGGCCTGCTGGTGGATCCGGGGAGCTCCACGTCCTATTCGGTGGTGCTGGCTGTCCCCGGAATGGACCGGATCTTTCTGCACAGCCCCGGCGCGAATGATACTTTTTCGGATGCGGATATTCCGGAAAATGCATTGGAGGACGCTGCGCTCTTTCACCTCGGATATCCGCCGCTGATGAAGGAGTTGTGGAAGAACGATGGAGCGGGGCTGTCGCAGCTGTTCCGCAGGGTAAAAGAAAAAGGAATCGCTACAAGTCTGGACCTTGCGGCGGTGGATCCCCATTCCCCGGCAGGGCAGGCGGACTGGGAAAAGATCCTCTCCAATGTGCTGCCCCGGGTGGATTTCTTTGTACCGAGCTTTGAAGAGCTTTGCTGGATGCTGGACCGGGAACGGTACAACCGGCTGGCACTGAATGGCCGGGATATGACTGACGGGCTTGACATGAAAGCGGAAGCGCTGCCCCTGGCGGAAAAACTCCTTTCCATGGGCTGCCGGATCGTGATCATCAAATGCGGAACCAGCGGAATGCTTCTGCGCACCGCCGGCGCGGATGCTGTTTCCGGTATCGGATCCAGGCTGGAGCTGAACGCAGGCAGCTGGTGCGATCAGCTGGTTTTCCAGCCATGCTTCAGAGCGGATATCATCCGAAGCACTACCGGAGCGGGAGATACCAGCATTGCCGCTTTCCTGGCCGCAGTGCTGAGCGGCAGGGATCCGGCGGCCTGCATCGCACTGGCCGCGGCGGAAGGCGCCTGCTGTGTAACGGCATATGATGCGCTCAGCGGCCTGAGGCCGCTGGACGAACTGGAAGAACGAATCCGAAAAGGATGGTAAGGAGGAAAGCAATATGCTGGTAAACATGAACGACCTGCTGCTGCCTGCAAAGAAAGGCCGTTACGGCATCGGCTTTTTCAATGCGGTCAATGTTGAGATGGCCCGGGCCGTTATCGAGGCAGCGGAAGAGCTGCACGCCCCGGTGATGGTTGGTACGGCTGAAATCCTGCTGCCCGCCATGTCCCTGGAACATGTCGCGGAGTATCTGATTCCTATGGCCCGGAAAGCCAGCGTGCCGGTCTGTGTGCATTACGACCACGGCCTGACTTTTGAAAAGTGCATGGAGGCGCTGAAGCTCGGATTTACTTCAGTCATGTACGATTGCTCCACCGAAGATTTCGCAGGCAACGCCGCGAAAGTAGCCGAAATGGTTCGGATCTGCCACGGAATGGGCGTGACGGTGGAAGGCGAACTGGGCCATGTTGGTGACAATGACGGCGCGGGAAAGCTGGATAAACCTTCAGATTATTACACGGATCCGGAAATGGCCGCGGACTTTGTAAACCATACCGGGATTGACTCCCTGGCTGTGGCAGTCGGCAACGCACACGGAGATTATAAATTCACGCCGAAACTCGATTTTGAACGGATTGAAACGATTGCCCGTCGGACCGGTCTTCCTCTTGTCCTGCACGGGGGCAGCGGCCTGTCTGACACGGATTTCCGGACAGCTGTGCAGAAAGGCATATGCAAGGTCAATATTTTTACGGATATCGATAAAGCAGGAAAGGCAGGTATTGAAGAAGGCCTCGCCGCGGGGGCGCTTTCCATGACGGCGCTGATTCCCTACGAAATAGAATCGATGAAACGCGTGGTACGCAACAAACTGGAACTGTTCGGCTCCGTCGGCCGTGCTGAATAAAAAAGTAAAAATCTGACAGGAGGGTAAAAGATGCTTCGGAAAACAAAAATTATCTGTACGATCGGACCTGCCTGTGAAAACGAAGAGACGCTGACAGCCATGTGCCGGGCGGGCATGAATGTTGCCCGGCTGAATTTCTCCCACGGAAACCATGAGGAGCATCTCAGGCGGATTCAGCTGATCCGTTCCGTGCGGGAGAAACTGAACCTGCCCATCGCCATCATGCTGGATACAAAAGGTCCCGAATACCGGATCAAAACATTCCGGGACGGCAAGGTTACGCTGAAGGACGGAGCACAGTTCTCCCTGACCACGGAAGACGTGGAAGGGGATGAGCACCGGGTTTCAGTGACCTACGCAAATCTGACGGAGGATCTTGAGCTGGGAGACACTGTGCTGATCAACAACGGCCTGGTGATCCTGAAGGTGGAGGATATCCGCGGAAGTGAAGTGATCTGCAGGGTGCAGAACGGCGGCGTGCTTTCAGACCGCAAAAGCATGAATTTCCCCGGGAAGGTCCTGCGGCAGGATTTTCTCTCGGAACAGGATAAAAGCGATCTGCTTTTTGGAATAGAACATGAAGTGGATTTTGTTGCAGCCTCCTTCGTTTCCTGCCGGGAGGATGTCCAGGCGATGCGAAACCTCCTGGATTCCAATGGCGGAAAGGATATCGATATCATCGCCAAAATCGAAAACAGGAGCGGCGTGGAGAATGTGGAGGAAATCTGCCAGGTGGCAGACGGGATTATGGTAGCCCGGGGTGATCTCGGCGTGGAAATTCCCTTCATGGAAGTTCCTTCCCTTCAGAAATACCTGATCAGCAAATGCCGTATGCTCGGAAAGCGTGTGATTACGGCAACAGAAATGCTTGAAAGCATGATCCAGAATCCCCGGCCCACCCGCGCGGAGATCTCCGACGTGGCCAATGCCGTGTACGACGGTTCCTCCGCAATTATGCTCAGCGGAGAGACCGCTGCGGGGAAATTCCCGGTTCAGGCGGTCAGGACAATGGCGGAAACCGCGCTGTTCACAGAAGCGGGAATTGATTATGCGGAACGCTTCCATACCATGTCCTTTACGATCCATAACAACCTGGACGCCGTGTCCCATTCCGCCTGTTCCATGGCCGTGGATGTAAACGCAAAGGCAATCGTAGTGAATTCGCTGTCCGGACGAACCGCAAGAATGGTTTCCAGATTCCGCTGCCCTGTCAGTATCATCGGAACAACCACCAATGAACGCGCCTGGAGAAAGCTGAACCTTTCCTGGGGTGTGACGCCCGTTCTGACGGAAAACTATTCCTCCATAGACGTTATGTTCTGGCAGGACCTGAAACTGGCCCAGCAGCTCTTCGAACTGAAGAAGGGGGACAATGTAGTCCTGACCGGAGGGCAGATCAACGGGGAACCCGGAAATACAAACACCATTAAGGTGGAAACAATCCGGCAGTAACAGCCTGTGGAACTGAAAACCTGATAAACAATTCCTCCTTCACCTTTCCGGTGAAGGAGGATTCACTCTTTTTACGGGAATGCCGGCTTAGTATTCTATCCAGCCTTTGAATCCGCAGCATTCGCAGCCCTCTCCCATACAGCATCCGCATATCACACGGTTTGAGCTGTCCCCGGAAGGAACACGGGACCTGACCCGGGGAAGTGTTTGTGTGCAGGAAGGAGCTTTGTCAGAAAACAAATAAGCCTGAAGTTCCTGGGAAGCAATTCCATCCTCTGTCATCCCGGTCTGGCGCTGAAACAGAATGACCCGTTCTGCTGTCACATCGGTATACGTGTCTGTAAGTTTGGCCGCGCTCCGTAAATATCCCAATTCTTTCATGCGCTTCTTCAGCGCCAGGACATCCTCGCCTTTATCTCCGTTTTTCAGCACCCGATATTCCAGCACGGACGAATCTGCTTCCCTGAGCAGAGTCAGAAACTCCGTCATGCAATATCCTTCCTGATCCTGATAGACCAGCCGGCACCATGTTTCTCCCTCCTCTGCGACAAGAATGCAGGTACCGTTCGGGATTTCGGTCAGTACCCGGCTTTTCCGGCTTGCTTCTGCGCGGAGCTTAAGCGAACCCTGGTTTGCCGTAGTGACTTTGGCGACGATCCCGTTTTTCCCCTCGGCTTCAGAAAAAGCCGCAGCCACAAAAGCCACGATCAGGGAAGCCGCAAAAGCCAGTGCCCTTCTCATGGCTGAGTCCCCCAAAGAACATCCGCATCCATAAGATGCAGATAGCTGTATCCGTTTTCTTCATAGATTTCAAGCCTTCCGGTCACCGTTATGTCAGCGCCGTCCTCCGGATAATCATCCGGCCAGTTATGCTCACCCGCCCATACGAACTCAATTCCCTGGGCACAGCATGCTGTAGCGTCCGGAATAACACATGCATGATATACAATGCCCTGCTCCTGGTCATCGTAAAAGCTGTAATAACCGGCCATCCTGATCGTTTTTCCGAGCCAGGGCGCAGGATCAGACAAAAGGTTATAGATCTGCGCATACACGACTGTCCCGCTCATACCGGACAGATCCAGATCTACGGCCGGCATTTCCGACGGATCTGCTGTTTCCGCGCCTGCACTGAAGAGATGGCACATGGACAGAACAATAATCACCAGCCAGAGAATAAAAATCCTTACAGTACTCTTCATTTTGCAATTCCTCCTTGTACTTTGGCAATCAGGCAGAAGATCAGGAAAGCCACGATGTCCACAGCAACAATTGTGGAGCCGACAGGAGTGCTCCAGAGAATAGAAATCAGGATACCAAGCAATGCGCATGTGACGGAAAGGATGGCAGAACAGATGGTAACACCCCTGAAGCTCCTGAAGAGGCGCATCGCGCTCATGGCCGGGAAGATGATCAGGGCCGAGATCAGCAGGGATCCCACCAGGTTCATCGCGAGGACAATGATCACCGCGATTACCACGGCAATCAGAAGATTGTATGCTTCTGCCTTTGTACCGGAAGCGCGTGCAAAATCCTCGTCAAATGTCACAGCGAAAATCCTGTTGTAAAAAAGGATAAAAATCAGAACAACCGCGATTGACAGTCCTGTACAAAGCCATACCTCCGCCTGCGTCAGCGTCAGGATTGACATGGAGCCGAAAAGCGTGGTACAGACATCCCCGGACAGGTTCGCCGAGGTGGAAAAGAGACTGAGCAGCAGATAACCCACAGCCAGCGCGCCGACTGAAATCATGGCAATCGCAGCATCGCCCTTGATCTTTGTGTTCTGGCCTGTGCGCAGGAGAAGGATCGCGGAAAGCACCGTAAATGGCAGCACAAACAGCATATCGTCCGTCAGATGCAGCACTCCGGCAACAGCCATTGCACCGAAGGCTACATGGGAAAGGCCGTCCCCGATGAACGAAAAACGCTTAAGCACCAGCGTAACGCCAAGCAGCGAGGAACACAGCGCGATCAGTACTCCGACAATCAGGGCATACTGCACGAAGGAAATATTCAGATAGGTCCTCAGCTGGTCGATCATTTCCGCTCGCCTCCCTCCGGAAGCAGAAAACGTTCTGCCAGGCTGCTCTTCCTGTATTCGTCCGTCGTACCGAAAAAGATTTCATTTCCCACATGAAGGATATGGGAAGCATAACGGACGGCCGCAGCGATATCATGGGAAACCATTATGATGGTCACGCCTTCCCGATTCAGCCGACGGATCAGGTCATACATATCCGCAGTCACTTTGGGATCCAGGCCGGAAACCGGCTCATCCATCAGCAGGATCCTTTGCGTGGCGCACAATGCCCGCGCAAGCAGAACACGCTGCTGCTGGCCGCCGGAGAGTTCCCGATAGCAGCGCCTGGACAGCGGCGCAATTCCCATCCGTTCCATATTCTGCCGGGCCAGTTCCTTTTCAGCCCTGCTGTAGAAAGGCCGTCTTCCTGCGCGTCCCTGGCATCCGGACAGGACGATTTCCTGCACCGTGGCCGGGAAATCCTTCTGTACCACCGTCTGCTGGGGAAGATACCCGATCTCGTTTTCCCGCAGGCCTTCACCCCAGGTAATCTTTCCGCTGACAGGCTTCAGCAGTCCCAGAATGGTTTTCATCAGGGTACTTTTGCCTGAGCCGTTTTCTCCCACAATGCACAGATAGTCCCCCGCGTCTGCGGAAAAATCCAGTCCGCTGAGAACAATGTGCCCCTCATAACCCAGTTTCAGGTTGCTGCACGTCAGCTGCGCCATTTCCCTTTTCCTCCAAAGGCGGGGAACAGGAAAAGTCCTGTTCCCCGCAGGTTCTTTCAGTTCAGCGCTTCCTTCAGCACTTCCAGATTGGCCTGCATTACGGACAGATAAGTCACACCGGCCTGAATATCCGATGCTGTAGTTCCCTGCATGGAATCCAGCTCCAGAATTTTCTGATCTTTGGACGCGGTATTCTGTACAACGGTTTCTGCAATGCGCGTCCGGGGATGCTCGATGGTCAGCACGGCAGGCAGTCCCAGTTCATCGACTTTCTGCGTAAGAAAAACAATCGTTGCAAAACTGGCCTCGCTTTCGGCTGAGCAGCCTGTGAACGCAGCATAATAGTTCAGTCCGTAATCATCCGCCAGGTAGCGGAACGGAAAACGGTCGCCGAAGAGTATCGTTTTGAATTTGGCGTTGTCGACTGTTTCGGCGTACTGTCCATCCAGGTCAGCCAGTTTTTCCATGTAGGCAGACGCATTGGCCTGGTAATGATCCCCAAAGTCCGGATCGATCCCGGACAGTGTGTCCGCAATAACTGCTGTCAGTTGCCGGGCGCAGCGCAGCGAGAGCCAGACGTGCTCGTCCGCTTCCTCTTCATGCTCGTGATCATGCTCTTCATCATGGTCCTCATGGTCGTGATCTTCATCTTCGTCATGATCGTGTTCATGCTCATGCTCCATGCCTTCCACGATCTCCTCCGTTTTGATCCCATCGCCCATAGCCTCTACCAGGCTGATCGATTTCAGTCCGGGATTCATGGCCGATTCCAGCACATCCTTCACCCATTCATCGCTTTCTCCGCCGACATAAATAAACAGATCGGCGGTGGAAATCTTCAGGATATCCTGGGCTGTAGGCTGGTAGCTGTGAAGATCCACCCCATTGTCCAGCAAAAGCGTAATATCCACATGTTCCGCGTCACTGCCGACAATCTCACGCACCCAGTCAAAGATTGGAAATATGGTGGTAACGATACTGATCTTTTTGCTTTCCGCAAGGCCTGTTCCGATTGCGGTGCAGGAAACAAACAGCATAAGAGACAAAACCAAAACAAGCACTTTTTTCATTGTGAATTCCTCCGAATCTTAATCGATACACTGAAACCGGACATGAAAAAGCAGGGAAACACAAACAAAGATTGCGCCTGCTGAACAGACGAATCCCTGAAATGCAATCCCTGCCTGAAGATTCAGTTAATCGTTAAGCCGGATCTTCCATCTGACGAGTGTTTCCGGACAAAAATATGCATGCCGGTCCCGCCGGCCGTATGCGGTATGCGCAGCCGGCAGGATACAAAAAGCCGACAGAGCCAGCGCGGCCAGGCCCGCTGTGCAAAGCAGCCGGATATTGATTGCTATGTTCCGGCAGATCGGGCAGTCCTCGCCGGTGCAGTCATGGCCTGCCTCGTGCATAATGAAGGCCATGGAAACGGACAGAACGAGAACCAGTCCGATGCAAAGCAGAAGAGCGCCTGCGCGTTTCCGGCCTGTCATCTTCCGTTTCCTCCCTTCTGATGAATCGTTTTTGATCATGTGTTCCTGCACTGTTCGCAAATCCCGTAGAATACGGTTCTCCCGGAATCCCAGGTAAAACCGTGATGTTCAAGCAAATGCGCCTGAATGTCCCGGAGCTCGTCACAATCCATATGGATCAGTTTCCCGCAGGCTTCGCAGACACAATGAAAATGAGCGGAGCACTCCTGATCTTCCGTGTAAGAATAACATGCGCATTCGCCCGGACCGAGAACATATTTCCGTACGCTTCCGTTTTCAACAAGCCTTTCCAGCTGGCGGTAAACCGTCGCTGTGCCAATGGGCTTGTTTTCCGCAGCGAAGCAGTCCCTGATCTCTGCAGCAGTAAAATGCTTTCCGGGTGCATTTTTCAGGAGGTTCAGCAGCTCTTTCCGGGCCCGTGTCCGGTAGGGTGTTCTCTCAGCCACGAAACTCTCCTCCTGGTCAAATCTGAGAACTGTTCTCAATTATATGCAGATAAACAGCCGCTGTCAACATTCGATCCGTCCGAAGATCTTATTCCGGATCATCAGATATGAATCTGCGGCCGGATTCCGGCCCGTCTGCTTTGTGTGCCATTGTTTGAGAAGTTCTTTCGCTTTATTCCGCTCCGCAGGCATGCCGTTTTTTCGTTACAGTTCCCTGATCCGGATGTTCCTGAATCTCGTCGCCGCATTTTTCCCCCAGCGTGCCTCACCCATCTGATCGTTATCATGAACCTCCAGGGAAATGTGTCCGCGGGTTCCCAGACGTTCAGCTGCTGCCCGGTCAAAGTGCGATGCGTCCAGCCTGTTCATATCGATTTCGGCGATCTTCACATCATTGATCCATGTGGCAATAACCGGATAACGGCCTTTGCAAAGCACGCGGAACTCATTCCATTCGTTCCACTTCCATGCCCGAAGGAAGACCTCCCCTTCGGTTTTATACTGCAGCAGGGCCGGTTTGTCCGGCGTAACAGGTTCCAGCGTCGTCGCCGGATCCTCGATGCGGATTCCTGTTGCGTTCCCTTCCCGGTCATATTCCGCGTCCACGTTCCAGTTGATCGCATGGAAACCTCCGAGGCCATTTCCGTAAAAGCCCCCGATGCTGCCGGATTTTCTGTGATCCAGCAGGATCTGATAACCGCAGGTTCCGGTTTCGTCCGCCCGGATATAAACCCCCGTGTCTGCCGGCCAGTCCGGCTTCGCTTCATAGATGAGTTCAAAATCCTCAAAAGTATCGTCGCTGACCAGATAGGAACCAAACCCGCATCCCGGCGGATCCTGTCTTCCCTCCAGGATTCCGCCGCAAACCGTCCAAAGGCCTTTATGCGCCCAGGCTTTCTCGTATTCCTCCGTGCCGGGGGTGTATCGAAGGATTCCGCGCGGGTAAATTTTCCAGCCGTCCAGGCTGTTATCCTGTAAAAGGTTCCTGAATTCTCCCATCATTCTCTGCCTCCGGTCATCTTTTTTTCCTTATAATATTTTCATAAGGATCCCGCAAGGGAAGCTTTCGCCGCCGGTTTGTCCTTCACGGCGGACTGCCGGCCCTGCATGCGCCTGTAATCATATGTCCTGCCTTACCTTATGCACCGGCCTTTGTGAATGAAAGCTTTACCTGTCTCAGAAAACGCTCTGCAACCGGCGTAAAACTCCGGTATTTATTCCAGATCAGATACATCTTCATTTCCAGGAGCGGTGTCAGCGGACGAAAAACCAGCCCGCTTTTTTCGGATGTGTCTGTCAGGTTGTTCAGCGTCAGGAGAATGCCCAGCCTCTCCTTTGCGAACATTGAGCCGTTGTAGGAAAGCCGGAAGGATCCTTCCAGGCGCAGCCGGCTGAACTTTTCCTTTGCCCACGGGCGGATATCGTTTTCCCAGCTCTGCTGTGAACAGAAAAGCGGATATCCGGCCAGGTCATCTGCTGTGACGCATTCCTTTTTTGCCAGGTCCGAGTCATCCGGAAAAACCGCGCCGAAGCAATCCGATTCCGGAAAAAGGATATAGTTGTATTTCCGCTCGTCCGGCACCTCGCAGATCACGGCAAAATCAAGCAGTCCCTTGTCCAGTTTTTCCGTCACCTGCTCTGTGTCGCCGCTGGTTATGTGATACCGGAGAGCCGGGCATATGTTCCTGAACTCCCGGATTTCCCTGGCCAGGTACCGGATCTGAAAGGATTCCGCCAGGCCGAAGCAGAGGTTTCCCCCGGTGATATCATCCAGCGAGAGAAACTCCTGCTCAATTTTATCCGCCATTGAAACGAGGTCCTCCGCCCGGTTTCGAAGCAGTACGCCTGCGTCCGTCAGTTCGATGCTGAAGCTGTGCCGGATAAACAGCTTTTTGCCCAGTTCTTCCTCCAGGCTTTTCAGCTGTTTGGACAGCGTGGGCTGCGTCACATGAAGAAGCCCGGCTGCCCTTGTCATGTTTTCTTCCCTGGCTGCAGCCAGGAAATATCTCAATGTACGGATTTCCATAACGCGCCTCTTTCAGGTATCTGTTTTCCATGATATGCTTTATTTGAATATCATGATATTCATTATAACCATTAGCAAGTCTCCCGTAAAGCGTTTATAATGAATCCGGACCGCCTCGGTTCCCTGATCCGGCAGATGGCAAAAGCAATTCAATAATACGCAGTAAAGGAGATACCGGCCATGATCAGAAAAGAAGAGCTCAGTCTCGTCAAGGAATGGGACAAGACCTTTCCGAAAAGCGAAAAAGTCAGCCACAGAAAAGTAACCTTTGTAAACCGCTACGGGATCACGCTTGCGGCAGACATGTATACTCCCAAAGAAGCGGAAGGCAGGCTGCCGGCGATTGCTGTGAGCGGTCCTTTCGGAGCCGTCAAGGAACAGTGCTCCGGCCTGTACGCCCAGGCAATGGCTGAACGCGGTTTCCTCACCATTGCGTTCGATCCCTCCTTCACCGGGGAAAGCGGCGGCAATCCCCGTTATATGGCTTCTCCCGACATCAACACCGAAGACTTCATGGCGGCGGTCGACTTCCTTTCCCTGCATGAAAAAGCGGACCCGGACCGCATCGGCATCATCGGCATCTGCGGCTGGGGCGGTATGGCCGTCAATGCCGCTGCGCTGGATACCCGTATCAGGGCGACCGTGGCTTCCACCATGTACGACATGTCCCGCGTGAACGCAAAAGGCTACTTTGATTCCGCAGACAGCGAGGATGCCCGGTACCGGGCCAAAGCGGCGATGTGCGCCCAGCGGCTGGAAGACCTGAAGAACGGCGGGTACAGGCTCGGCGGCGGTGTGGTTGATCCCCTGCCGGAAGACGCGCCTTTCTTTGTGAAAGACTACTATGATTACTACAAAACCGAACGCGGCTATCATCCCCGCTCCCTGAATTCCAACGGCGGCTGGAACGTCATCGGCTGCGAATCCTTCATGAACCAGCCGATCCTTCAGTACTCGAATGAGATCCGCAGCGCAGTCCTGCTGATCCATGGCGAGAAGGCCCATTCCTGCTATTTCAGCCGGGACGCCTATGCCGGCATGATCAAAGACAGCAGATACACGGATAACAAGGAACTGATGATCATTCCCGGAGCCGTCCATACCGATCTTTATGACGGCGGCGGCAGGAATGCCATTCCCTTCGATAAACTGGAAGCATTCTTCACCAGGTACCTTCAGTAAAGGAGATGCATATGAGCCGGACAAAACACGCAAATCCGGAAAAGCACCGGAGTAACCGGAACCGTATATTTGCCCTTGCGCTGGCGCTGCTTCTCTTTCCGGGCTACGGCAGCGCGCAGGAAGCGGAAACAGATGCAGCGGAAGGAACAGAAAGAATGTTTTATGCACATGTAAACGGAAGCGTCCTGTCGGTTTCAGCGGAAGACAATTCTTCCGCAGACGCATTTCTTGACCTGCTGAAAGCCGGTGACGTACAGGTCAACATGCACGATTACGGCGGATTTGAAAAAGTCGGGGATCTCGGGACGGAGCTCCCTCGCAATGACAGCCGGATCACAACGGAACCCGGGGATGTAATCCTGTATCAGGGCAATCAGGTCACGATTTATTATGATGTGAACAGCTGGAGCTTCACCCGTCTCGGAAAGGTTCAGGGCCTGTCCCGGGAAGAACTGAAAAAGATTCTCGGCGATGGAAACGCCGTCGTCGTTTTCTCATTGTCATCCGGAAAAACGGACGCGGAAAAAAGCGGCGCACAGTCCCCGGATCTTCAGTCCGGGCAGTATGCGGAAACAGGAGTGTTTGATTTCCCGTCGCGGACCGTCCTCCTGAACAGCGGTTACCGGATGCCTGTCATAGGCCTTGGAACCTGGACGCTTTCTGACGATGAAGCCGGGAATTCCGTATACCACGCGCTGAAGTCCGGCATGCGCCTCATCGATACGGCGAGATACTACGGAAATGAAACCGGTGTCGGCCGCGGCCTCCGGCGGGCGGTTGATGAAGGGATTGTAACCCGGGAGGAAGTCTTTATTACCAGCAAGATTTACGGCGGCAGCTATGAACAGGCCGGCAGCATTATAGATAACGCGCTTTCAGACCTGGGAGTGGATTATATTGATCTTCTGCTGATCCATCAGCCCGGAGCCGACGATGAAGGCGTTTACAAAGCCATGGAAGACGCCGTAAGGGACGGCCGGCTTCGCTCCATAGGCATTTCCAACTATTATACGCCGGAATCCGTGGATAAAGTGCTGTCTTTTGCAACCATTGTTCCTGCCGTGATTCAGAATGAAAACCACCTGTATTACCAGAATACTGTTCTGCAGGAATACGTGAAGCCATACGGCATTGTCATTGAAAGCTGGTACCCCTTCGGCGGGCGGGGACATACCGGGGAGCACTTCGGGAATGAAACCATTGCGCGGATTGCGAAAAGCCATGGCAAAACCCCGGCCCAGGTTATTCTCCGGTGGCATCTGCAGGCCGGATTCATTGCGATCCCCGGTTCTTCCAACCCGGATCACATCGCAGAGAATTATGACATTTTTGATTTTGAGCTGAGTGATTCGGAAATGGAGGAAATCCGGCGTCTCGACCGCCGGGAACGGTATGAAAACTGGTAATGCCGTATTCAGGCCGGAATAATTCTTTTACCGGCAATCTTACAGCATTCCCCGGATTCAGTCCTTTTCCTCATACGGTTTATTCCAGGATCCGATTTCGATCAGGTTCCCTTCTGGATCCGCAATATAGCAGGTCCGCTGCCCCCAGGGTTCCGTTGTGGGTTCCATCACCGGCGCGGCGCCTTTCTCCACAGCGTTTCTGAACGCTGCGTCCACTTCTTCAAAGGTATCCGCATACAGCGCGATTTCAGAATGCCCGTTCAGCCCCCGGACGTACTCGTAACGGCGGTTTGTCATTTTCTCAAAGTCTTTCCTGCCGTACAGCAGGAACAGGGTTCCGTCCTTTACAAGGTACACATTGCCCGCGTCTTCTGCTTCCTGTATTTCAAAGCCCAGCACATCCCGGTAAAACCGGATCATGGTTCCCATATCATTTACCAGCAGTCCAAAGCCGTCCAGCCTCATCTGTACCCTCCTCCGCTTCTTTGAATGTCACCCGCCGCGCCTTAAAAGCACCAGATATTCAGCGGTGCCTTCTTCAGGCTTCCTTTCTCCGGTTGCGGAAAATCCATGCCTTTCATAAAAGCGCATGGCCTTTACGTTCTTTTCCAGCACCCAGAGATGATCCGCATGGTGCTCCGCCACCGCGTACTCCAGCAGTTCGGAACCGATGGAAGCATTCTGAAGAACAGGTTCCACATATAATCTTGCAATATAGGTCCCTTCAATTTTTATAAAGCCCTTGACCGCCCCGTCGTCATATACGTACAGGCCGTCAGGCCGGGATTCATACTCCCGCATCAGGGAAGGAACCTGCAGTTCATGAAAGTAGTACTCATCCGACTGAAAAATCGGGTAGAAGTACAGGCGATAGTTGAACACCTGTATCTCTGCGATGCGGGCCAGGTCTTCTTTCGTTGCTTTTCTGATCATTTTTGTCATTCCCCTGTGAATCCTCCGTCCCTAAGGGTCTGAATAAATTCCGTCATGTTTTTTTCCGTTTCTTCCGGGTATCCGAATCCGCGGCTCCCGGCAACCGAAACCGCCGTCCGGCGCCACAGCCCTGTAACCGCGTCGTAAGCGTTCCACATCTGCTCATATTCCCCCGCAGGATAAGTCCTTCTGTAGAGCAGGAACAGCTCTTTTTCCAGGAGCCTCTCCATATTGCTGTCCAGGATACCCAGATCCACCGGGCTTCCGTGCTTCAGGTAAATATGCCAGCGGATCATCCTGTTAAGCAGGTCCCGCACAGGGTTGTTCAGGTAGAACATGGCGGCCGGCAGTTCTTTCCGCAGGGTATATTCTGAAAAAGTCTTCAGGACCCAGAAAAACTCATTGCATGTCCCCAGGAATTCGTCTTCCGTTGGCACGCCGGCAAAAAGGATCTGCGTTTCTTCCGGCCGTTCTGCCCACGGAAGTATTCCGTCTTTATCCAGGAGCACTTTGAAAGTGTCCCCGATCCAGACATTGTCATATACCTTTTCCCGGTTGAAGCGGGCCAGGAAGGCATTCATCCCCATTGCATTGATCACAATGGTAATGCCGTCCCTGAAGACCATCAGATGCGCTTTCGTATCCGGAAACATTTCCGGATAGTTTTTGTCACCGCGGTATAAAAGAATCCTGTCACCGAAGGCCGTTTCAAAAACGTCGTTTTCAAACGGCTCCGTTTCATTCACGATAAAACAGAACTCAAACGGATGAATGTATTTCCGCCCGGGCAGGAGATTCGTCCGGATGACCGCCCTGACATTCCCGTCCTGCGCCGCCGCAGACAGGATCTGTTCGATTACTTCCTTTTCCTGTTTCATAAATGCCCCCTGTTTCCTTCCCGATGCGGTGCAGGATTTCCTCAGAAGCCCCTCACCGAAGCTGAGGCTGAGCGGGACAGCGCGACTCCCGGGATTTCCGCCTCCAGAATACCATATCTCCGGGCAGCCTGCTACCGCTTCATGCCAAAGCCGCCGTAAGGAATATCATGGATCAGGCAGTATGCTGCGTTCCCGATATCCTCCTCTTCCGGTTCTTCGCCCTCCCTGGCGCAGCATACAAACTCATCCGTTATATACTCAATGATTGTCATGTCGATAAACAGCGGCAGTTTATTCAGCATGCTCTCTGAGATATCCGTTTCGCTTCTGTATCCTTCCAGGATCTTTCCGAAGTAATGATCCATGCCCGCCATCCTCTTCTCCGGATCCGGCTCATGCCGGTACCACCCGACGCCATGGGTCCAGAGGTGGGCCAGGTCGAACATATACCAGCAGCGGATACAGTTGTCGAAATCAAACACTGTTATTTCACCGGTGTCCGGATCTACGTGATAATTGCCGTCGCTGAAATCGAAGTGAACAAGGCCGTAATCCTCCGGATCCGTCGGAAGTTTCCGGTATTCCTCCAGCCTCCGGAAAATCGCCCGCTTCAGTTCCGCCCGCGAATCCGGGATCAGGCGGTTTATATATTCCGGATTATACCTGTCCGTAAAATCGCCGCGGCGGTGAACCGGCCTGTACTCTTTGGAAAGCCGGTGTATGGCACCCAGCGCTTTGCCGGTATTGAAAAAGTATTCCTCCAGCGGGGCGCCTTCCCGGTAACGGTATCCGCGATCGCTCAGCAGCGTCCCTTTCGCATACGCAAACAGGCTGGCAAAGGCTTTTTGTCCGTCCTGTTCCAGGATTTCAACAAGATTCCCGCGCACGGACGGAATCACATCCGCCACCGGCGCGCTGTTCGCCGCTAGATACCGTACAAACTCTGTCTCCGCAAGATAGTCCTCTTCTGTACGGTCACCCAGGGCAGAAATCCGGAGGACGTACCTGTTTTCTCCGTTCATGCTGCAGATGTATGCCAGGTTCCGGCCGCCTTCATGGCCGGGTACCGGCCGCAGTTCAAATCCGTCAAGCGCATACAGTTTTCGTGCTTTTTCTGTCGTCATCTGTAAGTATCCCTCCCGTGCCTTTGAAGCGCCATGTTCCTTTTGCGCCGTTCCATGGCAGCGTTCATCATCTTCTCATTTTTCCGGATCCTGTTCCATCGGTTTTCTTCCTCCAGCCGGCGGAACATTTTCCATCTGTCGGCGGAAAGCGTTCCGTCCTCCAGGGCTTCCCGGACTGCGCACCCCGGCTCGCTGCGGTGCGTGCAGTCAGAAAAAACACACTGGCTGATCAGTTCCGCAATATCGGAAAAAGTGCCGGCAATTCCTTCCGCCGCGTCGATCATGCCCAGTTCCCGCAATCCGGGCGTATCAATAAAGCTGACGCCGTCCAGTTCGATCAGTTCCCTGTGGGTAGTCGTATGCCTGCCCTTCGAGTCCTCCTCACGGATCCTGCCGGTTTGCATGATTTCCCGTCCTGCCAGTGTATTGATCAGTGTGGATTTTCCTGCTCCGGAAGACCCCAGGAGAGCAATTGTGACGCCTGGCCTGAAGTATTTCCGCAGCCGGTCCATCCCGTATCCTGTCCTGGAACTGATCGATACAACCTGCAGGTCTTTGCTCAGGGCAGCGGCTTTTGCCTCCGCGCCATCAGCGTCCGGACACAGGTCCGCTTTTGTCAGCACCGCAACGGGGACCGCGCCTCCGGAAACTGCCGCCGCGGCGTAGCGGGCGATCCGGCTGACGCTGAAATCCTGATTCAGGGATGTGATAATAAATACATAGTCGATGTTGGCGACCAGCGGCTGAACCTGCAGGGTCTTGGCAAAGCCGTCCGC